>Ga0265322_10000100_pt1 | contig 40114 bp, 60 predicted proteins | sample 41222metaG_FD_193584 | JGI IMG/M metagenome (GOLD analysis project Ga0265322, IMG submission 193584) | Rhizosphere microbial communities from Carex aquatilis grown in University of Washington, Seatle, WA, United States - 4-12-22 metaG | ecosystem: Host-associated > Plants > Roots > Rhizosphere...
GAGGGGGTATCTATGGGCTTACTATTTAATGTGTACTATTAGGCACTACAATTTAACCAAGATATTAAGTGTATCTACTACAATTACTGGTCTTAATCTTCTTCTCTTTTTTGATTGCTCTTCTTTGAGTTCTATAAAGCCAAACTTTTTCAGAAGCTTAACATCATCACTGACCGCCTTGAAATTTCTTCCCAGAATCTTTGCAAGCTCATAAATAGAGGCAGGATTCCTGGATTTTATTGTATTTAATATCCTTGCTTTTTCATTGCTTAGAACCTGTCTTAATGAAGAAACGTCCTCGTAATTATAGTTTCTTGAGGCTCCTGGCTTGAAAAGAGAGAAGGCCCCCTTGGATTGTATAATTGATATTTCCTTTATTTTTGTCTTTTCCTTAGCCATTTCATATAGTCCTTTTTTTAATTACTATATGCATATTATATATTACTTACTTATATATCTTTTTGTAGCATATATCTAAATAAAAATAATTTATGCATATTAAATAAATGGGGGTTATGTATTTACCGACGAATAGTGTCAAAATCTTTATAAACAAAACCTACAAAATAGACATGTTTAGAAGAAAATGAAAAACCGGTATAGTAAGGTTTTTAAAGAAAAATCAACAAAGATATATTGCACCGTTAAAGGTGTTCTAAGTGGGGACTTAAAGAAATGAAAATGAATAGAATCAATTTATGCATACTCACCAAACAAAGTAGTTTTACCCCACAACTCTTTGGACGGATGAATTTGCCTTCGGCAATGGTTTATATTATTGAAAGGAGGTTTAATTAAATGAGATTTAACTATAAGAAGATCGCAGCAATAGGAGCTAGCGTTCTATTAGCAGGTATGACAACAGGCTTTGCCGCTGCAGCAGCTTTCCCTGCACCTTTCGTGCAGAATGGAGCCGCTAATGTAGCAATTGTCTATGGTACTGGTAATGGAGTATCTCCTTTAGATGTAGTTCAGGCAGGAAATATCCAGTCTGCATTAGCATCTTATGTTGGAACAACACCTAACAGTATTATTCCTACAACAGGAGAAGTTGCAACTTTGGATACACTTCAGTCAAGAATTTGGTTGAATGCATCCTTAAACAGTGTCAAGCAGGTTTTAACTAATTTGGATATGCCAAATACCCTTGCTATTACAAACTTTGCAGGTAATGTGAATGTTCAGGTTTCACCTACCATCGTTATTGGTTCAGGCTCAACAGCAGGAGCAGATAACTCTGGAAAAGTAATTTTCACAAAGCAGCCAAGTTCAAGTAACGACCCAAGTGTCGGAGTAAGCATTGGTACAACAGCTACAAACCCACTTTACAACACAACTTTAACTTTCAGCCAGCCAGTCAACTTTACAGACTCAGGTTCACAAGGACAAGTTTTAACTTTGTTCGGACAGCCTTGGACTGTTGCTAGTAGTTCGTCCTCAGGAAACGGATTAGTATTATTCGGAGCTGCACAGACAGTAACTTTAGCTCAAGGAACAGCAGGCGCTTCAACAGCTACAGTATCCATAAATGGAACTTCACATACAGTTTCATTGGCTAATGTAGGAACAAGTACAGCATACGTCTCTGTTGATGGAAGTGGTACACAGGCAATAACTACAGGTTCATCCAAAATAATAAATGGTATAAACATTGCAGTTACAAATGTTGCATCATCCACAGCAGGAGGTAACACTGCTACAATTTTAGTTGGAGCTAACCAGTTATCCTTCTTAGATGGACAAGCCGTACAAGTAGGAACAAACAACAATCAGATACAAGGTACAATGGTCTCTTTCCAAGGCGGTTCAATAACTGCTTTGTCAAAATTGACTGTTGGAGTATTTGCACCAGATACATTGCATGATGCAATTATCACAAATACATCTTTTGTTGACCCTGTTTTCGGCGGATTCCAGTTCGCATTTGGCGGATTAATCGGACTAACAAACTATACAGCAAATAGCAATACAGGCGTACAAGTTTCTAATTCAGGTAATAGCGCAATGCAGGTTACATTTACAAATTGGAACTCTAATAGAGCAACAATAAACTTTGCTTTGAACCAAACTCTTGGTTCTACAGGTTATTACAATTTGTCAGATGTAAATGGAAATCCAATTTATCCATATGAGGGAGCTAATCTTACACAGAATCAGTATACATTTATTGGTACAGCAAATTACGGACACATGTTGCAATTCCAGGGTCTCTCAACAGGCTCGAACAATAAAACAACATTCACGGATGTAATGACTGGAACTCAATACACAGCAACTGCACCAGTTGGAACAAATGTTGCAACTTTAACAGTTGATGGAAGACAGTATACTGTAACTGCAGGCGGTTCAGGAGCAAGTGCTTGGGCTTACATAAAGTACCCAACATCTGATTCTCCAAATGCAAACACTTATGTATTGTATCCTACGATACAATTAGGAAGTGGTGCGCAATTGGCGATTTATGCCCCATTGAACTTAAGCTTAGGGAATATAACTACACCAGGAGGCTTCAACGGTACAACCGGAGTTACAGCATTTTTACTTCCAAATGGTAATGCAAATAGCCTTACAAGTGTGACAGTATCATATGTTTTTGGTACTGCAACTGCAAGTAATTGGAGTATTGGTGGTGTACAGATTAATTCGACTGTAGCAGCAGCAACTTCAAATGTAACTGTCGGTAGATTGACTTACCAATTCGCAAATGCGGGAGTCAATACAACAACGGTAAGCTTAGTCACTAATTTGACTAGCGGTACTGTTCTGACACAACCAGCAATAGTAGACATTGAAGGAAAAGATACTAATGGCCAGTATAATGCAGTAATTCTTTCTACACAGAATCCAAATTCAAACAGTAATCTTGTTGGAGTTTCAACAACTCCACTCTTTACACAGACTGCTTACCAGAGTGGTAGTAAGTCTTTGCAAAGCAATAACAAGCTTACACAGTGGATGGATTATATGGGAACTCTTGTTACCATGGATACAACTACATCCGGACAACCAATTGCAACATTGCATAATGTAGCTAGTGCCCAACAGGCATATGCACAATTATGGATTGGTTCAATAGGCTCATCCGTAGGTGGATCAGTAGGTTCACTTGGGCAGGTTCTTGTAAAGGATTCACAAGTTGCTTCCGTATCTAATGACAACTTAATTGTTGTTGGTGGAAGCTGTATTAATTCAGCAGCCGCTTCATTAGTTGGAGGAGCTTTCTGTGGAAGTGATTGGACATCTGCAACCGGCGTAGGTTCTGGACAATTCTTAATCCAGAGCTTTAACAGCACAATTAATTCTAACGGATTAGTTGCTTTGCTTGTTGCTGGTTACGACGCTCCAGATACTGTTAACGCTGCAACTTACTTGACTATGCAGAAGCCAGACACCGGATTTGGAAACAAATACATCGGTACTACTTCAACAAGTGCTAGTCTACAAGTAAGCCATTAAGCTGACTAAAAAAAATTTTTTATTTTTTTTTTCTTTTTCTTTTTTTTTAACATCTGGCGAGAGCTCGGATTAATTAATAGACGTTAAAACCAATAAAGTTATAAATACAAAAAATAAAATTCTATTATGAGAAAAATACTTTCAAAGTATGAAGAAGATAAGAAAAAGAAGAGAAACCAATACATTGTTGGAGGGGTTTTGATTCTTGTTATGCTTGTCAGTGTTCTTGGATACGCATTCCCACAGGGGCAGGCTGTAAGTACAGTAAGTTCAAATGCAACTTCAACTTACAATGGAATTACATTCACTAATGAGAATGGTTATTGGAGTACTGCTTATAATAATCAACGTCTCGTTTTCACCTATAATCCCTCACAAATAAGCTCAGATTTGACTAATCTGACAAAAACAATAAATGACTTTACAGGAAAACCGCTTTACATCTATTCCGATGATATCAATGCTGAATCAGAAGTAAGCATTAATCTAGCAAAATTCGCGAACGGAATTTCTCCTATTCAAAATATTTCTAATAAAGATTGCACCAATAATGAGATAATTATACAGAATAGCTCTTCATCTTCAGTCAGTCAGGAACAGAACTGCATTATAATTTCAGGACATGGGCAAGATTTAATAGCTACAACTGACAATATTTTGTTTAAGCTATTCGGAGTAAAATAATGAGCGAAAAAAAAGCGAGAAAAACAGCGAAAAAGAAAACAGAAGAAGAAATAAATAAGCAAATTGAAGCGGAGAAAATTCTTTACGAAAAGGTGGAGAAAGCCGAGCAGATAGATGAAAAGGAAGAGGAAGAAGAGAAACCAAGTGAAAAACAGATTCAAAAAGAAAATAAGACATTTAGAAATATTCTTCTTGTTATCGGATTAATTGTTGTTGTGATTGGTTTTGTTTTGATTCTTAATAACAGCGCAAAGAGTTTTACTGTAGACGGGGTCAAATACACTGTTTTCCAACAGGGCCAATTAACTCTTTACAATACTTGGATTCCAGTAATGTACAATGGAAGTCTTAGACAATATAACTTTTATTTATACAGTGACCCAAGAATAACACAAAGAGAGATTCCGTTTAATGGAAGCCTGAACATAGTCCCGCAATCGACTGTATTCTTGAATATAACGGGAGACTTAAATTGCAATGGCGATGGAATAATTGCGGTCGCAAATCTTAATACTCTTTATGGCTTAATTGGAAAAGTAACCAAGGACCCAACTGCAACTTGTGACCCATCAGGAAGATATACTTTCATAAATATACAAAATTCAAGTGAGGCAAGCATTCAAGAAATAGGACCAGCATGTTATAACATAAATGTTAATAATTGCAATGTGTTAGCTTCAACAGAAAGGTACATGACCCAGATGTTTGCAACGATTCATAATCTTTCTAAATAATTATTTTAATCTGGACTTTCTTCTTTGATGTGTGATAAAGGCTATGTATGACCCTATGATTATTACTGAAATAGCAATTATGAACACGGTTATCAAAACCGGATGCTGGGCAATGAATGCTTGATGCTTATCTGCAAGCCATCCAGAATAAAGGAGTATTAAACTCCAAAATGCTGACCCGAATGCCGTGAACAAACAAAATCTGTTTACGTCCATTCTTGAAAATCCTGCGGGCAAAGAAATGAGATGCCTTACACCGGGAAGAAGCCTGCCTACAAAAGTTGTAATTTCTCCATGAGTATGAAAATACTTATCTGTCTTGTTAAGTTCATCTGTGCTTATTAAAAAAGCCTTTCCATATTTTGAAATTAAACGCTCTATGGTTCTTCTTCCAAGAGTCAATGCAAGAACATAATTAATCAGGGCCCCGAATACACTTCCCAAAATTGCGGAAAAGAGCGTTATTAAAAAGCTCATCTTTCCCTGGGAAATCAAAGCCCCTGCCGGAATCAAAACAAGTTCGCTAGGAAGAGGAAGGAAAGAACTTTCAATAGTCATGCTGATAAAAATTCCGATATATCCCAATTTACCGACGATACTTAACAGAAAAGCAACTATTGAAGCAATAAATGGAATCATTTTTTAATCCGCCCTATCAACAATTTTAAATCTGAATAGAAAGGAATTTCTTTTATTCTGAATATCCTCACTTCTGCAAACCAAATTCCCACTACAAAAAGGGTTCCGAAAACGTACCAGATTATTTCATGAGTCAAATCAAATGCGGAATTCTTTTGCATGTAAACTATTATCAAAGCAACAATTCTGATAACATTCAAAACTAAAAGAGATAAAAATGAAAAAGTGATCATGCCTATCCTTTTTTTTAGTTTTATATTAGGGATAGACATATTGAAAATAAAGAGCAGATAATAAGCAGAACCAGCTATGCATGCTTTAATCAAAACTATTGGAATTATATTACTTACAATAAGAATGTTTCCCAAAAGAATGGTGCTGTAAAATAGTTTTGTAAGAAAATAGACTGGATAAATTGTAAGAGGCGTAAAGATTGCATAAAAAATCCACAAATTGAATAATGCAGCTAAAATCAGAAGAGAATATCTTGATATTAACCCCAAGACATTTATTTTCAATTTCCCTTTCTTCATTTTAATAATGGGAACAAGTTATTTAAATAACTTTATTTTTATCGAATGATGAATAGAAAAAGATGGCTGATAATTGCATCATTTTTTGCTGCAATAATTCTTGCATTAAGCTTTTATTTTGATAATTCAATTGTTATCTTTTTTTCATCAATCAGAAACCTCTATTTAAACGGTTTCTTTCTTGGGATAAAGTTTCTTGATACGGAGATATTTGTTATAATCCTTCTGACACTCTTGTTATTGTTGACTAAGAAAAAGAGAGAATGGATTCTTCCCCTTTGGGTTACAATTGGAATCACTGCCGCGATAAGCTTAGCATTGAAAGTCTTAGTTCACAGAACAAGACCTTTTGCAGCTGGAATAGTCTCTCTGGCTTCAGGCATAACTTCCAGTACAAGTTATCTTGTATGGGACTTTTCTTTCCCTTCAGGTGATGCCGCTTTTACATTTTGCTTAGTTCCAATTTTATCAAAACTTTATCCTAAACTAAAATATCTCTGGATTGGGTTTGCAGTTCTAGTTGCTTTGTCCAGAGTTTATTTTGGAGTGCATTATTTGAGTGATGTTATATCTGGAAGTTTGATTGGATTATTAATCGGAATTATAATTGTCAAAGCAGAAGAGAGAAAAGGATTCTTTAAGAAGATTTATGGAAAGGTATTCAAGAAAAGAAAGTAAAATTATCTTCTTCTAAGTCTTACTGCGATTATGATTATCGCAACAATCAAAACAAGAATCAATAACCCAAAAGTCCAAACAAGCCAATTGCTTCCCGAGATTGCATCACCTGTTATTGAAGATAAACTGAATCCAGTAGTAATTGGAACAGAGATTGGCTGCTTAGTTATCAAATATCCATTTGAGTACGTATCCAAGTACAGATTTTGATTTCCACCTGGAGCGTTTGAATTAACATTCAAATTCAAGGTTATATCCTGTGACTGTCCTGGTGCAAGAGTTATGTTTAGAGGGGAAATGCCCGTTGATGTTGCCCAAGAAGAATATCCTTCCAAACCGAAGTTGTAACTTACAGTTCTATTCCCATTGTTTGTTATTGTTGAAGAGATAACAAGAGGGCTTCCTGCTTTTCCGCCAGCAACAAGCTGTGCTGTTACACCTGTCGTATCGGGTGTTGCATAAACACATCCGCCTGTAACCTGAACAAGAGTGTTAAAGTTTTGCGAGATGTATTGATAATCATTGAGGTATCCGCCATTATTCAAGCTGTATTTGTAGTAAACATTTACATAAGCCTGATATGTTTTTGCATCTGCAGTCAATGGAATATTAAATGTTAAAGGAACCGGCACATTGCCGCCAGAGTTTAAATCTCCATATACTGTTTGATTCTGGTATATTCCTAACGATGGACTTGAGAAGACTACCAAGATTTGGTTCTTTGAATAACTATTATCATTTGGGCCAAGATTGTAAATTGTAGGTGTTAAAGTTAATTGCTGTCCGCAGGAAACCTGTGAGATTACAGGCAATGTGCTTGAATCAACAACAACTGCCTTAGAGATTCCAAGATTAGGGATTGAAATATCTGCGGCGTAACTGTTAGAACTTGAACTTCCGAAACCGCCGAAGTTATCATTCAAGTCAGAGGAAGTAGAATAGTCTACACAAACCTGATTTTCCTTGCCCTGCTGATATGCTTTCAACATGAGTTGAAAATTGTTATTGTTCTGATTTGTGATTATTGATGGGTCTACTTGGAATTTGAAAGTATAAGTTTCTGTTGAGTCTGCAGAAATGCTCATTCCTGTAGCCTGGTCGTCATCAGGACTTATCCATTTCATATCATTGATTATATTTCCACCATTAGCATTAAATAATCCTATCTTGAAATTCATATTGTTAAGGTCTACAGCACCATTGTTTGAAACTTTAACCTGAACTTCAATAGTATCAAGAGGATTCCATGTGTAAGAGCTTCCTGTTCCATCATTTGTTATTGCAACAGAAAGAGACATGTTAGAATCATTTGCATCCCCGGTGGTGCAGAAAGATTTAACAGAGTTTAATGTAATGTTTTGGCCGGAATCAACAGTAGTATTAGCAAAAGTGCCATTTATTTGTAGATTTGCTGAAGAACCACCGTAATTTGAAATGCTGTTTAAAGTTACCTTAAGGGTAGTGGAAGTAGGATTAGTTATAGAAAATGAAGCACCATTTGGTCCATTTAAAGTTGAAGGAAAATTAAAAGTCTCAACACTTGGAATTAGACCTTCATTAGAAGTTATGTTAACAGTCTGAGAACTTCCAATTTGAGTAAATGTTAAAGAAGAGATATTAAGACTTAAAGCGCTTATTGAAGAAATAAATAATGTGAGAGCAAGAACGCTCAATGCCAAAACTGCGAATGATTTTGTTTTCATTTGTAATTAGAAAGGAGTTGCGGTCTATTAAAAGCATTTGTATAATTTAATATATCATAATAAAGTCAAATATTTTTCAAGACTTACGATGATAAATGATTTAGAATATTTTATAAGAAAAATTTAATCAATTAGAAATTAAAAAGAAAATTAATAGCTGTCGTCAAATCTGTTTGCAGGCTTCTTGTCGTCCATTACTAATTCTGGCTCTCTATCAACCCTTGCAAATGAAGGTGTAGCGATTATAATGTTTTCTCTGAAACCTACAATGCTTCCGTCAAGTGCATCTGTTGTCTTTTTGATTTTTGAGATTGCCCTTTTCAATTCAATTGGGTCTTTTTGTCTCAAAATCTTTGTTTCAATGATTGCGATTGTATAGCCTTGTCTTAAAGACTCAAGAATTTTGTTAACATCTTCATAGTGCTTTAATACGAAAAGCTTAATCATAACTTTGTGCTCTTCTCCTTTTGCCTGATTCAAATCAATTTCAAGATAATCTTCTGCTGAAGCGCCTTCAGATTTTCCCGTTAATGATTTTCTTAATTTATCAAACACCATGATAGGGTTAAAATGCTGATATTTATAAAGATTTCGCAACTATTTTGCGTTATTTGAGAATTTGTTTCTAAGTTCGTCCAATCTCTTCGCAAGAGTGTCTTCCTGTTTTTCTATTGACTTTATTCTCATGTTCAGAATTCTTTCTTTCGTCGACAATTCTTCTTTTGCTCTGACTTTGTCAGTCTTAATCATTAATTCTCCAACAAGCTTGAAAATCTCATTTGATTTTTCAATTTCTTTTTGAGCCGAATTTGTTTCTGATAATTCCATTTGAAAAGCTTGTTTTTGAAGAAGCATATTATGCAAGTTTTGATCTAAAATCTGCATTTCCTGAAGTTCTTCGTTTTGGTCCATAGAATTATATTGCCTTTATTTTTTTGACTTTTGTTCTCGGCTTGTAGAATATTTTGCTTCCGCATTTAGGGCAGACAAATCTTTTTTCCAATTCTGCATCCTTTATTGGTTTTCCGCACTTGAAACATTTGTATGTTGACATGATATAATTGATTATTGTTTATTTATAAAGTTTAATTAGACAAATAGTAAACGTCTGAAGCGAATCTTTTGCCACATTTTGAGCATTCCCAGATTCCTTTTGAAGTTCTTTTAGCATTCATTTTACTACAATAAGGGCATTTTTGCTTTATTCTCTGCTTTTCTTCTACATCAGCAAGCTTATTTCTGACTTTTTTGCCGTATCTTGCGCCAAATCTTCCTGCGGCTCTTGCTTTTTTTGTTTTTGTGGTCATTTTATTCCTTACAAATCTTATTTTTTAAAGGTTTGCTCTGTTGACAATCGTTGTTGTCTCAATTCGCATTTGCAAGCAAATGTTCATGGGGCTGCCCGGATTTGAACCGGGGTCGCGAGGTCCCAAACCTCGAAGGCTACCAGGCTACCCCACAGCCCCATACTATTTTACAAAAGATAATTGAATTTTAAAAACTATGGGATTGATTACTTTGCCTTTGCAGGCTTTGCAGCTACTGCCGGAGTAGGTGCTGCTGTAGTTGTTGGAGTTGCTGCAGTTGTTGCGGCTGCGGCTTCTGCTGCTGCCTTGGCTGCCTCTTCCTGCTTCTGCAACTTCTCTTGTGATGCTTTAACTTCTGCAAAGAACTTTTCTATCTTATTTTTCTTTGCTTCAGAAACTTCTGTTTTCTCATGTAAAATTTCATCGTCATATTTTCCAGCATCAATTTCTTTTTCAACTTCTGCGGGAGATTTGTTTTCAACCAAAACACCAAGGCTAACACAAGTTCCAACAATTTCCTTGACTGCAGATTTCAAAGTCTTGGCTAATAGGTTAGGATGCTTTGCAATTGCGATTGAGATAACCTGTTCAATTGATAAATTCCCCACTTTTGTTTTTACAGGATTACCCGAACCCTTGTCAATCTTAAGTTCTTTCTTCAATAATCCTGAAGCTGGAGGAGATGAAACTTTTACTTCAATTTCTTTTGTAGAAACATCAATATCCAATTCAACTGGAACTTTCATTCCTTCAAATTTCTTTGTAGCATCGTTAACTTTTGTGATAACCTGATTCACATTAATTCCTGTTGGACCAAGCTTCTGGCTAAGTGCCGGACCTGGCTTCATTTGCCCTGCCTCAACCAATAATTTAATTTGCATTTTAGTTATTATCCTCGTCTTCCTGGTCCTCTCTTCTTACCGCTCTGACGTTGTCAATTTTAATTGTTACGGGAAGCTGAACAAGAGCTCCTAACAAGCTTACTACAACATCTCCTTTTTGCTCATCCACTCTTAAAACTTTCGCTTTTTCTTTCTTGAATGGCTCTGAAATAATTTCAACAATGTCTCCTTCCTTGATTGAGACTGGAGCTGTTGAGGTTTCAACCATGTTTTTTATTTCTTCATAAGTAAGAGTTTTTCCGATAATTCCTTTTACATAAGGCAAATTGAAAACCGCTTCTTCTGCGCTTTCCCTATCTTCAGCTTCAAGTAGAATATATCCTCTCAATCCATGAGGTTTTAGAACGGAGAAAACATTTAGACTCTTCTTTTCAATTCTATCAGTGATTAAATCTACTGCACTTTCTTCCTTGTTTGTTGTTACTTTTATTACAAATATCATTTTATTGTGTTTTTAGCTCCGTCTAAGACATAACATCTTAGAAAGATATAATTATGTAGAAATTGGGTTTATAAATTTTGGGGATTAATTCTACTCACTTAATGAAGGAAAGAAAGCGGCCACAATAGAGGCAAGGAGATAGAGACATCCAACAAAGAAAAATACGATCATTGGATAGAATCCTAATTTATCTGAAAGAGCAAAGGTTAATGCTATAAGAGTTAAAGCTACTCCAAATAAAGTTGCAGCATTCATAAGAGAATGATTAAAGAATTTCATATTATTACTGGCTTATATAATAAGAAATTGCTTGAATAACTTCACTATCTACTTCTGAGAATTCGTTGTTATTACCGCCTGTAGCATCAGACCAGCCACCATTTGCTAATTGTGTTTTCACTCCTGCCTTAACTCCAGATTCTGCCCGAGCCATATCTCCTGTTTTTACAAGAGCCATAACAGCATATGCTGTATCTTGAACAGTTCCACTTGCATCACTCCAGGTTCCATCAGAGTTTTGAGCGTCTTGCAATAATTTTTTAGCAGTAGCATTTCCTCCAATAGTAAACGCAGATAATCCAAGTATGTACGTAGGGTCAGTAGAACTAGGTATTGTTTCAGTTTGAGCTAAGCCTTCTAAATTATTTGCCCAAGAAGAATTGCCTGCAGAATTAGCATCTGATACATAATTAAATAAATCCCATGGAACTATTCCCTCTCCGACTCCCTCAATAAGATTTACTCTTGCATTTGCATCAGCATTAACTAAATCCTGAGGAAGAGGATATGCAGTAAGAACCTTATTCATTAAAGTAGTTGCTTCCGCAGTATAAGAACTTGTTCCGCTAACACTTCCTAAATCATAAAGGAATTTTACATTAAATGCATTAACATTATTACCACTACCTAAAACAGTTACATTTGAGCTATATCCAGTCTTTAAAAAATCTCCAGCCTTTTTTGCAGCAGTAAGATATTTTGAATCTCCTGTAGTTTTATAAGCATCTAATAATCCTTCTGCAGTTACTCCAGCAATATTCAAATAAGTTTTAGTAGTGGGTCCGCTTGCACCTGTAACATTCCAGTCCCAAGAACCATTTGCATTTTGTAATTGTAATAGTCTATCAGCAGCTTTTGTTATTGCTGTTTTTTCAGCAGTATAATCTGGTTTTGTATTTGGTTGAGGACAACCGACTAAAGAGATGCTAAAGCTGTTCCTCCGATAAAAGATACAACACCCTTTAATATTCCATCTAAACTCATAATAAATTAATGGTCCTTTTCTTATTAAAGCTATCTAATTACCCGTCGGTAGTGCTTAACAATCGTTAAACCTATAATTTATTTTATATCGCAGTCACGATAAGAGAAATAATAAAACCAACAACTCCAAGTATGATTATGCTTATTGCTGAGATTTTTGCAGTTATCTTGAATTCTTCACGGGTGGGCTTTTTCAAAACCTGCCAGACACGTGCACATTTTATATAAAATGATTTTGCATTCTGAGGTAAATCTTTTATTGCCATAATGAAATTAATTATGAAGGGTATTTAAGTTTTATTCCAAGAATTCAATTCCCAATTCTTCTTCTATTTCTCTGTGCCTTGCAGATTCATCATTGCCCGTATGTCCAGTTATCTGAGAACTTTTTACACCTGTAACAATTAACAAAACTCTTATTGATTTGTCCATATCATCGGAGATTTGCGCTCCCCAGATTAATTTTGCTTCTGGACTTAACTTTGCGCCCACTGTTGCAATAATATCTTTGCATTCATCAAGGCTCATGTTTGGTCCCCCGATAATATTTACAAGAGCGCCTGTTGCATCTGAAATGTCGACGTCAAGCAAGGGATTGTTAATTGCTTTTTCAACGGCTTCAATAGATCGTTTTCCCGCCTGATCTGATTCTCCCATACCAATTAATGAAACTCCGCCATCAACCATTACTGCTTTGATATCAGCGAAATCGAGATTTACAAGTCCTGTTGTTGTAACAAGTTCTGTAACTCCCTTTACAGCATTTGTTAAAATTTCATCTGCAATCTTGAAAGCAGTATGCAAGGGCAAGTCCGGAGCCAGCTCAAGCAATTTATCATTAGGGATAATAATCAGAGTATCAACAACGGATTGCATTTTTTCAAGGCCATTCATTGCATTTTCAATTCTTTTCTTACCTTCAATTGTAAATGGCAATGTAACGACCCCAATTGTCAATGCGCCTTGTTTTTTTGCTAAAGCAGCAATTACTGGTGCGGCACCAGTCCCCGTTCCACCACCCAAACCGCAAGTGATGAATACCATATCACTTCCTGCAATTTTCTTTTTTATTTCAGACTCGGATTCTTTAGCAGACTCTTCTCCCACTCTTGGATTGCTTCCTGCCCCAAGTCCTCGTGTCAATTCTCTCCCGATTAAGATTTTTTGGTCTGCATCAGTATATAATAAATCCTGAGCATCTGTATTTACAGCAATTAATTCTCCTCCTTTTATTCCGATTTCTTTCATTCTATTCAAAGAATTATTTCCTCCACCACCCACACCTATAATCTTTATCTTGGCTGTCTGTGCCTTGACTAATTCCTCAAGTTCCTTATCAATCTCTCTTACATTAGAAGAATTTTCATAAATTTCGTCCATCGAGGAAAGAAGGTTTTTCTATTTATAAGAATTATTGTTCTATTTCGGCTGGCTTTTCGGATTCTTTCTCAATTTCCTTTGTTTCAAGCTCCAAGCCGAGCATTTCCTTGAATTTATCCTTGAATATTTTGACAAATTCAACTGCAGGTTTTTCTACTTCCAAGATAATTTTATTTTCTTTTATCTCAAATTTCAGGTCTTCTCTGAATAAAAATTTAATCAATGCTTTTGCCTTTTCATGCAAATCATTAATTTTTTTTATAATCTTAACTTTGTATACAACATCTTTTCCTGCAACAGGATTATTAAAATCGACTATTACTCTGCCCCCAGAAGATGCCAGAACTCGCCCAATTTTTCCATCAAAGTTAAATACAAAACCCGGAACAGGATTTATTCTTTGGTCCATGAATATCTTTAATGGTATTTTTTGAATCAATTGTGGATTTCTCTTTCCAAATGCCTGTTCAGGAGCCAATTCTATTTCATAGGTTGCGGGAGTTTCAGGCTTTCCGACTAAAAAGTTTTCAACCGCTTTCAAAAACATGCCTTCTCCAAGAGAAAATATGAATGGTTCTGTTTTAATAGGATGATTGTGTCCTGAATGAAGCTTTTCCAAATCTTCCTTTATGTTTGAATCAAACACTTCTCCGTTCTTAACTCGTCCTGTAAATTCTATTTCAATAAAATCTTTTTTCTGAAGCATTTCATTTATTTAGCGAAAACGTTTATAAATGTATTTTTTCTTGGTAATTCATGGTTGCAAAAATAATAAACGCGACGGATGCGAAAATCGGCACGAATATTATTCTTGATGGAGAACCATTTACTGTCAAAAGCATGGATGTGAGCAAGACAGGAAAACATGGAGCCCACAAATGCCGAATTGAAGCTGTCGGAATGATTACTGAAAAGAAAAAAGTTCTGGTCGTTCCAGGAACAGAAAGATTTGAAGTTCCAATGGTTGAGAAAAGAAAAGGACAGGTTCTGTCAATCGGCGACAAAGTAAGCATCATGGATTTGGAAAATTTCGAGACATTAGAATTAGATTGTCCTGAAGAAATAAGATCACAGATTGAAATCAACTCAAATGTTGAATACTGGGACATTGAAGGAGTAAAAATAATCAAGAGAAAAGTGTAGAATAAAGATACTTAAGATTTATAAGGCATTTCTCGGTTTCTTGGGCATGGTAAATATGCTAGAGTCAAGAGTTCTAAGCAAAGAAGATTTAGAGTTTTATTTCAAATCTAACTTAGAAAAACCTAAATGGGGGTATAACACTTCAGAAATAGTCCTATCTTGCGATACTGCCTTGCAATTAAAAGAAAAAGGATATGGAGCAGTTACAGCAATAAAAAATGCGGGAGTTCCGTATGCAAAAATATTCGAGATGATGGGATATTCTTATTCTGAAATTGATTTCTCTCATCGTGAAAGGGAAATGAAAGAACCCGAAATGAATGCGGGACAATTACAAAAATTAATAGGAAAAAAGGTAATCTTAACGGAGGATGATTTTATTACAGGGATTACATTAGAAAAAGTCAGACAGTATCTAAAAGACCGAGAGATAAATGTTTCAGGAGCATATACCGGCATGCAGGATTGGGAAGTGAGAGAAAGTTATTTTGGACCTTATGAAGGATTTTGGGAAATTGAAAAAAATGGATTAAGAAGAGTAAATCCTCAAAGACTTCTGTTTGTTTTTGATAGACAAAGAAAATTCCCTCTTCCTAAAGATTTCGAGATATATACTTCAACTGAACCTGCCCGAATGAACGAGGCAATAAAGAGAGTCTCCGAATATTTAAATACAACAAGGAAGATTTAAAAATCATTTTCCTCTATTTTAATCATAACATGGCAAAAATAGCTGAAGCAATGAACAGAGAATTCAAGAACGTTTTTGTATGCAAAAATTGCAAGAGCAAAATCAGATCAGATCCTCAAAAAATATTGAAGGGTGAAGTCAAATGCAGGAAGTGTAAAAAAAGAGCATTCAGACCTCTCAAAAGAAAATAAATGAGTTTTTTAGTTTACGATTTGATATTCCTAGGGATCTTTATCTTAGTATTAGGAATTTTCCTCTACCAAAAAAGAAAAGGTGTAAAGAGAGAAGGACTTCTACTTCTTTACAGAACAAAATGGGGAATTAACTTAATTCATAGAATTGGAAAGAAATACCAGAAAACTCTGAAAGTTCTAAGCTATGTTTCCATAACAATCGGTTATGCTTTGATGGCCGGAGTTCTTTATATGGTTGGAAAGATTGTCTGGATATATGCTTTCAATCCGGGAGGAATTGTACAACAAATAAAAATTCCCCCAATAACTCCACTAATTCCTTATCTGCCTCAGATTTTCAAATTAAGCTTCCTGCCTCCTTTTTATTTTACCTATTGGATACTTATCATAGCAGTAATCGCAATTTTCCACGAGTTCTCCCACGGGATATTCGCTGCAAGAAATAAAGTCAAAATAAAAAATACGGGATTTGGATTTTTTCCATTCTTCCTCCCAATATTCCTTGCAGCATTTGTAGAATTAGATGAAAAAGCGATGGCAAAGAAAAAGAACTTTGATCAGCTTGCAGTTCTCTCTGCAGGAACTTTTGCAAATGTTCTGACTGCAATTTTATTTTTCGGAGTCATGATACTTTTCTTCTCTTTAGCATTTGCACCGTCAGGAGTTGTGTTTGACAGCTATCCTTACACGATTATAAATGTCTCTTCAATTAATATGGTCAATGGAATTCCAATAAATAATGCGACATATAATGTAGTTCTCAGCTTGATGAATAATAATACCCAATTCAATCAGATTAGAGCAAATTCAATTGATTATGTTGCTTCAAAGAGTTCTGTTGAACGACAAAATGTGACTCCTACCGAATTGGTGATTTATTATGATGCTCCTGCAATAAGAGCAAATTTGGAGAGCACAATTTTGGATGTAAATGGGAAGAAAATGACCGATACGGTAGAACTTGCAAGCGAATTGCATAAATATGCTCCTGGAACCAATATAACTTTGACTGTTCTTGGGCAAAATAATGCTCCTTACGACCGAAATATTACTTTAGGACGAAATCCAGATAATCCTAATTTTTCTTGGTTAGGCATTGAATTTTATCCGGCACAAGATCAGGGCATTATAGCTCAATTTTATAGCACCTTGTCTTCATTTGACCGAAATCACGTTTATTATGCATCACAAATCGGTGATTTAGGTATCTTCATTTATGATTTATTGTGGTGGTTGGTAATTATCAGTATAAGTGTTGCACTCATCAATATGCTTCCAATGGGAATATTCGATGGAGGAAGATTCTTTTATATTACCGTGCTAGCAATAACGAAGAAAGAGAAAGTTGCAAAATGGGCTTTCAAAATTGCAACTTGGTTTTTCATATTTTTATTATTTTTAGTAATGTTCTTCTGGGTTTTGTATATTAGATAGAATCACAAATCAATCACGCCTTCTTTTGTAAGAGCAGCAAATCTTATTCCAACTGGGAAATTTATCAATGCAGAAATAAGGGCCATATGTTCCTTTCCATCACCTGATGCAATGGATAATGCAACTTCTGTTCCTGATATTTTTCCTTTGAGTCTTTTCTGAAATTCATCCCTCAAATCCTTTATTTTTTTGCTTAAATCAATCTTGACAAATTCTACTATCTCTTTTTTATCCTCTATTTTGAATTGTGAAGAATCATCTCCAAGAAGTATAACCTTTTCCCATTCCCCATGTTTAATTAAACCTGAAACTTGCCCCCCGCTTCCCTCTCCAGAAGATAACAATGCAACTAATTCCATTATTCAAAAAATTGAAAATGCTTTATAAGAATTATTGTAATTATGATGCAAGATTAAATTTATAAACCTAAAATAGCTGAGGTTTTTACCTAAGACTACATCATAGGGGTCTATATTCTGGACTTTCTGTGCATTATGTAGGAGGACAACACATGGCTGAAATAGAGAAAGATTTGCAAAAAGCTTTAGCTGAACTTCGAAAAGAAGAATCGAGAAAATTCAATCAGACAGTAGATTTAATTATAAATCTGCAAAAATTCGACCTGAAAAAGGAATCAGTCAATATGTTTGTTCAGATTCCTAATAAAATCAGAGACAAAAAAATCTGCGCTTTCTTAACTACAAAACATGCTGATTTGGACACAATTACAGAAGCTGATTTCAAAAAATATTCTGACAAAAAAGTTTTGAAAGGGTTGGAAAAGAGCTACGACTTCTTTATTTCACAGGCAATTTTAATGCCAAAAGTCGCAACTGTTTTCGGTAGAGTTCTTGGACCCTCCGGAAAAATGCCCTCACCCCAATTAGGAATTGTTCAGAGCGCAGAAGACAAGTCTATTCCCGAATTAAAAGACAAGATTAATCACAGCATGAAAATAAGGTCAAAAGAAGCAAGCATAAAATTGGGAATAGGAAAGCAGGATATGAAAGATGAACAGCTTGTTGAAAATATCATGACTATCTATAATGCTTTATTGAAAGTATTGCCAAGAGGAAGCGAAAACATCAGAAATATCGAAATAAAATTCACCATGACTAAACCTCAGAAAATACAAATAAGATGAAACACAAAACCCATGTCTCAAAGAGAAAAATCCTTGCTGTTAAGGAACTTACAAAATTAATGAAAGAAAACAAGACTGTTCTAATTGCATCAATAAAGAATATTCCCGCTTCACAATTTCAGGAAATTTGCAAAAAGTTAAGAGGCAAAGCCGTAATCAAAGTCCCAAAGAAGAATTTAATTGGAATGGTTCTTGAATCTGCAAAAGATGAGAACATGACTAAACTTAAAGGAAAGGTTGATGACAGTGTCGCAATTATATTCTCAAATTTAGACCCATTTGATTTGGCATTAGAGTTAATTCAAAGCAAGAGTTCAGTGCGAGCTAAAGCGGGTCAAATTTCTCCAGACAATATTGAAGTTCCTGCAGGACCAACAGACTTAGTTCCAGGACCCGCAATTAGTGAGCTTGGAGCACTTGGAATCCCAATCATGATTGACAAGGGTAAAATCAGCATCAAGGAAGCAAAAGTAATTGCAAAAATGGGAGAAAAGATTTCAAAGAGTGCTGTTGAAATCATGAACAAGCTGGATATCAAACCATTCAAGGTAGGATTTGTTCCTCTTGCGGCATTTGACATAAAGTCCAAAGAGTTATACTTAGAAATCAAATTAGACAAGGAAGGCACATTAAAGGATTTGAAGGAAGGATTCGGAAAAGCATTGGCTTTGGCTGTTGCAATCGGATATGCTTCAGAAGATACAATTTCATTCTTAATCAGAAAAGCAGTAGCTAATGAATCTGCAATTGAGAAATTAATCAATGTTCAGGAAATTAAATCCGGAGAAACAGAATAATGGAGTACGTATACGCAGCTCTTTTATTGCACAAGCTTGGAAAGCCTATCAACGACGAGCACATGAAGAAAGTGATTTCAGCTACAGGTATTGAAGCTGATGAATCAAAAATCAAGTCTGTCGTTGCCAGTTTAAAAGGCGTGGATATCGACCACGAACTTAAAAACGCAAGTTTAGTTGCAAACGCCCCAGCAGCAGAACATGTTGCAAAGGAAAAGAAAGAAGAGCCTAAAGAAGAGAAGAGAGAAAGCGCGGCAGAGGGTCTGTCTGCATTGTTTGGTTAAATTTATTTAGACGGACCTTTCAACTTAGTTGTACTCTCATTGCAACTAAATTTTTATAGGAAATAGTTCTTATAATTCTATGAGAAAATCACAAGTTTTTGGATTTATTTCTCTGGCAGCATTCGGGGCAATTTTATTTACTCCTTCAGGTACAAATTACTGGATATATGCCCTTGTTCTTGGACTTATTTTTGGCATCTTCTGGTTTGCAAAGAAAAAATCTTAAGTAATTTTATAAAACCCAATTAATTCGCTACTTCATGCCTCAGTAGCTCAGTTGGCAGAGCAATTGATTCGTAATCAATAGGTCGGGAGTTCGACTCTCTCCTGAGGCTTATAAAAATGTGGAGCCTATACAATAATTCAGAATTTCTCAAACCATTGAAATTCTCAAACGGGAAAACGCAGGAGGATGTCGTAAATGAAGTTCTCGGTTTGATTAAGCAAGGAACAAGAGTTATTTTCATAAGAGGAATGTGCGGAACAGGAAAAAGTGCGATTGCTTTGAACATAGCAAAAGATTTGGGAAAGACATCCATTATTGTTCCGGGAAAAAATCTTCAGAATCAATACAAGAAAGATTATGAGAATGGGAAATATTTGCTGAAAGACAATAAAGAAAGATTGAAGATAAGTGTCATAACCGGAAGGAATAATCATGAATGCGCTTTCATTAAAGATAAAGAATTTTCAATACCAGAAATCAAGCGGGAGATAAATTCCAAACTTAATGATATTTTTGAATTCAAGAGAGAAGAAATTGAAAATAAAAAGAGACGGGACAAATCAGCCGATAATCAGGATATTCCATGCAAGATAGAAATTAAAGAAAAGAACTGGAACAAGATAATTGAATATCTAAAGAAAAATAAAAATATCAATCTTAAAAATATAGATCAGATAAGCGACATAAAAAGACCGCCACTCGCCAGTGTCTGTCCTTATTGGTCACCGGTCCTTCCTGAAATTTATGATTTGAAAAATCTTGATTGTAGAAACAAAAGGACTTACATGGGATTGGATAATACAAAATTTGTAATCTATCAGAGAAAACCTGGTTGCAGTTTTTATGAGCAGTTTAATTCTTACATTGATTCAGATGTTATCGTCTTTAATTCATTGAAATACAAATTAGAAACCGCGCTGAAAAGAAAGCCGGTTACCGAAGCCGAAATTGTTGACGAATGTGATGAATTTTTGGACAGTTTTACAAATCAGAGGAATATCAACATTGAACGACTGCAAAGTTCATTGGTAAAATTCGCGGGAACAAGCGAAGGCTCAATGGAAGTTATTGAAGATATCAGCAATATTATTGGCTATATCAAAGTCAATAAGCAAGTAAATGAAAATCTCGATACAGTTATCCCTCTAAAGAAAACAGGAATTTATGATTTGATAAGAATATTTTTGGATTCAGAAGCATTGGTTAACGAATTGGATGAGGAAAGCTATCTTTTTGAAATTGAAGAAACCGCGAGAATGTTTGAGGATTTTCTTGATGAATCTTATGTTATTTATTCAAGAAAAGAAGGAACATTAATTGCAAGCATTGTCACCACAAATCTTTCAAAAAAATTCAAAGAGATGCTTGACAAAAATAAAATTCTTATTTTGCTTTCTGGGACATTGCATACTGAAAAGATTATGAGGGAAATATTTGGACTTGATGATTTTAAAATTATAGACGCAGAAACTGAACAGCCAGGGGAGATAGATATTCTCAGAACCGGGTTGGAATTTGATTGCAAATATGATAATTTCAAAAGTGGAAAGTTCTCCAGAGGAGATTATCTAAAAGCTCTTGACAAGTGCGTTGAAATTGCAAAGAAGCCGACACTGATCCATGTCAGCGCATTTACGGATTTGCCCTCTGAATTCGAAATAGAGGATTTGAATCTCAAAAACTTGACAAGCAGAGAAAATTTGAAAGAAATTCAGGAAGAAGATAAAGGAGGAATAATGATTGACAAATTCAAGAATGGAGACATAGATGTTTTATTCACGACTAAATGTGCAAGAGGAGTTGATTTCCCCGGAGAGCAGTGCAATAGCATCGTATTCACTAAGTACCCTAATCCTAATCCCTCCGAGCCGTTCTGGAAAATATTAAATCAGACAAATCCAAATCAATATTGGGAATTTTACAGAGACAAGGCAAAAAGAGATTTACTGCAGAAAGTTTATAGGGGATTAAGGTTCAAAGAGGACCATGTTTATCTTTTAAGCCCAGATGTTAGAGTATTGAAAGAGTTTGAATATTAAATAACAACATTGATGTTAACCATAGGTATCGTCAAGACTTTTTATAATTTAATATCTCTTTTAATAATATATAAAATAAAACTTAATAAGTGTTTTTATTAAGAATATAAACGCCCCCGCCAGGAATCGAACCTGGAGGCTCAAAGAGCCCGGTTCTCAAGACCGGTGCAATACCATTATGCGACGGAGGCCTTTTGTTAAATTTTAGAATAAGAATGCATTAAAAAAGCTTTGGAATTATTTGTGTCCAAATATTCTCTTCCAGAAAGGCTCTTTGAACTTTACCTGCTTGTTATTTTCATCGTAGACTTTGTAAGTTATTTTTGGCTTTTCTTTTTCAAATTTTGCCTTGTCCTCATCGGATAATTCTTTTATTGCTTGTTTCATTGCCCTATCAATAACCGTGTCTGAATATCCCTGCCCAAGCAAAGCCCATCTCAGAGATTCTTCTTTATATCCTTTAGAAAGTGTTCTCTTCAAATGCTCTACAAATTCCTTCCTATAGCCTTCTGCCATTAAAAAGCGAGATATTAGAAGTTTAAAAATTTAAGTAATTATTCTTCAGGTTTTATCAACGTACCAGAGAATCTTTTATTTTTATAAATTTCAATGAAGATTATCAAATAAGCAATTATCAAAGGACCGAGAACTAATCCAATTATTCCAAAAAAGACAAGCCCCCCTATAGTTCCAAGCAAAGCAAGCAACGAGTTCATTCTAGCTCTTTTCGAAATTACTATCGGTCTTAGTATATTATCAACAACTATTGAGGCAATACCAAAGATTACAACACCTAGGCTAGCAACATTATTTCCTGTCGCGAGAAGATAAACCGCCATAGGTATCCAGACTATCGATGGACCGACAATCGGCAGAACTCCTGCGACTATTGCTAAAATCATAAATAATAATGCACTTGGAGCTCCGAACAAGAAAAATCCTAATCCTGCAACCAAACCCTGAACAAAACCGATTATAATCTGCCCATAGAGCACAGAAATTGTAACGTCCTTTGTTGCTTTCAAAAGTCTTTCCTGAACATCTTTTGAGAAAGGAAGAATTGTTTTAAGGTATTCAATAAATTCGCTTTTATCTCTTATTGTAAAAAAGAAAGTGAACAAGACAACAGTCAATTGCAATAAGGTTGTTGGAATATTTATTAAGAAGTTTGAAACTGTATTTACCATTCCCGAGGTGAGATTTGTTATGAATGAATGAAGCACGGAATCAATTTGTGCTGTTAGGGCATCAGAACTTGCCAAGGAGGGGAATAGCTTATCCAAGATTGTGACAAAATCTATCTGCTGAGCGAAAGTGAATATCTTTATTGCCTGACCGACGATAAATGGAATGAGAAAGATTAACGGAACAACTATAACTATAATCAGGAGAATTGTAATAAGAATTGCAGTCCAATTTTTTGACTTAAGTTTCTTATACAAAAGATTATACAAAGGAGCAAAAATAAATACCAAGATGAACCCAAAGATTATTGAAAATAATATCGGTTTCAGTAAAAGAAATGCCAAAATAGACAATAATATCAAGACAGCAGCGACAACAATATCATTAAGATAATTCTTTTCCATCTTTTGTATTCTTAAAAGAAGTCGCAAATTTATAAAGGTTTTTAGATAAAATTTAAAAGAGAAGTTTTACAATAAGTGATATGAATTTCATAGAAAAGATTTTTTTAAACAAATCAGACTCCCTCGTTCATCTGCAATTTCAAAAATACAGCCGAGGAACCTTCCCCTACAAGGCTTTAATCAGCGCGAAAAAAATAAGAAATAAATACACTATCTTTACTGATGCAGAATTTGCAAATGAACTTGTAAGAGAAAATGCGGTAAAATTGGGAGAGAAGAAAACAAAAATAACGGGTTCAGTCATTTCAACAAGCGATTTAACCGGAAAGCTGGATTTCAAAACCAAGAAGCAATTCCAAGGAGTAAAGAACTATTCAATTGACAAGGACATGAGCGGTGAAGAAATTTTGAAATTGCTTAATGAATTCCCAAAAGCCTTCTTTGCATTAAGTTTCAAAACAGATGATACCGAGCTTAAAATAAAGCCAAAAGCTCCGAAATCCGGAAAGCCGAAAAACAAAGAGGATGGAGAACAAAAGGTAAATTTCTGCAAGGTCATTACAACTGATGCTGCTATTGGAAAGGGGTTTGTATTTGAAAAAGAGGATTTCAAAAAAGCAGACATAAAACACACTTATGTTATAGAAAGTATAGAGGTTCCAGAATCTTTGAAGAAGTCGGAAGATTTCCTGTTGGTTCGAGAAGAATCGAAGAGAAAGGGCAAAATTATACGGGAAGCGAATATTGATGGCGAGAAGATGAAGAAGGAAGTTAATTTTGAAGCTTAAAAAAGATAAAGATTACAACATCACAAGATTTATAAGAATATTTACAAAAGTTAGGTTATGATAGTAACATTAACCCCTAAGATTTTAGAGGAAACACTACAAAAAGCAAGGACATCGCCCAGAAAAAGGGCAATTTATTGTTTCCATCAGCCGGATGAAGTTCTTCAAAGAATGATCAATGCTGGCCTGTCTGATACTTATTTTCAGCCACATAAACATGAAAACCCGGATAAGATTGAATTATTTTCAATTCTCTACGGGAAAATGGCTATTTTTACCTTTAATGACGTTGGAGAAATAGAACAAAAAGTTTTACTCGAGGAATCCGGAAAAGATAGGATAGTCGAAATTCCTCCGAGAACCTGGCATGGTGTTGCAGTTATATCGCCAGAAGCAGTAGTCTATGAAATTATTGAAGGAAAATATGATTCTTTAACCCACAAAGATTTTGCACCCTGGGCTCCGGCTGAAAACAGCCCGGAGGCTCCCCGATATCTGGAATGGTTAAAGTCTTTTTCGCCTTAATTGAATCTCTTCCTCCTTCACCGAACAATTTATAAATCAATTTTTCTCTAAGAATATATTCCAGGGTAAAGTAAAATGTTCTTCGCTACAATAATGAGAAATGCCTACAGCAAGAAAACCAAGAAGCGGAAGTTTGCAATTTTGGCCCAGAAAGCGAGCCAATAAATTCTTACCTAGTGTTAACTGGAGCACAATAAAAAAAGATTCTACGAAAGGACTTAGAGGATTTATATGCTACAAGGCAGGAATGATTTCTGGATTCGTTCTTGATAATACTCCTGATTCTATGACTAAAGGAAAGAAAATAATTGTTCCTTTAACAATCCTTGAATGCCCAAAAAATAAGATTTTCTCAGTAAGATTCTACAAAAACGGAATTGTTGCTAAAGAAGTTCTTGCAAAGAATCTTGACAAAGAATTAAAGAAAGTAGTAAAGCTTCCTAAAAAAGAAACTAATCATGAACATCTTGAGCATGCCAATGAATATGATGATGTCAGAGTTATCATCTTCTCTGTTGTTAAAACTACAGGAATCAAAAAAACGCCTGATTTGAGTGAAGTTAGTCTGGTTGGAAGTCTTGAAGACAAGATTAATTTCATCAAAGCAAATCTTCACAAAGAAATTTCTGCTCTTGATATTTTCGAGAGAGGAAAATTAATTGATTTAAGAGGATTGACAAAAGGAAAAGGATTGCAGGGACCTGTTAAGAGATTTGGAATTACATTAAAATCACACAAATCAGAAAAGGGACAAAGAAGACCAGGAAGTTTAGGCCCATGGCATCCAGCAAGAGTTACTTTCAGAGCACCAATGGCAGGACAGCTTGGAATGTTCACAAGAGTTGTTTATAACAATAAGATAGTTGATTTGGGAAATTCAGAAAAAACGGTTTTCAAGAACATCAAGAATTTCGGCGACGTGAAAACAGATTACATTCTTGTAAGAGGTTCTGTTTCAGGACCAGCAAAAAGACAGCTATTAATTACTCCTTCTTTCAGAGAAACTAAAAAACAGGCTAAGAAAGATTTCCAGCTTTTGGAGTTAAGATGAAAAATTTAGACACTATACCAATGATGTTGAACAGGCAAGGAGTTTATGTAATAGATAGAAAAGCATATGTAAAAATGGCTTCTTCAAAAACAGATGATGATGCAATGAATAGTGATGAATTAGATGAGCTACTATTTACTAATACATACAATAATAAGTATGAGAGACAAAAAAAAGCAGGTTCAGGAATCCATATTAATACTTTTGAGGGCATTATGAAACTATTCAGGGTTCATACCGTTGAGAGTGTTGCAGCAGATATTCTTAAAGAAAGAGTTAAAAGGAGATATTACACACAATGAAAACACATTTATTAGATAATCAGGGAAAAAGCATAAAAGAAATTGACTTGCCTAGTTTCTTCTCTGCAAGAATAAGAGAAGACCTTGTTGCCAAGATACTTGAAGCTAAAAAGAAAAAGCAGCCGTATTCACCTTCACCCGTCGCTGGAAAGCAGCATGCAGCAAGAGGAAAAGTTAATCATAGAAGACATGTATGGAGAAGCGGTTATGGAAGAGGTGGTTCCAGAATTCCAAGAAAAATCATGTCTAGAAGAGGAACGCAATTCAATTGGGTAGGAGCAGAAGTTTCAGGAACAAGAGGCGGAATGAGAGCGCATCCTCCGCATATTTTGTCAATGATGGAGCTTCCAAAGATAAACAAAAAAGAAATGAAGATTGCATTACTGTCTGCATTAAGTTCAACTGCAAGTGTTGAAGAATTGAAAAAGAAATACAGCACACTCCGCGAAGAAAAAATTGAGCATCAGTTGCCTTTGATAGTTTCTGATTTGAAATTCGGCAAAACAAAAGAATTAATTTCGAGCCTTAAAAAAATACTTGGAAAGCAACTTTTCGAAGTCGGCTTGCAGAAAAGAAGTGTAAGAAGCGGAAAAGGAAAAGCAAGAGGAAGAAAATACAAGAAAAGCGCAGGATTACTTATCGTAATCGGCAATGAAGAGAAATTAGAGATGAACGGTTTTGATATAAGAAAGGCTAACAGCGTCGACCTTGCAGATTTGGCAAATGGCGGATTGGGCAGATTAACATTGTATACTGAAAAAGCAATTAAAGATCTTGAAGTGAGAATCAAATGATTGAACAAAGTTCGACACAAATACAAAACTGGAGTTTTGCATAATGAAAAATAAAACTGAAAACAAAATGGATATATTGCAAATGAAACCTTTGGTTACTGAGAAAGCTGTTATGATGATTGAAGCACAGAATGTTTTAACTTTCAAAATGGGAATTGGCGCGACAAAAGAACAAATCAAGAAAGAAGTTGAAAGTTTGTTTGATGTTAAAGTTGAAAAAATTAGAGTTATGATTAGAAGCAGCAATAAATACGCTTATGTGAAATTAAATTCAAAGCATCCTGCAATTGACATTGCGACGAAGCTAGGGTTGATCTAATGGGTAAAAGAATTATTTCACAGGCACGAGGACATGGAAGTCTTTCATATAGAGTTAAAAGACAATCATTCAAATATAAAATCCAATATCCAAATCAGATTGATGGTGATGGTGTTGTCTTAAAATTGCTTAATTCTCTTGGACATTCTGCTCCTTTAGCAAAGATAAAATATGACAAAGGAATTTTCTTTATGCCTGCATTCAAAGGGATGATTGAAGGTCAGACAATTCATTTTGGTAAAACGGAAAATAACAAACCCGGAGATATTCTAAGAATGAAAGACCTTCCGGTCAAAACACAGTTGTACTGTGTTGAGGCTCGTCCTGGAGATGGTGGAATATTTATCAAGACTGCAGGAAATTATGGAACAGTCAGCAGGATTATTGGAGAGAAAATATTTGTATTAATGCCTTCCAAGAAAGAAAGACAATTTGATCCCAACTGCAGGGCAGTATTAGGAATAATTGCAGGCGCAGGAAGACTAGACAAGCCGATTATTAAAGCAGGAAAACAACATTTTATTAAGAAGTCAAAAGGCGGAAGAATATGGCCGAGAACATCTGCTATCAAAGTCAACGCAATAGACCACTACTTCGGTTCAGGTAGAGGAAAGAATCCAAAGAGCAAGATTGCAAAGAGAAATGCTCCTCCTGGAAGAAGAGTTGGACATTTGAGACCTAAGAGAACAGGTAGGAAGAAATAACCATGGCAAAAGAAGAAACGAATATAATTGAAGTAAAGAAAAAAGAATTCATGTTTAGAGGCAAGAGCCTCGATGAATTGAAAGCATTAGAAGTCAGAGAATTTGCCCAATATCTCAAATCAAGACAGAGACGAGCAGCATTAAGACAGTTCAATGAAATAGAAAAGTTCATTGCAAGATCGCAAAAGAAAATTTCAAAGAACAAGCAGGTCAAGACTCATAGCAGAGATTTAGTAATTGTCCCAAAAATGGTTGGCATGAGAATTAGCATTCACACTGGAAAAGTCTTTGAGCCGATTGAAATAACAGGAAACATGCTCGGACACAGACTTGGAGAATTTGCATTGACAAGAACAAAGGTCAAGCACGGAAGTGCAGGTGTTGGAGCAACTAAAGGAAGTAAATCAAAATCCAAGAAATAAAAATGACAACAATAACACAACCAAAGATACAGAAGTTAGAAACGTTAGAGGATTTAGCCTTGCTTTTACGGGGAGATGTTGTTCAGATAGAATGTAACGGCGAACAATTAAAAGCATTTTATTGCGGGTCAATTGGATCTTTTTACGATTTTGCAGTCAGAGATGTTGATTTAAAAGATGGAAGGAAATCTATTCGACATTTGGCAGTCAACAGAGCAAATAATGCGAGTGATATTTCAATTGAAGATGGAAATATAAGAATTAGAAAGAAAATTTTAGATAAATCTTATTGGCCATCAGAGCAAAACTATTATTTTTTTAATACTGCATTAATGGAGGCCGGAATATAACATGGCAGAACACGAACATAAACACGAAGAAAAAGAAGAAACTAAGAAACAGGTAATCGAAGATATAGAGAGGAGCGGAGTCCCGGAAAAAATTGCAGAGAAAGAAGAGAAAATAGATGAACAAATAGAAAAGAAACTCGAGAAAGCTAAGCCTGAAACTGCAAAAGAAGCTAAGAAAGAAACAAGAAAGCCTAAGAAAGAAGCAGTTGTGAACTCATTCAATGCTCACCTTTCAACAAAGACAAGCTCTTATGTTTGCAAGTTCATCAAGAATAAAAGCATTGAAGATGCAATCAGCGATTTAGAATTAGTCATTGTACAAAAGAAAGTTGTTCCAATGAAAGGAGAGATACCTCAGAGAAAAGGAAAAGGTATAATGTCAGGAAGATATCCAAGAAATGCTGCTGAACATTTCATCGTATTGCTAAAAACTTTGAAAGGAAATTCAAACGTGAATGGAATTGAAGAACCAATCATCGTTGAAGCTGTTGCAAATCTTGGAGAAAGACCATTCGGAAAGTTTGGTGCAGTCAGAAGAAAGAGGACACATATAAGAATAGTCGCCAAAAATAAAATAAAGAAACAGGAGAAAAATAAATAATGGAAGAAAAAAACGTAGTAAAATTCAAGAAAGATGAATTTGCAATCAAGGAATTTGTAAAGAGCTCAGTTGGTAGAGGAAAAGTCAGCAGAGTTCAAATAGAGTACACCCCCGTCGGAGAAAAGATAATTATCTCTACACATAAAACCGGTTTGGTTATCGGCAGAGGCGGAGAAAGAATTGATGAATTGACAAGAATATTGAAAACAAAATTCAAATTGGAAAACCCTCATCTTGAAATAGAAGAAATCAGGCATCCTGAATTTGATGCTCAAATAACTGCTGATGAAATTGCATTAGGATTAGAAAGATTTGGTCCTTTGAGATTCAAGGTAATTGCATACAGAACTTTGCAAAAAATAATCGAGGCAAAGGCTCTCGGTGCTGAAATCAGATTGAGTGGAAAGCTTCCTGGCGCAAGAGCAAAGTCATGGAGATTCGCTCAAGGTTATTTGAAGAAAACCGGAGAAAGTGCAAAAGTAGTCGATAGAGCACAATCAAGAGCAGAAACAAGACCGGGAACAGTTGGAGTAAAGGTTGGAATCATGGCTCCCGATGCAAAAATTTATGATAAAATCATAGTCAATGATGAATTAATTGAAAAGCTAAGGGCTAATGCTCAATTCAAAGAAGAACCAATTAAAACAAAGAAACACAGCAAAAAATGAAATCAAAAGAATTCAAGAATATGAATGCTGAAGAAAGAGAACACAAAATCAAAGAATTAAAATTAGAATTGGTAAAGTCAAAAGTTAATGCTTCCAAGGGCGGAAGTTCAAAAATAAAAAACATTAAAAGAACAATAGCCCAAATACTCACACTCAACAAATAAAATGAATATATGTCCAAAATGCGGATTGCCTTTAGAGGCATGCGTTTGTGAACAGATTGTTAAGGCCGGTCAGAAGATACGGGTGACCTTAGACAAGAAGAAGTACGGAAAAACCGTTACGATTGTCTCAGGTTTCGACAAAGGCGTGGACGTCAGAAAGGTTGCAAAAGACCTGAAGAACGAACTTGCCTGCGGCGGAACTTTCGAGGGGAATTCCGTAGAGCTTCAGGGAGATCACCTACGAAGGATAAAACCTATCCTTGAAAAGATGGGCTTTAACATAGAGTAAACAAACAAAAACAGACGACAAAACGAAATGGAAACAAAAATGAAAGAAACAAAGAAAATGAAATATCCCGAAATAGTCGGAGCTGACTGTCATGATGTCAATTGCCCATTCCACGGAAAATTAAGCGTCCGGGGAAGAGGGTTCAATGGTGTCGTGATTAGCAAGTCGCATAAAAGAATTGCAATTGAATTTGAAAGAACAATCTACGTAAGAAAATATGAGAGGTATGCAAAACTCAAGACAAAGATTCATGCAAGACTTCCTCTGTGTATTGAAAAACAGGTCAACGTAGGAGATTTTGTAAGAATTGAAGAATGCAGACCCTTAAGTAAAATTATACATTTTGTAGTTACAAATAAAATCATGTTAGGAGAACAAAAACAATGAAAGCAATAGGAGCGAGAGCAACAAGAAGCCTGAACCAAGGTTCAATGGTAATTGCAGCAGACAATAGCGGAGCAAGAATTGTAAGAATTGTTTCTGCCAAGAGATGGAAAGGTTCAAAGGGAAGACAGACAGCTGCAAAAATCGGCGACTGGGTAAAAGTTAGCGTAAGAAAAGGCCTTCCAGACATGAGAGGAAAAGTATTTGATGCAATAGTCATAAGACAAAAGAAATCGTACAGAAGATTCAATGGGGAGAGAATCGCATTTGAAGACAATGCAGTCGCACTCTTGAAAGATGAAAAAGGAAATCCTAAAGGAACGCAAATCAAGGGGCCTGTTGCAAGAGAAATCATGGAAAGATGGCCACAGGTAGCTAAAATTGCGTCAACGGTATATTAAAATGAAAATAAAATTTAAGAAAAGTTGGAAAGCGAGCTCGCAACCTCGAAAGCAGAGGAAGTATGTAGCTAAAGCTCCTCTTCACATAAAGAACAAACTTGTAAGCGCAAATCTTTCAGAAGACTTGAGAAAGAAGCATAACATGAGAAATATTACTCTTAGAAAAGGCGACAGTGTCCTGATAATGAGAGGAAAATTTAGAGGAAAGAAGGGTAAAGTTACAAAAATCTTATTGAAGACTTCAAAAATCATAATTGATGGAATCCAAATAAAAAAGAAAGATGGCTCAAAAGTTGATGTCAAGATGGAACCTTCAAACTTACAAATACAGGAATTGAATATGGAAGATAAACGAAGAATTAAAAAGCAGAACAATACAGATGGTTCCTCACCTCCAAAAACAAATCAAGTAAAAACAGAATCTAAGGAGAAAAAGTAAAATGCACCTAAAAAGACAACAGAGTCCAAAAAGCTGGCCTATTGAAAGAAAAGGAACAACTTACTTAGTCAGACCTAAATATAGCATTGACCAAGGTGTTCCAATTTTGATTGCAATAAGAGACATGCTTAAATTTGCCAAAGACAGAAGAGAAGTCAAGAAGGCGCTAAATTCAAGACAAATCTTGTTAAATCATAGGGCTGTTTTTGATGACAGAGATAATGCAGTTCTATTAGACGTTATAACAATTGTTCCTCCTGAAGGAAGCAACTTGTCCGAAAAAAATTACAGGGTATTAATGGGAATGAACAAGAAATTCGAATTGAAAGAAATTAATAAACAAGAATCAGAACACAAGACTGCCAAAGTTATCAACAAAACTACATTGAAAGGAAAGAAAACGCAGATTAATCTCAGCGATGGAAGAAATTTTATTTCAGATTTAAAATGCAAAACAAATGATTCTGTTCTTGTTAACTTGAAAAGCAAGAAAATAGAAAAATGTGTTCCAATGAAGAAAGATGCAAAAGCGATTGTTTTCGCGGGAAAGCACGCTGGAGAAGAAGGAGTTATAAAAGAAATTGATGAAGAGAAGAGCATGGCAAAATTGGAAAGCAATGGCGAAATGATTAATATTTTAATTAAACAAATTATGGTGCTAGAATGAGTCAAAATATGCGTGAAATAAAAATTGAGAAGGTCGTAATCAGTGTAGGTGGAACTGAAGACAAGTTAGAGAAGAACACAAAACTGATTGAATTGCTTACAGGAAGAAAAGCCGCAAAAATGAAAACAAGAAAAAGAATTCCAACCTTGAATGTTAGACCAAACTTAAATGTTGGTTCAGTCATAACAATCAGAAGAGATTTTGACGCATTGTTAAGAAGAGTCCTAGTAGCGATTGATAATAAAATAAGAAAAAAACAAATCAGCGAGAATACCTTCTCCTTTGGAATCAAAGAATACATTGAAGTTCCAGGACTTGAATATCAAAGAGAATTGGGAATTACCGGATTTGATGTCACACTCACATTCGCAAGAGCGGGAAAAAGAATCCAGCTCAGAAGAATTAGAAATAAGAGTCTCCCTAAAAAACAAAGAATCAGCAAGGAAGAAATAATTAAATACATGGAAGAGAAGTATCAAACGAGGTTCATATAAAATGACCGCAAGTGATTGGAGAAAAGTTTTGAAACAGCTCAAGGACAAGCCTGTTGTAATGGACAAATTCATAAGGCACAACAAGCCTAAAGTAAGAAAAAATGGAATCGCATTAAACAAATGTGAAAGATGCGGGAGATTCGGGGCACATATAGGTTCATACGGATTAAATTTATGCAGACAATGCTTCAGAGAAGTAGCTGTTGACATTGGCTTCAGAAAATACTCATAAAAATGGCACAAGATATAGTAGCAGACGCATTGAACATGATAAGGAACGCCAAGAAGGCAGGAAGAGATAACGTCAAGATTGATAGAATCTCTAACCTCTTAATTGAAATTCTGAAAATCATGAAAGAGAAAGAAGCAATCAAGAGATACAAAATTGACAGCAAGAACAGAAGTGTTGAAGTTGTTTTCGGCAATTTCATCGAATGCAAATCAATCAAGCCAAGATTCACAGTAAACAAAGACCAAATTGAAAAATACAGAAAAAGATATTTGCCCGCAAGAAATATTGGAACAATAATCATCTCAACTAACAAGGGCTTGATGAGCCATGAAGAAGCGATGGAGAAGGGAGTCGGAGGAATCTTAATCTCCTACTTTTATTAAAATGAAGAAAGAAATGTCACAAAAAATAGAAATTCCGGAAAACACGGAACTTATCTTAGAAGGAAGTATCATAATAATCAGAGGTTCTCAGGGAGAAACCAGAAGAAAACTTGATTTGAAAGAACTGGAAATTCACAAAGAAGGCAATCATTTGACTATAAGCTGCAAGAAAGCAACTAAAAAAGAAAAGAAAAGAATCAATACCGGAATTGCGCATATAAGGAATATGATTAAGGGTGTTTCAAAGAAATTTGAATACCAAATGAAAATATGCTTCTCTCACTTCCCAATCACTGCCGAAGTAAAAGGCAATGAATTGATTATCAAAAATTTCCTTGGAGAGAAACAGAATAGAAAATCAAAGATTCCAGAAGGAGCAGAAGTCAAGGTAGACAAAGAATTCATAACAATAGAGTCTGTAAACAAAGAAATTGCGGGACAGACTGCTGCAAACATAGAAACAGCAACAAAAATCAGAAATAGAGATAAGAGAGTTTTCCAAGATGGAATTTTCATAATAAATAAGGCGGGCAAAGAAATATGACTGCAAAATTTTTGAGAAGGGGCTGGGAAAGATATTCGAAGACAGGACTTAGAAGAAAGAACAAGCAAGTTTGGAGAAGACCTCATGGAAGAGATAACAAGATGAGAGAGAAAAGAAAAGGATATGGTCCTGTTGTCAGCATTGGTTACAGAGGAGAAAAGGTTTTGAGAGGAAAAATAGAAGACAAAAATGTTGTTATGATAAAGAATCTGAAAGACCTTTCAAAAGTCAAGAAAGGAGAAATTGCAATCATAGCAAAAGTCGGAAATAAGAAAAGATTGGAAATTGCCAAAAAAGCAAAAGCAGAAAACGTTCATATTCAGAATCTCAATTTAACTAAATTCCTCAAGGAAGCAAAATGAAATTAGATAAAAAGAAAGCAATTGCTGCAAGAGTTTTCGGAGTCGGCAAGAAGAGAATAATCTTCGTAGAACCAAGACTCGATGAAATCAAAGAAGCTATCACAAAAGAGGATATAAGAGCATTGAAAGAAGACGGCGCAATCATAATCAGGCCCATTAAAGCAAGAAGATCTGCCCCTAAGAGAAAAGTAAAAAGGGGTCCGGGAAATATCAGAAAGAAAGCCAGAAGCAGAAAGAGAGAGTACATCACAATCACAAGAAAGCTGAGAAAAGATGTTCAGGATTTAAAAAACAAAAAGCTTTTAACGAAGGAGCAAACAGTAGATATCAGGAAGAAAATAAGAAACAGATTCTTCAGAAGCAAGGCTCATCTAAAAGAATACGTTAACACACTAGAAAAATGAAAAAAGTATTTAATCGAAGACGAGAAGGAAAAACCGACTACGGCAAAAGAATAAAGTTGCTTAGCGGAGGCATTCCAAGAATTGTTTTTAGAAGAACAAACAGGTACATAATTGCACAATATGTAACTTCAAAGGAAGCAAAAGATACTATTGAAATCGGATTGACTTCAAAAAATCTTGAAAAGTATGGATGGCCCAAAGAAATGGAGGGGAGCTTGAAATCAATTACCGCTGCTTACTTAACAGGTTTCCTTATGGGAAAAAAGATTTTGAAAGAAAAAAAGGAAAAGCCAATCTTCGATATTGGAATGACCTCTTCAGACCACAAAACAAGACCTTATGCTTTCCTTAAAGGACTTATCGATGCAGGATTAAAACTCAGCCATGATGCGAAGATATTTCCCGAAGCAAACAGAATCAAGGGAGAACATATGAAAAAAGATTTTTCATCTTCATTTGAAAAAATTAAATTGAATATTGAAAAAGATTAATGGCAGAAAAAATCAGTAGAAAAACAGAAATTAAGAAAGAAGATTATGATTCACCTGTAGCTGAAGCTGCGGAAAAAATAATAGAAAAAGACATAAATGCGGGAGAAATGGAATTGGAAGAAGAAATAGAGAAAGAATTGGAAGGAAAAGCTTATGTTGCTCCTAAAGAAACATCAATAAGAAATGAATTTTTATCTTGGACTCCAAAAACAAAATTAGGGAGAGAAGTCAAAGAAGGAAAAATAAAGAATATTGATGAAATTCTTGACAGCAATCAAAAGATTCTCGAGGATAAAATTGTTGATTCCTTGATGAATTTGAAATCGGATTTAAGCTCGGTAGGACAATCAAAAGGAAAATTCGGCGGAGGAAAAAGAAGAGCCTGGAGACAAACTCAAAAGAAAACAAAGGAGGGAAACGTTCCAAATTTCTCTGCATTGGCAATTGTCGGTGATGAAGATGGGCATATTGGAGTTGGCGACGGAAAAGCCAAAGAAACTTTGCCTGCAAGAGACAAAGCTGTAAGAAAAGCCAAACTTAATTTGATAAAAATCAGAAGAGCTTGCGGAAGTTTTGACTGTTCCTGTTCTGAAAAACATTCAATTCCTATGAAGGTTATTGGGAAGTCGGGAAGTGTTAGAGTTATCTTGATTCCAGCGCCTCAGGGAACAGGATTAGTAGTCGCAGATGAATTAAAAAAGGTTTTGAGACTTGCGGGTATTAAAGATGTTTATAGCAAGACATTTGGCAAACAGCAAACAACATTCAATTTAGTTAAAGCATGCATGAATGCATTGGAGAAAACAAACGCAAAATGATGTGCCTTATAAGAATCAGGGGAGAAGTTAATTTGAAGAGAGACGTAGAGGAAACCCTGAACAGATTAAGAATCAGAAGAAAATATTCATGTGTAGTTATTGCTCATCCAAAAGCGGAGCAATTGGGTATGGTCAAAAAAGTCAAAGACATGATTGCATTTGGAGAAATAACTGAAGGTCAATTTGAGAAACTTGTGGAAAAGAGGGGGCAGCTTGTAGATAAGACAAAGAAAATTAATGCTAAAGAAGTCGCAAAAGAAATTGAGAAGGGGAAAAAATATGAAGAACTGAACTTGAAGCCTTTCTTTAGATTGCATCCGCCACGAGGAGGAATCAAGAGCAAATATCATTATCCCGAAGGAGTTTTAGGAAATCACAAAGAAAAAATAAATGAATTATTGGAGAGAATGTTATGATAAAGACACATAGAAAAAGAAAGACCGGAAAGTACAGAGGAAAGCGAGCCGGAACTTATGGATGGGGAGCAAGAAAGAAGCATAAGAAAAGCGGGCATAGAGGAGGAAAAGGAATGGCCGGAACAGGTAAGAGAGGAGACCAAAAGAAAACATTAGTTCAGGCACTTTATGGAAATGATTATTTTGGAAAACAAGGAATCACAAGCAAAGGAACAAAGAAAGACAAGGCAAACAAAATCAACTTAAGAGACATTGAAATGAATCTTGATAACTTTATTGCCAAAGGAATCGCTAAGAAGACTGCAAGAGGAATTGAACTTGATTTAAGCTCTTACAAAATTTTGGGGGATGGAAATATAAAGAACAAATTTTTTATAAAATCAATGAGTGCGTCAAAAGCTGCAGAAGAGAAAATTAAAAAAAGCGGTGGCGAGATTTTTATAAAGGAAAACGCTGATAATAAAGAGATATAAAATGGATTTTAGAGGGATTCTCAAATTTATTCCTGAAATCAAATCTCCCGAAGAGAAAAAACTTAGCTTCGGAGAAAAAGCAAAGTGGACTATTATTGTTCTTCTTTCATTCTTTATACTTACTAACATTCCCCTTTTCGGATTGTCTGCTAATGCTTTGTCAAGATTCCAATATCTTGCTATAATTCTTGGAACAAATTTCGGAAGCATAATCTCATTGGGTATTGGACCGATTGTCATGGCTTCTGTTATCCTGCAACTGCTTGCAGGTTCGGGAATCTTGAATATAGATACAACAAATCCTGAAGGAAGAAGATTTTTCCAGGGACTTCAAAAAATGTTAACATTCTTCTTCATAATATTTGAAGCAATAGTTTACGTTTTAATGCAAGGACTTCAGGCGGCTCCAGGGTTTGCCTGGCTTGTAATATTCCAGCTTATCCTCGGTGGAATTGCAATCTATTACATGGATGAATTAGTCGGCAAATGGGGACTGGGACAGGGAATAAGCTTGTTCATTGCAGCAGGAGTTTCATGGAGATTAATAACAAGCTCATTACAATTCATAGACCAGCAGGGAAGAAATTGCTTGCTTAATTTCTCTACAGTTCCTTGTTCAGGAAAGATTCTGGTTTTGATACAATCGCTAATCACAAAACAGAATGTAGAATTAATTTCTGCAGCAGCTGCAATTGCTGTAACGGTCGGGATATTCTTATTGGTTGTGTGGGCACAAAGTCTGAAAGTTGAAATTCCTTTATCCTTTGGAAGAATAAGAGGATACACAGTCAAGCAGCCATTAGCTTTCTTCTATGCTTCTGTTATTCCAGTTATTTTAACAGCAGCCTTGGTTGCGAATGTACAACTCTTCGGGGGAATCTTTGAAAATGCAGCAACAGCATGCCTATCTGGAGGAACCTGTACGGGACTTGCCCGATTTGCGTCTCATTTTACCTTCCTGGGACATTTCGTGCAGGGACAGGCTGTTTCAGGATTTGCATTCTGGATTGGCTCTACAAATATTCTTGATTTACTCATTAGAGGAGGTTTCTTGCCCCAATACATATTGCAAGGAATTATCCATGCAATATTCTTCATGGCTTTCTCAACGCTATTTGCAGTATTCTGGGTTAAGACCTCTGGAATGGATGCAAAGGCACAGGCACATAAGATTGCAGCTTCCGGATTGCAGGTTGCAGGATTCAGGCAGGATGAAAGAGTCTTAGAAACAATCTTAGATAGATATGTCATGCCTTTGACGGTAATGGGGGGAATAGCAATTGGACTTCTTGCTTCTGTTACAGATTTAATGGGGGCTTTAGTTTCAGGAACATCAATCTTACTGGTAATCATGATTACAAATCAGTTCTACCAGAGCATTGCACAACAGCATCCGGAAATAATTAATCCTTCCTTAGGAAGATTTGTTAAGGGATAAGTCAACTTTTAAAAACCAACCTGCTTAGATAATAACATGAGCAAACAAGGAAGTTATGCGCCGCTTTTTATCATTATGGCTCTGTCCATTTTGATTGCGGGTTTCTGGAATCAAATTCCATATCTTAAATCATCAATTGATTGGGCACTTAATCCAACTGCAGGATGGCTTTTAGGCTGGAACACAACAGTCGGAATGCTTATCGTTGTTTTCATAATTTCTTTAATCTCAATAATCGCACAGAAATATGCAACAGACCAAAAACAACTTAGAGAATTGAAAAAAGAACAAAAGACTATGCAAGAGGAATTGAAAAAAGTCAGAAATGATCCTGAAAAATTTCTGGAACTTCAGAAAAAGCAAATGGCATCAGTTCAGCAGACTTTTTCAAAAACAATGAAGTTAAGCACCAGAGCAATCTTATTTACAGGTGTTCCTTTTATTTTGCTATTCAGATGGTTTAATGATTACTTCACAGTCAATCCTTACACATTTTTGGGCTTCCTTCCTTGGTTTTGGTTTTATCTGATATTTACACTGATATTCACAGCAATTCTAAGAAAAGTCCTTGATGTAGTTTAGGGAAAGTTTAAAAGCAAATTAATTTCTTAAAAATATGGAAAATCAGGAAATAGTTTTTCAATTGAGTATGCTTGAACAGCAATTGCAGCAACTTCAGCAGCAATTGCAGGCAGTTGACAGGGGAATAACTGAATTGGAATCATTGAATCTTGGATTAGATGAAATCAGGGGTTCCAAAGACAAAGAAATATTCGCGCAGGTTGGAAGAGGAATTTATGTCAAGGCCAAGATCATTTCTGAAGATTTAACTGTAAATATCGGAGATAATAATTTTGTAAGCAAAAATGTTCCTGAAACAAAAGAGTTAATCGTTGAACAAATAAAGAAATTGAAAGATGTTGAGGCTGAGCTGGAAAAAAATATCGAAACAACAAATAATGAGTTCATGGTTGTTGTTCAGGAATATCAAAAACTAGAAAAATCAGAGGAATAATTTAAAAATTCCTCTACGTTTCTTTCTTAATGCTTGAATCTTTAATCAACCCAAAAAAAGCGGAGAGAAAACCTTGGGAGATGCTCTTTGTCGGAATAATATATGCATCTCTTTCCTTGCTTCTTGTTCATTGGTTTTTTTCCAGTGATGCAATTCTGTCTCAATATTCTGGGGTCATGGTTGTAACCTTTTGCGTTATGTTTTCTCTTCCATTCATGTATTTTATAATAAGGCGTGAAGAAAATAATGATGAAATAGAAGAAGGGGTCAGTGTGTGGAAAATTCATAAAGACGCCATTTATGCATTAATGTGGCTTTTCGTTGGATTCATAATTGCTTTTTCATTTTGGTATATTATCTTGCAAGACAATACCTTATTTAATGCACAAGTCGGAACTTATTGTTTAATTAACAGCCCAAATAATATTAATAGTTGCATAACTCAATATCTTCCGGGAAGCAACCAAATCAGTGGCGCTGCAAGTGCGGCAAGCCCAGTACAATTTCTTTCTATCTTTGAAAATAATATGCTTGTAATGATATTCACTTTATTATTTTCACTTGTCTTTGGAGCGGGAGCGATATTTATCCTGGCATGGAATGCGAGTGTCATTTCTGCAAGCATCGGAATTTTCACAAAGTATAATCTAATAGATATTCCCCTCGGCTTGGCGAGATACATGATTCATGGATTTCCCGAAATCAGCGCTTATTTCATAGCAGCATTAGCGGGCGGAATTTTTGGTGTGGGAATCGCAAGACATGGAATAAAAAACAGAATGTTTGCAAAAGTTGCCCAACATGCCGCGATTTTAATTTCAATTTCTATCGGATTGCTTGTTATTGCGGGACTGATGGAAGTTTATTTGACTCCGCTCTTGTTTCATTAACTTTAAAAGCGAAAAAATAGTTTG
>Ga0265322_10000102_pt1 | contig 39825 bp, 43 predicted proteins | sample 41222metaG_FD_193584 | JGI IMG/M metagenome (GOLD analysis project Ga0265322, IMG submission 193584) | Rhizosphere microbial communities from Carex aquatilis grown in University of Washington, Seatle, WA, United States - 4-12-22 metaG | ecosystem: Host-associated > Plants > Roots > Rhizosphere...
CCGCGACGGCAAAGAAGGGATCGAAAAAATCAGGGAATTCAAACCGGACCTCGTCACGATGGACATTGAAATGCCCGTGATGACCGGACTTGAAGCCCTCGCCATTATTATGAAAGAGATGCCCCTTCCGGTGTTGATGGTAAGTTCGCTGACAACAGAAGGCGCACAAGCGACCCTCGACGCACTTGCTCTTGGCGCGGTCGATTTTATATCGAAGGAGCTTTCATACGTTTCGCTCGATATCGTCAAAATAAAAGCGGAACTTATTTCAAAAGTAAAAGAGATAGTCCGCAGCCGTTCACTCGTTTTTCGGCTTCAGCGGATCCGAACGGCCAATCAGCACATCAGAGGGCCTGTTGCAAATAGGCCCGCAGCTCTACGGACTCCCTTTATCCCTCCAAAGCACGGCGGCTTTAAAGCAGTAGTCCTCGGAATCTCAACAGGAGGACCTTTTGCTCTGTTGGAAACAATACCAAAACTTCCGGAAAAGTTTCCGGTGGGGATTGCCGTTGTGCAGCATATGCCCCCGCACTTCACAAAATCGCTCGCGGAAAGGCTTGATGGCCTAAGCCAGGTGCATGTGAAGGAAGCCGCAGACGGCGATGCTATGGAACCGGGAGTTGTGCTCATTGCTCCCGGCGGACAACACATGACGTTCGCGCGGTCGGCAATGACTATTCGTGTCAGGGTAACGGACGAACCGAAAAGCACTCTATACCATCCCTCTGCCGATATTATGATGACGTCCGCCGCCGAGACTATCAACGGTCCTTTGCTTGGTGTAATCATGACGGGAATGGGGAAGGACGGCCTGGAAGGATTGAAGCTAATCAAAAAGAATCAAGGGTATGTTATTGCGCAGGACGAGGAATCGTGCGTCGTCTACGGAATGCCGAAAGCCGCGGTCGATGAAGGGATTGCGAACGTTGTTGTATCGCTGCGTGATATGCCCGAGACCATTGTCAAAGTTATACAAGGAGACGACTGATGAGAAAAACTAGTGAACACGAGCCCACTTCGTTCATTGATTTTGCATCTTTCCAGAATGTACAGGTAACGAAGAAGGGGAGAAGAGGAAACATCCTGAAAGCCGATTCAGTAGATTCAGGAACAGCGAGGAAAATTGAGGTTGAAGCAACCGAAGGGGACCAGCCGGGAGTTATTCTGCACCGCAACGGAGAGATTATCGAAAGCGTGGAGATTGTGTGTCTCTGCGGGCGGCATTCCGAAATTCGGCTTGAGTATGATGGTGATTAGCTGCCACATGCCTCATATTAACCATCACACTCATTTTCACTTCCTCTCCAAGTATCCAAAACCCCGCAATACCGAAACAATTCCCCGATCATTCTTTGGCATTCTTCTTGTCGAATATTTTTGCAAATCGAGACGAACCAAACACAAAGAAAAAATGGAATCGATAAGCATAGGAAGAAAAGAATTTGGGCTGATCGTCGGCGTGTTCACCGCGATGTTTGCCGTTCTCGCTCTTCTCGCCGGCAAAAGGCACGCCCGGGGCAACAACGCGGTCCGCTACGAAGGCTGGTACGACAGCCTTGGCATTTAGCTTTTGAACAACTCTATTGCGACTCCTCTTACCTTTGTGAAGGAACTGCAGTGAAACTTTTTGATACTACCAAGGTCCCGCTTCTCGGAAAAGCGCTGGATGTTTATTCTCTCCGACAAAAAGTCATCTCATCTAACATTGCCAACATCACCACGACCGGATATCGTTCTAAGAGCGTCTCTTTTGAGGATCAAATTACCGGAGCGATGCAGGAAGGCGCTATCAAACAGGCAGTTACCGATGAAGGCCACATTGCTGGAGCGACGGCTGATCCCGGTATCGGAAGTCCGCGCATCGTGGAGAGTCCATCCGAGAATTCGCTGAGCGGTGATCCTCTTGCAAGCGGACTCAATAACGTCGATATCGATAACGAGATGGCGGGCCTTGCAAAGAACCAGATTCGATTCAAGTTTGCAGCGCGGCTTCTTACGCAAACCTTTCGCGACATACAAGACAGCATTCGGGGCCAATCATGAAGATCGATAAGCTCTTCTCCGGTTTCAATATCAGTGCTATGGGTCTCACAGCCCAGCGCAAACGGATGAACGCTATCGCCGAGAACATGGCGAATGCGGAAACGACAAAAACAGAGGACGGCGGTCCGTACAAACGCAAAATAGTTACCATGAAAGCAGGAGCGGGACAATCATTTTCCACAACATTGAATTCGATGAATGTGAAACTTGCCGTGACAAATGAGCAGCACATTTCGGATGTCGCCGAAGGGTCGACAACACAAGAGACCGTCGGCAACGGCCTTGAATCGATTGAACAGGCCGATAACTCTCCGTTCAAGATGGTCTATGACCCCGGACATCCGGATGCTGACGCTAAAGGGTATGTGAAAATGCCCAACGTAAATATCATCACAGAGATGGTTGATATGATTTCAGCAACCCGTTCCTACGAAGCAAATGTCACTGCAATCGATGCAGCAAAAACGAGCGCCAAAGACGCATTGGAGATTTGACGATGGAAGTGAACGAGGTTTCATCCTCCGCAATTCAGACTATTCCGGCGAAGCCTAACTCTACCGTTCAACCGGAGCAATGGCAAAAAGAATTCGAGAAAGCCGGGGAAGGCAAAGCACTTCAAGCTCGGCAGACAAGTCCGAGTGCGACGCTCACACGCGCTGAGCAAACGTATTTCGAAGAACTTTTCCCGACTGCAGCGCCGGAACTTGAAGCATACTCGCTGTACCGGCAAGACGGATCCCGGTCTGCTTCGTCGCTGGGCACTGTCGTCGATCGTAAAGGATAACGCCATGAAACTCAGTCAGGCATTGACACTTCTTCCAAACATCGGAGCGCCGGCGAACGGCAGCGATGTCAACAAAGTTCTCAAAGAATCGGGGACGTCGTTCGGGCAGACTCTCACCCAGGCAATCTCGGACGTCAATAATCTGCAATCCGAGGCGGGCAAGGCTGTTGAGAGTATGGTGACCGGCGAAGGAACCGACCTTCACGATGTGATGATCGCCGTTGAGAAGGCACGGACGAGTTTCGACCTGCTTATGGAAATCCGCAACAAAACAATCGACATGTATCAAGAAATAATGAGAATTCAGGTATAGCGCATGGCAGAGACCCAATCGGTAAACCAGCTTACCCAATTTTTTCGGAGACTTACATTCCGTCAGCGTGTCATGTTTGGCACAGTTGCGTTGGTTTCGGTTATCGCGGTTTCAAGTCTTGTGAATGTCATCAACCGCCCCTCATACGCAACCCTCTTCAGCAACGTGAGCCCGCAGGATGCATCAAAGATTGTAGATAAACTGAAAGAGAAGAACGTGCCATACTCTCTCGAGGACGGAGGAAGATCAATCCTGGTACCGAAGCAGCAGGTCTATGACCTCCGTCTTTCGCTGGCCGGCGAGGGCCTTCCGCAGACGAGCGTTATCGGGTACGAGATTTTTGACAGGACAAACTTGGGAATATCCGATTTTGTGCAGAAGATCAATTATCGGCGTGCACTCGAAGGAGAACTCGCCCGCACAATTTTGGAACTCGACGAAGTCGAGGGCGCCCGTGTTCATATCGTTGTTCCAGAGAAAGCGCTTTTCAAAGAAGACGAAAAAACGGCTACCGCCTCGGTTGTTCTCAAATTGAAGTCGGGCAAGCCGCTGAGACACGAAACGATTCAAAGTATTTCTCATCTGGTTGCCAGCAGCGTTGAAGGATTGGAATCGAACAATGTTACCATCGTAGATTCCCGCGGCGTTCTTTTGTCTGATAACACAAAGCCGAATTCATTGACCGCGCTCAGCTCGACGCAGTACGAGCTTGAGCAAAAGGTCGAGTCGTATCTTTCACAAAAGGCTCAGGGTTTGCTGGAAGGGGTTGTCGGTGCAGGAAATGCTTTAGTGCAGGTGAATGCAGATTTGGATTTCACGCAGGCGGAGAAGAATCTTGAACAGTACGACCCTGAAAACACGGCAGTTCGAAGCGAGCAGACGTCGGAAGAAAAAAGCTCGGTGAGCGATTCCCTTCCCCCATCCACGCGGACGAGTTCGGTCACGAACTACGAGGTCAATAAAACAGTCGAGCATATTATCGAAAGCGTCGGATCGATAAAGCGGTTATCCGTTGCCGCAATGATCAACGGGACGCAGAAGACGGTTGAAAAAAACGGCCAGAAAACTTCCGAATATGTTCCTCTGAAACAGGAAGAGATCGGCCAGCTGACCGATATCATTAAACGGGCAGTAGGATATACGCCGCAGCGAAACGATGAAATTTCAGTCGTCAACCTGCAGTTTGGCAATGCATTGCAGCAGGAAGACCTTGTCTACAAAGATGAGCCGTACGCGAACTGGTACGACATAGGCGAAAAAGTCCTCCTCGTCGGTTTCATGCTGGCAGCGCTCTTCATCATACGGTCGCTTGTAAATAAAACCGTTGTCCATTCGAAAGATTCAGAAGCGGCGTATGGACTCCGGACGCCCGAGGGAGTTTTAATCTCGAAGAGAGCCGCGATTCACCTTCCATCTCCCGAGGATGAAATATCTGAGGAAGCGCTCCTCCGGTCGGAAAAACGAAAGCGTATCGCCGAGTACGTTAATGACAAGCCCGACGATGCAGCGCGCTTGCTCAAAGTGTGGTTGGCAGAAGAATAACTGTAAACGACAAGAATGCCAGAAACTCAATTATCCAGCAGACAAAAAGCAGCGTTGCTTGTGCTTTCGCTCGACGTCGAAGCGGCAACACGAGTAATGCGCAAATTAACGCAGCAGGAAATAGAAGACCTGACCCTGGAGATCACTAATGTCCGGGGTGTCCCTTCACAGGTCATCGACAACGTAGCGGACGAGTTTCACCAACTCATTGTCGCGCAGCAGTATGTTGTCCAAGGCGGATTGGATTATGCCCAGCAGCTGCTCGAGCACACGCTCGGTTTCGCCAAAGCCGCCGACGTTCTGGAAAAAGTGAAAGTACTCTCTCACGTGACCGGTTTCGATATGCTGAAGAAAGCAGATTCGAAACAGCTTGCCGGATTCCTCCAAAAAGAACATCCCCAAACTATTGCTCTCATCCTGTCGAACCTAAGCCCCGAACAAACCGCGCAGGTTCTTACCGAATTCTCGGACGAACTGCGAAACGACGTGACGTTCAGGATTTCTACGTTAGGCAAGGTGAACCCAGCGCTTCTCTCGGAAATGGAGGACGTGCTCGAAGATATTGCGGAGGCAGAGATCAGCCAGAGCATGAGTTCGCTCGGAGGAACAAAATCGGTCGCCGCAATTCTTAATCGCTGCAGCACCGCTGAAGCAAAAGTCATTCTTGAGAGCATCGAACAGAAAAACCCACAGCTCGCCGGAGAAATCAAACGGTTGATGTTCCTCTTCGAAGATTTGCTCTTCGTCGATGACAAAGGCATCCAGCGTATCCTTCGCGAGGTCGATAAGAAGGACCTGGCGATGTCCATGAAAGTTTCTGAAGAGAAATTGAAGCAAAAGATTTTCAGCAATATGTCCGAAAGAGCGCAAGAACTCCTGAAAGAAGAATTGCAGTACATGGGCCCCGTTCGCCTCAAAGATGTAGAAATGGCGCAGACGCGGATCGTCGAGATCGTCAAACAACTCGAAGATCAAGGCGAGATTGTTGTGGCCGGAAGGGGCGGCAAGGAGGAAGTGTTTGTCTGAGATCATCAAATTGCACAAGCCCGCAGGGCGTGCGCGGTTAACACGGCAGGAAGTGAGCGAACTCCCGTTTCCGCAGCTCACTCCGAACTACGAGGGGATCCCGATGAACTCGCTTGAGACGCCGGCAGCCTTCGTTGACGAAGAGATGGTCTCAACAGTCCTGATGAAACGGAGAGCGGTCGATGGCGACGGGATGATACAGCGCTCACTCGACCAGGAATACAAGCGCGGGTATGAAGACGGCTGCAAATCGGTAGAAAAAAGAATGCGGGAAGAGTTTGAATCGCGCGTGAGCGATGAACGTAAAAAAACAACGCTCAAGGTCATCGTGCAGCTTGAATCACTCATGGGAAACATCCGAAAAGAATTTTCCAACCTACAGCAAAAATCGGAAGAGATCGTCATCCGTTTTACGCTTGCCGTTGCCGAGCAAATTCTGCGCAGGGAGGTCATCCTTGATAACACGGTGGTGCTGCAACAGATCAAAGAGGGATTGCGCCGCGTTCTCGGGGTCGACCACATTAAGGTCCGTGTGAATCCGGTAGACGAAGCGATGGTCAGGGACCATCGCGCATCCGTCGCATCGGGGTCGGATTCGCTGCGCGACATGCTTATCGAGGCGGATGAAAAAGTGGAGCGTGGAGGATGTATCCTGGAGAGCGATTCCGGAAACGTGGACGCTCGTATCTCAACTCAATTGAAAAAAATCGAAGCTGCATTGCTGGAGAACACTCAATGACGCGATCTGAGAATGTACCGGACGTAATGGACAACCTCATGAGCCAAGACTACCGCACTGCGGTGGACAGCGAACTTGAGACAGTCGAGGGAAGAAAGTACGACCTCTTCAATAATTTCGACGGCTATCTTGCAAGACTTCGCAACCTCGACTTGATTAAGGTCAACGGGCGTGTTACACAAGTAATCGGGTTGGTGATCGAATCCATCGGACCGAATTCGTCGCTCGGCGAAGTGTGTATCGTTAAGTCGAAAGGAGGAGAGGATGTGTGTCTCTCCGAGGTCGTTGGTTTCAGGAATAATCGCGTGCTTTCAATGGTCCTCGGAGAAGCGAACAGAGTGAGTCCCGGCAGCGAAATTGTTGCGACGGGGAAAACGCTTTCCGTGAGTGTCGGTGACATGCTTCTCGGGCGGGTTATCGACGGCCTTGGTCAGCCCATCGATGGAAAGGGTTCTCTTCAAACGTCTGAAACCCGGTCAATCTACAATGCCCCGCCGAGTCCTCTGGAGCGGCGCCGCATTACCGAGCCGATTGTCACCGGGATCCGGTCCATCGACTCCTTGTTGTCGTGCGGCAAAGGGCAACGGATAGGAATTTTTGCCGGGAGCGGTGTCGGAAAAAGTGTGACGCTCGGAATGATTGCCCGTGATACCAGTGCAGACGTAAACGTCATAGCTCTGGTCGGCGAGCGTGGAAGAGAAGTTGGCGAATTTCTTGACCGGGAACTTGGGGCGGAAGGGCTGAAGCGTTCGGTTGTCGTCGTGGCAACGAGCGACCAGGCTGCATTGATCCGGATTAAAGCGGCGTTCATGGCGACAAGTATTGCCGAGTACTTTCGCGATCAGGGAAAAGACGTGATGCTCCTTATGGATTCGGTCACGCGTCTTGCAATGTCCCAGCGTGAAGTCGGGCTTGCGATCGGCGAACCGCCGACAACAAAAGGATACACCCCATCGGTCTTCGCAATTCTTCCTAAACTCTTAGAGCGGGCCGGAAACGCGAAAAGGGGAAGCATCACAGGCCTTTACACGGTTCTTGTCGAGGGGGACGATATGAATGAGCCGGTAGCAGATGCCGTCCGCTCGATATTGGACGGCCACATTGTTCTTTCACGCCGACTTGCTTCGGCGGGACATTATCCCGCGGTCGACGTTCTCGAAAGCGTCAGCAGGGTAATGCCGGCGATTACGACTCCCGAGCATCGCCACTCGGCACAGCGGTTGTTGGATATGATGGCGACCTATCGCGAGGCTGAGGACCTTATCAATATCGGTGCATATGTGAAAGGCAGCAACCCGCGAATCGACGTGGCAATATCCAAAATTGAATCAATTAGGACTTTTCTCCGTCAGGCTCCTGATGAAAAGGAAGATATGACTGAAAGCATCGAACGGTTAATTTCACTGATGAAACCATAAAATGAATCGATCACGTATTTCCATAGTGATAACAAAACGAAGAGATGAGGTTCCGCAGGGCGCCTGTGTGAATCCTCCAGAGGAAGAAGGGATGTTGTATGACAATCGCAGCCATCTGCATAGCTTATATTCTCATAGTTCTGAGCCTGACCCGGCTTGTTCACGTTCTTCGAGCTCAGGAATACAGAATGAGGGAAAACGAGGCATCGGAGAATTTGAGCACCCCGCCAAATATGGCAGGCAATCCGAAAACGGCAGCTTGAATCGTTTCTAAATTCATTTAACCATAATTTTTCTTGGTGGAATACATGCAATTCGTAGATACGGGCCTCGCGACTGTACTCAAAGTAAAAAAATATCAGGAGAAGAAGGCGCACGAGGAACTCGTTCATCTTCTTCACTCCAAGGACCGGGAACAAGCGGCGCTATCCGAGCTGAACGATACGAGAGAAAATGCCATGACGGAGGCTGTTCGCATTTCCAAATCGAGGGCGCTGGAATTACAGACGAGCCGCGCATTTCTCAGGACTCTCTCAACCGAAATCCGCCAGAAGGAAAGAAGAGTCGATGAAATTCAGGGTCAAGCAAACGACAAGCGCTCCGAGCTCGTCGAGAGAACACAGGCGAAACAAATGGTTGAGAACCTGGATCAGCGGCGGCATGCAGAAATTGTGAAGGAGGCCGACCGAAAGGAACAGCGCCTCATCGATGTGCTTGCACAACGAGTCACCAAGGAGTTGTAAGGAATGAAGCAAGGAGTGAGATATCTGGTTTTGTGGATTGTGACCCTCATACTGGCGGTGCAGGTTGTTTTGGTTCTCTATTTCGTGAAGCCTGAGGTCTTTTCAGTTCTCAACCGCCAAAATTCCGACCTGCCTGCCAGATCCGCGAAACAAACCGATTCCGTCATTTCTGTGGCTGACACTTCCCGCGTTGCACCAAGAGACTCAACCGCTTCGGAGATCGCTGCAAGCGTTGTTGCGGCCACGTCAAGCGTTTCAGAAAGTGCTCCAAGCGTAGTTGTCTCCTCGTCAAGAGACAGTCTCAAAGCCCTCTCGGAAAGGCTTCAAGCCGAGATCCGGAAAGAGGCTTCCTTAGAACAAAAACTGGCAACGCAAAATATTTCTGCTGATAGCGCCCGCACGAAAGAAATAAAAGGGATGGCAAAAATGCTCGAGTCTATGAGCGCGGAAGACGCTGCACGCATCCTCCAAAATCTCAAAGTAGCTGAGGCAAAAAAAGTGTTAATGGCAGTGAAGAAAAAACAAGCGGGAAAAATACTCAGTGCTATGGAGCCCCGGATTGCAGCCCGGATGATGAGATAATTACCAACAGGGCATAGAATGAATATCTTAAATATTCTCGGGCTTGTTTCGAGCGGCCAAAGGAATATTGCAGCGGGTCAGGAGTCATCCACACCTGCGGCTCCTCTGCAGCAGCAATCGCTCTTTTTGCCGATGCTCCTTCAGCTTTTCGCCGGGAGCGCATTGAAAATTGCGAAGTCTGCAGTTTCACAGGAGCCCGTGAATAACGCAGGACAATTTTCGATTGACAGCCGCCAGCTTGCTAAACCGGCGGCTGGTGATTTGGAATTGAAGTTCACGAAAAATCCAGGATTAAAAGTCTTTGACAATGGAATCGCTTTCCGCGGCGCTGCTTTTGCCATGCTTCAGAGTAACCAATATCGTGATCTTAATATCATGCCTGTTGATAGTGAAGCGGGCTTAAAAAATGATGGTTGCTCTGAAGCTGTTGTGATGACTTCACCTTTAGCAAAAGAAGCGGGCGTTCTTTCTCCGATGCCGCCGGTGGAGGATGGAGTCCTTTCTGTTGCGAAGGATGTGGCCGAGAGTCCGGAACAAGCATCTTCTGCGGTACAAATTACTGCGAGTAATCCAGAGGCGTCAATCGGTTTACCCTCGGTAAATGTGGAGTCCGATGCCGATAGTCCGCAGCCGGTGATAGGTCAAACCCCTACTCAACCCGCAAGGCCGCCATTGCATGCTGATGAAGCTGGAAAAACTCTCTCTCCGGGCTCGATGACGAATATAAAACAGAACGCTGATTTGAGCCTAACCGACCAGAGTCAGCCTTTAGCTCGATCTGCCGATTCGAATAGCGGACAATCACAAAATCGGCGTTTCGTTAATCGTGTAATGGTTGCGGAATCGTCGGTGACTGCTCCATCTCCGGCTTCTTCATTTTCGACGCCCCAATTTATGTTGGATGATGTGGAATCAATACTTGTCACCAGCAAAAATCCTTCGGGAACCGCGCAATCGAATCCAATGGAGCAAGCCGGCCTGAACAAAATCGTGGTGGACGTAAAAACATTCACGAATGAAGACGGAAAAAGCAACGGTGTAGCATCCAAGCAGAATTCAGGTTACGAAGAAAGCGTCCTTCCATCCGAGCCTGAAGAATCGTTCAAGACGGCTCCTGCTTCATCTCCGGTTTCTTCATCTTCGAAGCCAACATCGATGTTCGCTGATTCGAAATCAACCGATAGAATATCACAGGGCGTAACTTATAGCAGTCGCGAAGTGGCTGCAGAGTCTTTTGCATCTATTTCATCTTCGAAGCCGTTATTGACTTTGGTTGACGCGAAATCAATCGAAGGACAGTTACAATATGGAATCGCGGGGGATCGTGAATTGGTTGCCGCAACTTTCTCAACATTACCACCTCCGTCATCAAGGCCGACGGTTAAGTCGGTTGATGTGGAATCGAGTCTTGTCCTGCCGCAAAGCCAAAGCTCAAGCAATCGTTTTGCGTTTGCAGAATCTTCATCTCCAATCTCGCCGTCTTCGATGCCGGCACTGACGTTAAATGAAACGGAATCAATGTTTATCGCCGATAATGATCCTTCGTCGACCGTACTTCCGAATCCGATTTCTCAACCTGGCGCGAATATAGCGGTGGCAGACGTAAGATCGCCTAAGGTAAATTCAAGTAACGTAGAAAGCATCCCTCCGCTTACGCCTGAAGTACCATTCAAGGCCGCATCAAGGGATACAGTTCTCGCTCCGAAATCAACTGATATGCAAACGACGGAAGTTTCTCCGTCAATACCGGAGAGTTTGTCATCGCCGAAGACTCCGAGTGCAGGGGATCGCGATGTTTCTAAAGTTCAGATTGTGAGCGTCAATGATATCGCTGCCGTTGCGACTCAAAAAGTTTCGTCATTTACGTCGTCTCTGGTTTCTTCATCTTTGAATCCGGTACCGACGCTGGGTGACGCGAAGCCGACCGGAAAAGTTTTACAGACGAATGCTGAACAGGCAACCAATATCCGACCGATGTTGCCAGTGGAGGAGGAAGTCTTTTCTGTTGTGAAGGATGTGATAGAGAGTCCGGAACAAGCATCTTCTGCGGTACGAAGTGATGCGAGTAATCCAGAGACGTCAATGGATTTACACTCGTTAAGTGTGGAGCCCGTTGCCGATAGTCCGCAGCCGGCTCAAACTCCAACTCAACCCGCAAGGCCGCAAATGCATTTTGACGAAGCGGTCAAGACTCTCTCTCCCGGCTCGATGATGAACGTGAACCAGAACGCTGATTTTAACTTAACCAACCAGAGTCAGTCTTTTGTGCGATCTGTCGATTCGAATAGCGGACGAACGCAAAATAAAGGTTTCGGTAGCCGTGCAATGGTTATGGAATCTTCGGCGTTTGCTTCGTCTCCGGCTTCTTCATCTTCGACGCCAAGATCAAAATCAGGGGATGGAGAAGCAATCACCGGACAGTTGCAAAGCGAAGGCGCCGGCAACCCCGCAGCGGTTGTAAAACCTCCATATTCGGTCTTGCAGTCTTCGAAACCGGCAGGTAGTGTGGAATCAAATGTAGTGCTGCCGCAAACCGAAAGCTTTGCCAATCCTGAAGTTATAGCTGTGCCTTTGTCAACAGCATCATCTTCATTGTTGGAGCCGATACCGGCATTGGGCAATCTGGAATCGAGTAGGGTATTGCTGCAGAAAGAAAGTTCCAACAATCCTCTAGAGGCTGTGGAGCCGTCATCTACTTCCTCTCCGCTGGCTTCTTCATCTTTGAAGCCGACGATACAGTCGGGAGTTGTGGAATCAATCCTTGTTCCCGATAACGATCTTTCGGAAACCGCGCCGCCGAATCCAAAACAGCAGGACGGGGTAAGCAAATCGGTCGCAGACGAGAAAACCTTCACCAGCGAGGCGGGAAAAAGTAAAGGCGAATCATCTAAGGTGAATCTGAGCCATCAAGAAAACATCCTTCCGTTTGAGGATGAAGTATCATTCAAGACTGCATTCAAGGAGACTGTTCTCGCTCCGAAATCAGTTGGTATGCACAGGCCGGAAGATCCTTCTTCAATACCGGTGAGGTCGCCGTCGCCGAAGGCTTCGAGTGCAGGGGATAGCGACGTTGCCCAGGTACAAAACCTCAGCCGCAAAGATATCGCTTCTGTTCCGGCCAATCATCCTGATGCTAAAGGAAGAATCGAGAAGGGGCAAGAAACAGATGTGCAAGGAACGACAAAAGGTGCAGCGCCCGCATTGCGTGAAGTCGTAAAGACTGAATCAGAACCGGCCGCAGGAAAAAACTCTGACACAAATGAACAGTTCCATCCTCAAGAAAAAATCGCCGACCCCGCAATTACCGGAACAGACAGCGATGCCGTTCAATCTGCTGTCGTTGATCCGGCGGCCAAGAATGAAGCCGCGCTCGCAGCAACGCCTGCTATTGACAACAAGACTCTTTCCGGGCCCGCTACTCAAACAGAGCTTTTAGCGAGAATGACGAGCCAGTTCTCCAGCTTACACAACCAGCAGCTTACTCCTCTTCGTCAAGCAGACAGCGTTCAGAGCTCTGCTGCTTCTCTTCCGAACCAGTCCGGTTTAACAACGGGAAACCTGGAACAAACGATTATGGATCAGGTCTCCAAGAATCTTTCGCTAAACCTCCACAACAATTCGTCCGAAGTGCGTATAGCAATGAAACCCGAGTCTCTCGGAGAAGTAGTGATGAAAGTAAAGATGGACGATGGAAAAGTTTCGGCGCAAATTAATGTCAACAATGTGAATGTAAAGGCTGTACTTGATGCGAACGTCGCACAGCTGCACGATACACTTCTTTCACGGGGGATCGAGGTTCAACGCATCGACATAGTCGCCGACGGCCAGGCGGCGTTTGGAAGTTCATCCGGCCAGAACAAGCCGAAGCAAAAATCCCAGCAAAGGGACATGCCGGATGTGACCGCCCTCGGTCAGTACGAATCCCTTCGCACGATGGGTTACAACACAATTGAATTAATCATGTAAAGGATGCCGCCATGGCTACACAAGTTCAAACCATTAGCTCTGCTTTATCGAGCGCTCCTTCGTCGGCAACCGCTACACAAAGCGGTTCTACTCCGGTTCTCGGAGAGGATGATTTTCTCAAGTTGCTGACAATGCAGATGCAGTATCAGGATCCTATGAATCCGATGAGCGGAACCGAGTTTGCATCTCAGTTGGCTCAATTCAGTTCCGTCGAACAATTGACCAACATCAACACTGAGTTAGGGCAGAGCATTACAGCGAACTCCGTTCTTACGCAGTCTATCAATAATGATCTCGCGGCAACTTTTATCGGGAAGGATGTTCGCGCGACGACCAATTCATTCCAATACAGCGGGACCGGTGCTGCAAAACTGGGCTACAACCTCCCATCCGCTGCCGACACGGTTACTGTCAGTATCACCGACAGCGCGGGAAACGTCGTGAAGACAATTCAAGGCGCACCGACCGGAAACGGCGACCAATCGTTCGCCTGGGATGGGACGGACAATTCAGGAAACCAAGCCGGTGCGGGGACGTACAAATTCTCCGTTCAAGCGACCGACAGCAGCGGTGCGTCGATTACCCCGTCGCCGTTTATTTACGGAACCGTTTCCGGTGTTCGCTTCAAATCAGACGGCACGGTGTTTGTAGTTGATGGAATGGAAGTTCCGCTTTCTGACATACTTGAAATATCACAAGAGTAGAATATGGCTGAGACGATTAATGGCATAAATGTCCCGTTCCTGCCAATAGGAGGAGTCGATGGGTTGAAGGAGCGTCCGGTAATCGGCCTGCCGGAAGAGCGTTCCTTCGATACCGTCCTCTCGAAGGAACTTAACGGACTAAAATTTTCCAAACATGCGCAGCAGAGACTCGATTCCCGCAACATACAGTTGAGCGACGACGACATGGCTCATCTCTCCAGCGCAGTGACGAAGGCCGATGAGAAAGGAGCGAAGGACTCGTTGGTACTCTTGCGGGAAATGGCTTTTGTCGTCAGCGTGAAGAATCGAACAGTGGTTACAGCGATGGATAGCGCGCATTTGAAAGATAACGTTTTTACAAATATCGACAGTGCAATTATTGCATCATGAAGTGTTTCACTTTCTAATTCACTAACTCAAAACGGGCTGGACTTCAGCACATCGCCAATGCGAGGTGCTGAGGAAGCCCCTCCGGTCAAACCGAATGACAGAGGTTTGACAATCAACAATACATATCCCTAAGGAGGGTATTCATTATGGCATTTCTTAGATCTCTCTTCGCAGGCGTTTCCGGATTACAGAACAATCAACTTATGATGGACGTAATCGGGAATAACATCGCCAACATCAACACAATCGGATTCAAGGCCGGCAGGGCAACATTCAGCGAAGCTTTCGCGCAGACTCTTCAAAACGCAAGCCAACCGGAAGGAAACAGCGGCGGAACGAACGCGGTCCAGGTTGGTCTCGGCGTTGCGGTCAATACCGTCGATACACAATTCACCCAGGGAACTCTCCAATCGACAGGCGTTTCAACCGACCTCGCTATTCAAGGAAACGGTTTCTTTGCAGTAAACCAGGACGGAACTACACGCTATACCAGGGTGGGAACATTTCAGCTGGATGCAAACGGACAATTCGTTAACCCAGGATCGGGCGCAATCCTGCAGGGGACGCTGGCATCGGCGAGCGGCGTCATCACACCCGGGACTCAGCTTCAAAACCTGAAAATTGACCTCGACCAGATATCTCCCGCAAAGGCCACGACGAACGTGAAGCTCGCCGGCAACCTCGATTCAACGGCGACAGTTGCCAACGCTGAGATCACCGGTAATATTGATTCGGGCACTATCGTCGGCGGCACAGTCAATCAACAGTTTACGGTAACGGATGATTTCGGTGTTGCTCACGACGTTACGATGACTCTAACGAAGACTGCAGCCGACACATGGAGCGTAGCAACCACGGATCCGAGCGGAACGGTGGTCGGAGGAGCAGGTACAGCGACCTTTAACCCGTTGACCGGCGCATTGGCAACGTTTACTCCGGCGAAAATTACATTGAAACCCACAGACAATGCTCCCTCGATTTCCGTGGATATAACCTCGACTGGTTTGACACAGAGCGCCGGCGCAAGCACGTTTGTAGCAGACCTCTCGAAAGCGGCAGACTCGACGAATGCGTCTGTAACCGTTTACGATTCGTTAGGCAATTCGCATGCGTTATCGGTTAAATTCACCAAGACATCGACGCCGAACGAGTGGACATGGTCCGCGGAAGCCCCCGCTCCTGCAACTATTACAGCCGGACAAACCGGAAAGATCGATTTTAATTCGAACGGTACCTTGAAATCATTTACGTACGATGACGCATCAACAGGACTCAAAATATCCCCCAACGACGGTGCGTCGGCGATTTCCGTGGACCTGAATGCTGGCACGATGAATGCCTTCGCTGGAATTACACAGAACAGCGGGACTTCAGCTATTTCTCCCCAGTCGCAGGATGGTTACACATCGGGAACTCTGAATGGAGTTACCGTAGACCAAGGAGGAAAAATTGTCGGGACGTTCTCGAACGGCGCCAGCGTAACAATGGGGCAAGTGCTGCTTGCCAGTTTCAACAATCCGAACGGCCTCACAAATGCAGGCGGCAACATGTTTAATGCTTCAGGGAACTCCGGTTCACCAACGATCAATGCAGCAGGCGGGTCGTCAGGGTCTACCATCGTTTCAGGTTCTTTGGAACAATCCAATGTTGACCTTGCTCAAGAATTCACGAACATGATCACCGCACAGCGCGGATTTCAAGCCAACGCGCGCGTCATTACCGTGGCCGATCAGTTCTTGGATGAAGTAGTCAGTCTGAAGAGGTAAGTAATCGAACACGGGCGGTCTCCCGGTGAGGCCGCCCGCTTTTTTTAAGCTCACACTTGCGGTTGCTGGACAGTGGCTCATGAGGGGGAAAAGGTGCCTATTTCGTGCAGCACAAAAACTCCTCTAAGTAAACTGCGAAGGAATACCTATGATTGAGGTAACGCGGCTTCACAATCAAATGATCGTTATTAACGCTGACCTGATAGAGTTCGTGGAACAGACTCCGGACACGATGATCACCACCACAACGGGCAAAAAGCTGTTGGTGAAGGAATCGGTTGACGAAGTGATCGATAAGGTGGTGGCATTCCGGCGCAAGTGTCTGGGCGGCAGGGTCGTCAAAAAGACAAGCTAAAGCATGGAGAGGATTATTCTCCAGATGTCTGATATTCTCCACCAGGGCTCCGCACAATCCAAGCCGAGCTTTTCACAATTCTTCTAAACCACGGCATTTACTCACCTCCTGACCCTTTTTGACAGTCGAACACATGGCACATGATTTGCCGATTGTAGTGAAAAACAATCGGAAACCATGGCAAAAGAACTTCCCACCCCCAATCAATCCTCAACGCAGAATTCAGAACCGGCAGTGAAGGCATCGGCGCCTTCCTTTTTTTCAAAAAAAAATCTCATGATCGGTGTCCCGATTTTTTTCGTGCAGTTGGCTATTGTCTACTTTCTTATAGCAAAATTTTTTGCGCCGGCTGGTCACACAGAAAACAGCACACCAAAAGCGGGGGAAGAAAGCCAAAAGACAGAATCCGCGACGCAGAATATATTTCTTATCAAAGACGTTATTATTAATCCTGCCGGGACGAATGGGACGCGCTTCCTTCTCACCACAGTGGGCATCGAAGTCTCGACGCCCGAGGCGCAGCAGGAACTTGAAAAAAAGGAAGTCCAGGTGAGGGATCTTCTCAATTCAATTCTGACCAGCAAGGGGTTGGATGAGTTGGTGAGTATTCAACAGCGGGAGCTGTTGCGGGTGGAAATATCGAAAAGAGTCGGAGACCTTCTTAAAGCTGGCAGGCTCCGCAACGTGTACTTCAGCAAGTTCATCATTCAGTAAGGGTCGGACCGTGGCTGAAATTCTTTCGCAACAAGAGATCGATAGCCTTCTTTCGGGCATTCCCGTCGATGCACCGAAAGGTACTCCGCCGCCTATCCCCGGCACGAAAACCGAACGAGAGATTATCACTTTTGATTTTCGCCTTCCGCACAGGCTTTCAAAAAATCAATTGCGCACGTTGCAAGCCGTGCATGAGAATTTCAGCGAATCGTTCGCGTCGTATCTTCTTTCACGCCTTCAAACGACGGTGGGAGTCGTTGTCACTTCGGTTGACCAGCTTTTTTATTCGGAATATGTCCTGTCGATTCCGAGCCCGAGTTGCCTCTACGTCTTTCGGATCTCGGACACGGATGCGTTTGCATTGTTGGAGTTTAGTCCGCAGTTGGTTATGGCGATGGTATCCCGTCTGCTGGGTGGATCGACGGACGGTGAAAAACGAGCGCGCCAAATCACGAAGATCGAACAGAGTATCATCAAGGGGATCGCTCAACGGGCTCTTGTCGATTTGCAGAAATCATGGAAGACGATCGCCGAGCTCGACTTCAAAATAGACCGCTATGAGAATGAAGGGGATTTTGCGCAAATCGCTCCGACGAGTGAAATTGTGCTGGTCGTTTCCTTTGAAGTCTCTTTCGGAGATCAGAAATTCCTGATGGGACTCTGTTTCCCGACTTTTGCGCTGGAGGAGGAGCTTGCAACATTGAATGTCCAGCATTTCAACGCACTCACCGGGACGCAGGGTCAAGGTGATTGGTCCAGTGAGATCCTCAAAACGATCGGACACACGGCTATCGAAGCCGTAGGAGTTCTTGGCTCTACGACGATCACGTTGAAGGATCTTTTAGAACTCGAAGTCGGAGATATCCTGAAAACCAATCTGCCGATCAGCGGCGAGGTGCATGTAACGATCGGGAACAAACCTCGGTTATGGGGCCGCCCGGGTGTATCCAACGGAATGACCGCAATCAAAGTAACACGAACTGAAATTGACGGAAATCAAGGAGCATAACGCACCATGGAAGAACAGATCAATAAAGTATCAAATCAAGTCCCCCTTGAAGCGGCAGCAGGAAATGGAAATGTGCAGGTGGAGAGTGCCAAATTTCAACAGCTCGACTCGGGCACGACGGGTGCGGAGAAAGAAAAGAAAATGGGCATTCTCCTTGACCTTAGCCTCCCGGTGTCGATCGAACTCGGAAGAACGAACCTCGCCCTCAAAGACATTCTGGACCTCCAGCGCGGTTCGGTCGTCGAGTTCGAGAAATTGGCAAGCGAGCCTGTCGACATTCTGATCAACGGGCGGAAGATGGCTGAAGGTGAAGTCGTCGTCATCGAAAAGCACTTTGCCATTCGCATCACTAGTCTTGTTGAAGCTTCCGAACGCGTAAAAAATCTGGGGAAGTGAACTATGGGATGGGTTCTTCTAAAAACACTCGCTTCGCTCGTCGCAGTTCTCGGATTGATGCTCGGTCTTGTGATTGTGATGAAGAAATACATGTTCGGATTTCAAGCTGCGACATCGACCCTCATCAGCGTGGATGTGCTGGGGCAGCGGTTGATTCAGCCAAAACGTTCGATCGTCGTGGTGAAAGTCCTCAATAAAATTTTCATCGTGGGAATGACGGAAGAGGGTATGACAATGCTCGGTGAAATCGAGGACGCCGACATTCTGCACTGGATTGACACCACAATTGCCGAAGCCGACAGCGCTCCCCGTTTTTCTTCCTCGAAAAAAGACGGCGACAGTGCATTCGTCGATTATCTTGGCCGCAATATCGGAATGCTTCGCCCCAGGAATCGAAAAGGAAACGCCGGAAACCGACGGCCGGAAACGGAAGAGGAATACTGAACGATATGGCTCACGTGAATAAAAATCTTATGCTGGTTCTTCTGCTCGCCTTCATGGTCGGAAGCGAAGCATTGGCACAACAGACGCCGCTGCCCCTTCCAAAACTTTCCATCGAGGTCGGCAAAGCGACAACGCCGGAAGATGTTTCCGTTACGCTGCAGATTCTCCTGCTGATGACCATTTTGTCGCTTGCTCCTGCGATCCTGATACTTACGACTGCTTTCACGCGTATTATTGTTGTTTTTTATTTTGTAAAACAAGCTCTCGGCACACCGCAAATGCCCCCGGCGCAGATCCTGGTCGGCCTCGCAATGTTTCTGACATTTTTTATTATGGCTCCCGTGTGGACACGGGTCAATACTGTGGCCGTACAGCCGTATCTCGACAAAAAAATTAATCTCACTGAAGCATACAACCGGGGCGTCGACCCGCTGCGCGAATTCATGTTCAAGCAGACACGCGAAGAAGACCTTGCATTGTTCCTTAAGATGGCGGACCTGCAAAAACCGAACAGCAGAAATGACGTGCCGACGTACGTAGTGGTGCCGGCATTTGCAATCAGCGAATTACGCACAGGCTTTCAGATCGGCTTCATTATCTTTATTCCGTTTCTGATCATTGATGTTGTCGTCTCGAGTATTCTCATGTCGATGGGTATGATGATGCTCCCCCCGGCAATGATCTCCATGCCGTTCAAAATATTACTATTCATCCTTGTGGATGGATGGCATCTCGTGGTCAGTTCATTGATCGCGAGCTATCAATAGAGGCGAGTCTCATGTCTGAAGAATTCATCATTCATATTTTTCGCGAGGCTTTCTACACGATGTTGTTGGTGTCGGCACCGGTCCTGCTTGTCTCGCTGGTCATCGGTCTGGTGATTTCGGTTTTTCAGGCGGCAACGTCAATTCAGGAGTTTACACTCACGTTTGTTCCCAAGCTCATAGCCGTGGCCATCGTCGTTGTGCTGACGCTTCCCTGGATCATCGACATTATGGTGACGTTCACGATAAACCTTTTCAGTCAAATTCCGAGTTTGATCCGCTAAAATATGGAAATCTACGTAACACAATTTCTACTTTTTCTGGTCGTCTTTGCACGGATCACGTCCCTTGTTGTTGTGGCGCCGATTCTCGGGCACAAAAGCATTCCTGTTCAGGTCAAGGCAGGGCTCGGAACACTCTTATCATTTATCCTCTATCCGATGATTTCACGACATTCCGCCCAGGTGGATCTGCAGTTACTGCCGTTCTTCATCCTGGTTATCCAAGAAGTCCTGGTAGGAGTGCTCCTGGGTTTTGCGCTTGGAATTCTTTTCGCGGGTATTCAGTACGCGGGTGAACTGATTTCCTTCAGCATCGGGCTTTCCGTAGCGACTATGTTCAGCTCGGACGACAATGAGCAAACGCCGATCATCGGCGAATTCATGTCCCTCTTTGCAATATTGGTTTTCCTTCTTCTCAATGGACATCATTTCGTCCTTGAAGCTCTGCGATTCACGTACGCAACAGTGCCCGTTGGAACGTTCGCTTTTAGCCAGCCTCTTGCTGAGCACGTGATCTCGTTCGGGTCGATGATGTTTATTGTCGCAGTGAAAATCGCCGCTCCGGTTATGGTGGCCGAATTCCTTACGAACGTCGGCCTCTCTATCATGGCGCGTGTGATGCCTCAAATGAACGTATTTGTGGTGAGTTTTCCCCTCAGCATAGGTGTCGGACTCATCGTGCTGTTCTCTTCCGCTCCGTTTATGTTTTTCATTTTTAAAAAACTGTTGTTGGGATTTGAAGATAACATTCTTGAGCTGGTGAAAGTACTCTAACTATGGCCGAAGAATCCGCTTCATCACAGGAAAAGACAGAAGAGGCAACTCCGCACAAGAGGGATGAAAGCCGAAAAAAAGGTTCCGTCGCACGGAGCGCGGAGATGAACTCGGCATTTATCCTCGTTTTCGGTTTGCTCATCCTCTATTTCGGAGGCGCGGCACTTGCTACAAACATCTCATCAATCGCCAGGACTGTTTTCGCAAATTCATCAACCATCGTCATCTCAAAGGCAAGCGTGCATTACTATACTGTACAGGGGATCCTCGTTTGCCTTTATCTTCTCGCTCCAATTCTTCTTGGACTTCTCGTAATCGGGTTTGGTGCAAGCGTTGCGCAAGTAGGATTTTACTTCTCACCGGAAGCGCTTGCGGTGAAGTGGCATAAGCTCAACCCGTTGACCGGCTTTAAGAAAGTCATCATTTCACGGCGCGCGATGGCCGAGATGGTGAAAAACCTCCTTAAGGTTGGCGTCATCGCGCTTGTCGCATATTTTTCTATCCAAGGGGCAATGGGAGACACGCTTTCATTGATGGACGGGGACGTGCACGGGATCCTTACCTTTCTCGTCAGCTCTTCGCTCTCTGCAGGATTCAAGATCGGGATGGCGTTTCTGGCACTTGCTCTTTTTGACTATCTATACCAGCGCTTTGAATTCGAGCAGGACATCCGAATGACGAAACAGGAAGTCAAAGAAGAAACGAAAACGACTGAAGGAGACCCGCTGATAAAAGGACGCATCAGAACAGTGCAGCGGCAGATCGCTTACAAGCGAATGATGCACGATGTTCCCAAGGCGGACGTTGTTGTTACCAACCCCACCCACGTTGCAGTGGCGCTGAAGTATGAAGCGGGAAAAATGGATGCACCCAGAGTGGTTGCGAAAGGGGCGGAACTTATCGCTCAACGCATAAAGGATATCGCACGTAAACACGATATCCCGGTTATCGAGGACAAGGTACTCGCCCGAGCGCTGTACAAATCAGTAGACATTGGAGATTCGATCCCTGAGAAGCTGTTCCAAGCGGTGGCGCAGCTGCTTGCGTATATTTTCAGAATGAAGAATTCGAAATACACTTATAAGCCGAAGTAACGGTCAATGGAAACAGCGATTCCACAACTTACCGACTCGTCGAAAAGCATGTCTCCCCTCAATCTCATACGGAGGAACAGCGATATCGTCCTTGCTGCCGGCGTGATTCTTATTCTCGCATTAATGATACTTCCCATTCCCGCGATGCTGCTGGACGTACTGTTGGCACTGAATATCACCGCCGCCATTCTCATTCTTTTAGTGTCGATGTATATCAACGGCCCGCTCGAACTTTCGGTGTTTCCCGGAATGCTACTTCTTCTTACAATTTTCCGCCTTTCATTGAACGTTGCTTCGACGCGCCTTATTCTGGGCGAAGGATATGCGGGGGAGGTTATCAATGCCTTCGGCTCGTTCGTGGTGAAAGGAAATTACGTTGTCGGGTTCGTGATTTTTCTGATCCTGGTGCTCATCCAATTCATCGTTATCGTTAAGGGTGCGGGAAGAATCTCGGAAGTCGCTGCACGGTTCACCCTCGACGCGATGCCGGGGAAGCAAATGGCCATCGATGCCGATATGAACGCGGGTTTAATCAATGAGATAGAAGCCCGTGAACGCCGCTCCCAGATCGCACGCGAGGCGGAGTTCTTTGGAGCGATGGACGGCGCCAGCAAGTTTGTGAAAGGAGACGCCATCGCGGGATTGCTTATTAACGTCATTAATATTCTCGGCGGATTTATAATCGGCGTCGCACAAAAAGGGCTTTCGTTTACCGATGCACTGCATAACTACACGCTCCTCACGGTTGGCGACGGCTTGGTCACTCAAATTCCGGCGCTCGTTGTGGCGACGGCCGCTGGCATGGTTGTCACGCGGGGCGGATCGGGGACACAACTGGACAAGGAAATACGGAATCAGCTCTTTGGCAGGCCGAAAGCTCTTCTGATTGCGTCCGGCGCCCTATTTCTTTTTGCTATCGTTCCGGGGCTCCCGACCTTGCCGTTCCTCCTTCTGTCCGGTCTGGCCGGCTCGGCAGGGTTCGTCACAATGCGTGATAAGCCCGCAAAGAAAATCGCCGCTCCCGCTCCTCCGGTTGCCGAGAAAAAGGAGGAGCGCGTCGAAGACTATGTTCAGGTTGATTCCCTTGAACTTGAAATTGGATACGGGCTGATATCCCTCGTGGATAACACGCAGGGAGGGGACCTGTTTAATCGGATCACCAATATTCGCAAGCAGCTGGCGCTCGAGCTTGGAATTCTGATCCCGCCGGTTCGGGTTCGCGACAATCTCCAGTTGGAACCGAACCAGTACGTCGTGAAGATTCGCGGCAATGTTATTGCGACCGACCGTCTCGTGATGGACCGGCTTCTTGCAATGAATGCCGTGGGAGTTGAAGAACACATAGAAGGCATCGCAGTGAAAGAGCCCGCATTCGGTCTGCCCGCGCTCTGGATACGCGCGAATGAGAGGGAGCGCGCGGAGATCGGCGGATACACCGTCGTTGAGCCGTCCGCAGTTCTCTCGACTCACCTGCAAGAAATATTGCGGCGCAACGCGGATAAGATTTTAGGCAGACAGGATACAAAGAAGCTGATCGAAAACTTGAAAAAGGATTATCCGGCAGTCGTTGAAGATTTGACGCCGGAACTGCTTCCGACCGGAACGGTGCAAAAAGTTCTGCAGAACCTGCTGAAGGAAGGCATCCCCATACGCGACCTGGTGACGATTCTGGAATCGCTCGTGGACTACGCACGTGTTACGAAGAACGTCGATGTGCTTACAGAATATGTGCGGCATTCTCTTTCCGAAACTATCGCGCATATGTACCGCGATTCAAAGGGCGTGATTCGCGCAATCGTTCTGGGTCCACGGCTCGAACAACTAATAACCAATGCATTGCAAAATCAACGGGAAAGCAGCCCGAGTCTGGGCCTCTCGCCGGCGATGATCGAATCCATACACAAAGGCCTGACTGAAAAAGTGGAACAGTCGATTGGTGCGGGAATTCGGCCGGTTGTTCTCTGCGCAGCGACAGTGAGAACCTATTTGTATCGTTTGATTCACACGGCTTTCCCGACAGTCGTCGTTTTATCATTTACAGAACTACCAGCTGAAACGGAAATCGAATTCACAGGCAAATTGGAGATCAACCATGAGAATTAAAAAATTCGTCGGTGCAACAATGAAAGAAGCGACCGAACAGATGAAAGAAGAGCTGGGTCCCGAGGCGATCATCCTCAACACAAAAAAGATTTCTAACGGAAAGCACTTCAATTTTCTGGGGAAAGAGATGCTTGAAGTGACCGCGGCAATCGACGATCAGCCGGTTCAGCGCCCGCCGCAGGCGCCGTATCAGCGGGACGATGCGTCTTTCAACCAGCTGCTGCAGCGCGCGGCGTCCGCCAGCGTCAAGGACTCCGCCGCAAATGAAGCGCTTGAAGGATTGAAGAATGTCGCCGAACATTTTGAGAAACGGACCTTGAGGACAGAGGAGAGGAACGCTCTTCCGTTGGCGGACCGGACCGAAATGCATGAGTTGAAAGCTGAGATGGAAGAAATGAAGAGCACGCTGGATTCGATCGCCGAGCATTTCAAATATTCGAAAATGCCCGCACTGCCGCAGTGCCTTCAGCAAGCGTATCGGACGCTGGTGCAGAATGACGTCGACGAACAGGTGGCGGCCGATCTTGTTCAAGTAGTGTATGGAAAACTGGACGGCCCCCAGCGCGACAACAGGCAAGCCGTTGAAACAAGCCTCCTCACGGAAATCGCGGGGCTGTTGAAAACTGCACAGCCTCCAAAAGAGAAATCGAAACGGCCTCGCGTCATAGTACTTGTCGGGCCTACGGGAGTCGGGAAGACAACAACGATTGCAAAGCTCGCAGCGATCGGCAAACTCGTCCAGCATCTTAACATCGGTTTGATCTCCGCAGATACCTATCGCGTCGGCGCCATCGAACAACTCCGCACGTTCGCCAGCATAGCCGATATTCCGATGGAGATTGTGTATAAACCCGGCGACATGACCGAGGCGTTGAAAAAATTTAGCGCGAAAGACATTATTTTTGTCGACACCGTGGGCCGCAATCAGCGAATGAAGAAAGAATTGAGCGAATTGAAGAGATTAATTCAATCTCTCGATCCGGATGAAATTCATCTCGTGCTGAGCGCACCGACGAATAAGCGGACAATGTTCGACGTGATCGAACGATTCGGCTTGTTAAAGCCGAACAGAGTCGTTCTTTCTAAAGTTGACGAAGCAGTGGTACTCGGCACCATGCTGAACATTGCCCTTCATACACAGCTTCCGATTTCCTTCGTCACGACGGGACAAGGGGTACCAGACGATATCATGCTGGCAGATTCAGAGAAGCTGGCCCGAATGATCTATCCAGGAATAGTCGCCCATGCGTGAACAAACAGCCATCGTGGATCAAGCGACACGGTTGCGCGAAATAGCTCTTCAGAATTACACGGTGCAAACCGCCACTATGCCGTACCGCATTGCAGTGACCAGCGGGAAGGGGGGCGTTGGCAAAAGCACCGTCGCTCTCAATCTGGCCATAGCACTATGCAACTTTGGCCAGAAGGTTCTTCTTGTTGACGCTGATGCCAACCTGGGCAATCTCGACGTCCTGCTTGGGATCGCCCCGCGGTACCGGTTGGGGCATGTTCTGCACGGTAAAGTGGATATCGAAGATGCCCTCGTCAGCTCATACCCCGGCCTGAAAATACTACCGGGGAGTTCCGGCGATGTCGATTACCCGGAAATGACAACGCTTGTGCAACAGCGTTTTCTCCAGGACCTCTTTTCGCTCGAAGAGCATTTCGATATCCTTCTGATTGACACCTCCGCCGGTCTGTCGAGGGAGACCGTCACATACTCGCTTGAATCCGACGAGGCCATCATCGTGACGAGTATTGAACCGACCTCGGTGATGGATTCGTATGCGGTGATCAAGACCATTTCGATTTCGCGTCCTTCGGAACGGATCTCAGTATTGATAAATGCCGCTCAGGTTCCGAGCGATGCGGATGAAACTGTCCAGAAACTCAAAATGGCAGTCGATCACTTTCTGAAACGTGATATCGGATATTTGGGGTCGATTCCGTTCGACGTGAATATGCGAAACGCAGTTCAGGCGCAAGAGCCGGTTATCAAAAGATTTCCCACAAGTGCAGCGTCGCTGTCACTCAGAGTCGCGGCACAAACGATCATCAATCAATCTCTTATTCCTGTTTTAGGAGAACACCAATGAAAACTGTAGTCTTTGAATTAGGCCTGCTGGCGTTCTTCGTGTCGGCGGTGGTCTTTGGATCGCAAGGCGCAAGTTTGTTTGATGTGATTGCGCGTGCATTTATTGTGTTTATCGGCGTCGAACTCGCGGCCACGACGGTTCTTGCCATGCTTTCAACCCGTCCTCGCGAGCGAGAGTCTGAAGTGCAAGGCACGCTCAACGACAGCCAGCCGTCAAAGCGACATGCACCTGCTGTCCAGGCAAAGGCTTGATAATGCCGGGCGGAAGGCGAAAATTTTTGCAGCGAATGGCACCAACTATAGGCGGGTAGAATAAACGATGCAGCAGGAACTTCACATACAGGAAATGGCAAGCTCAGCCGGACACAGTGACGCTGATAACAAAATGTTCTTCGAGAACCTCGGCCTCGTGAACTTCGTCGTCAATAAGATCGGCTTAGCATCGTTCCGGTCTTGGGCCGCGCTGGAGAGATCGGACCTTGTTCAGTTTGGGATTATCGGATTGCTTGATGCTATTGAGAAATTTAATCCCGATCGCGGCGTTCAATTTCAAACTTATGCAGTCAGCCGTATCAAAGGCTCAATTCAGGACGAATTGCGGAAACTGGACTGGGTGCCGCGGTCGGTCAGACGTGCCGAGCGCCAGGCGGAAGCGATTGCCCAGCGAGCGGGCCAAGCGGAAAGCCGGACAACGACGGCGGCAGACATCTCTCGCCGGCTGTCTATCTCGGTTGAGCGGTATGCGGAAATTATTCAGCAAGTCAATGCAATGCCAGGGATGCTGCCCGATGCGCCCGAATATGCATCCAGGCTTGATGCGCTCTCGACGGACGAAAAAGACGATCCGTCCGAGATTGCAAATCAACATCAGGTGAAAAACACGATTGTTGCCGCGGTGGAGCATCTTCACGAACGGGATCGGCTGATCGTGATGCTCTACTATTATGAAGACCTTACTTTCAAAGAAATTGCGGCCGTGCTGCGAATCTCAGAATCACGCGTGTTTCAGATTCACGCGGCCGTGCTGCGCGATTTGCACACCATGCTCAAAGGATCAATCTAGCAATCGGTGAAACGCTTATGAGAACATCAAACGAAAAACCACTTTCCCTCGAAGTCAAGGCAAAGCTGAATTCCATGCCGACCGTCGTCGGCGAAATCATGAATCTGACAAACGATTCCAGAACCAGCATTGCCCGTCTCTCCTCCATCCTGTTGAAGGACCCGTCTCTCATGAGAGGAATCCTGCGCAAGGCGAATTCGCCGTACTACGGGTTTTCAAAAAGGATCAATACGCTTGACTTTGCGATAGTCCTTCTCGGGTTCGATGTGTTGAAGGAAACAGTTTCAAGCCTCCTTGTCAACAACGCGCTGCGGAAGATGGTGAACGTCCTCTTCGAATATGAAGAAACGTGGAATCATTCACTGACCTGCGGTATCATCGCGGGCTACGTAGCAGAGCGGTCGAAACAATGCGATCCCAACAAGGCCTTCGTTGCCGGTCTTCTTCACGACATCGGATATGTTATGCTTCATCAGTTCGTAAACGACGACGTAAATGCGTTACGGCACTCCAAAAACGGACGGCTCCTCGCGACGGTTGAATCGGCGAGCGGCGTGTCGCACGGCGAAGCGGGCTTTTGGACTGCGAACAAATGGGAGTTGCCTCCTGAAATCGCCGAAGCAATACGGTTTCATCACACGCCCCTTCAGGCAGTTATCGACCCAAGCCTGACTGCGACAGTGCATATTGCCGACGTGCTATGTTCCCATATCGAGATCGGAAATTTTTTGCATGACGGACCGTTGACCTACGAGCCGGCAGCTCTCAGACGCATCCAGTTTGAAGAAGCCGCCCTGAATCGTGATGACCTGGAACGATATTGCAGCCGGATGAGGGCTGATATCGACGGCGGAAGATCACTTGAGGATTTTATCAGCGAGATCAAACGAAAATTCGTCGACGAGATGGGAGCGCTCCCGGAAACGCAGAGAATCATCCTTGCATTGTATTACTACGAAAATGTTTCCTTCGAAGAGATAGGACGCGTGCTCAAGCTCGATGAGGCGACCGTGTTAGAGCTTCACGACGAATCGTTAACGATGTTAAAAAACGTACTTTGGAATAATCAGCCACAGAGAGTTGCGCTATGATGACGCCAGAACAAATACACGAAAAAGTCAAAACGATTATCCAGCTTCCGGCGCTTCCTTCGATTGCGCTCGAAGTTGTTGAGCTGGTCGACAATCCGAGAACGAGTGCTTCGAAGCTGGGAAGGGTGATTTCCTCGGATCAGGCACTCACCGCGAAAGTCTTGAAGATCGCCAATTCTCCGTTTTACGGCTTTCCCAAAAAGATTTCGACGATTGATTTTGCAATTATCGTTCTTGGTTTTGACGCCTTGAAAGAAATCGTTATCAGCATTTCCCTCGTGAGTTCATTGCAGAAAAAATCCGATAATTATTTCGATGCGAGAGTTTTCTGGGACCACGCGATCTCCACCGGGGTCATAGCACGGAGACTTGCCCGCGACCTGCACTACCGTATCAGCGGCGAAGTGTTCGTCGGAGGGCTTCTGCACGACATGGGAATATCCGTCTTGCATCGTTACTTTTCCAATGAGTTCCGGAGGATAGTTGATATCGTTCGTGATTCCGAGCTTTCGATGCAGGAAGCCGAAGAAAGCGTACTTGGAGTCACTCATGCCGAGGTTGGCGGCTGGCTCGCCGAGCGTTGGAATATGCCGGATCACCTGGTTGAAGCCATCTCACTCCATCACCAGCCCGCCAAGGCCACGTTGAATCCCGACCTCGTTGCGTTGATCCATGTCGCGGACGTTATTGCACTCCAACTCAATGGTAATCCTCCGGTGGAATTCGACAAGGGCGCCAATTACGATCCGATAGCTCTCGAGAAGCTGCAACTGTCCGATGAAAATGTTTTGAAAGAATATATTGCAGAGTACGGAGAGGTTATCCAAAGCGATGTTGAAGAAGTTACCGCATTTGTTTCGGGCAAAGGGTATTAAGGAATGAAAAAGCAAAGCGAAAAGATGAAAAGCAGAAACGAGCTTCTCGATGAAGCGCTTCCACAATTTGAATCCTTCATTGAAAGCAGGGAAAAGTACATCAAGGCGCTGGAGACGACCATTCAGGCATTGCGGCAGGAGAACGCGAACTTCAATAAAAACAATCTTGCAATTCGAAGCTCTATCGACGAACTGGTGGCGATGCAGCGGCTTTCGAATATCGTGAGCACGGCGGTCAGCCCAGAAACGATTCTCGCGACTCTCTTCGATTTGACCCAGCAGGTAATTCCTGTCCTTGAGTCCAACATTTTTCTCCTCGACTCGACTTCCAACAGGCTTCTTCCCCTTGCTCCGGTACATGATCCGCGATTGAAGGAAGAGGCGCAGCAGCAGCTTGAATCCGGGATTTGTGACTGGGTGTTCGACGAGAAGAAGACGGTGATCATCCCCGACCTCGAGAGTCTTGTCGCGACCGGCACGGCAAAAAATTTCGTGATCGTGCCGCTCATTCTGCGCAATCGTTCTATCGGAATCTATCTGATCCATACGGAAAAACCGCAGCAGGATTTCTCGAATCAAGATATTCAGCTCCTCTCCGTTCTCGCAAATCAGGCTGCCGCGGGCGTTGAAAACTGGCGGACCTACGAGGAACTTGCCAACGCGAACAAGCAATTGAAGTCGTCGGAAGCGCAGATGATCCAGGCTGCAAAGCTCGCCGCGATCGGCGAACTCGCTGCAAGCATCGTGCACGAAATCAAGAATCCAGTGCAGGTGCTCATGCTCCAAATGGATATGATGCAGCGCGGAGTCGCCCTCCCGAACGGGCTCGACTTGGTACGCCAGCATGTGCAGCGGCTTAGTACCATTACGAAACGCCTCATGAATTTCTCCCGCAATGTTTCCGAAGACGTGATGACTCAGCCGACCGACATCAATAAGGCGATTGAGGACGTTGTCGCGATGGTTCAACATGAGTACCGCACGGACAAAATCGATATCGAGCTGGCTCTTTCCACCGACCTTCCCATGGTTGTTGGAAATTCGAATTATCTACAACAGGTGTTCCTCAACCTTGCTATCAACGCACGCGATGCGATGCCAAGGGGGGGGAAGATCTTTATCTCCAGCATGCTGGAAGGGTTTAGCGTCACGGTTCGATTCTCGGATACGGGCAGCGGCATTACACAAGAGAATATTGACAAAATATTTCAGCCTTTCTTCACAACAAAGGGAGAGGGAAAGGGAACGGGCCTTGGTCTTGCGATCTCGCGAAACATCATCGCTCAGCATCAAGGACATATCCGAGTCGAGAGCGAGCTAAATAAAGGAACAACGTTCATTATTACACTTCCAATCCGAAGGACGCTTCAATGAAGAACAGCCGTTTCCTGTTTGTCAATGTTCTTTACGTGGCTATCGTTGCGTCGCTGATTGTCTGCAGCAGTGCAGCGGACGCTTCCGAATCCCCAAAAACGAAACCGGGCGATGCAAAGATGTCCGGTGTGCCTGAGAAAAATGTTTCAGCGCCGAAAAATGAAAGCCAAGCGAACTCAATGCCGGCTTCAGCCCGTTCGCTTCCTTACAATACGCTGCAACAGGAAACACTTCCGGAATCCCAAAATTCAGCTCGCGCGCCGTTTTATGGAATGAAACCGGCGGAGACAATTACCGGCGCAACAACAGAGAATGCTCTGCGCGGAGAGTCTTTACAGAAAATTGATAATGGTGAAGGGAAACATTTTGTCCCTTCGGCTGCAATCGGCAGCAACGCGGATGTAGAAAACTCGGGGAGTGCGCAAATCTTTCTCATTCTTGCTGCATTTTGCTCAGCGCTCGCCGGTACGGCTGTTATCTTGTATCTGGTGTCGAAGCGTGTTCCTCAGAAAGAGGAGACGAATGTTGGTTCTCAAGAAATTAAGCAGGAAGTACAGCCCCAGGCCGCAGCGCCGTTGCTTTTTGAGGAGAAACCTGCAGAACAAGTTGATGTCGAGGTCTCTCTCAATGAAGAGCCGGCTGAGGAGAATGCGGCAGTTGAATTGGCTCAACGCTATCATCGCGGGCAAGGCGAGATGCAGCTGTTATTCAGTCTTCAGTCCCACGAAAACGAGAAGGCGCCGATCACACAATTGCTCCATACATCCTCGCTCAACCGAACCGACGGCAGCAGGAAAAAGCTGGCAAAAAAATTGGGACTTGGAAATGGAGAGCTCGATCTCCTTGTCCGGCTCCAGAAAACCCGTAAAGCGTCACATCAATCACAGAGGATGCTATGATCAAAGGAATTTACTCATCGGGTTCGGGCATGATGCCTCGGATGCTCAAGCTTGAGGTGATCGCAAACAATCTTGCCAATATCAATACGACCGGTTTCAAGCGAGACAGTATTTTTGTCCAAATTTTGAAGAACGCCGGTGTTGCGCAGAGTAAAGGAGGGGGGGATCTTTCCGGACTGGATGTAAAGGAATACACTGACTTTTCCGAAGGTTCAATGAATCCGACCGGCAATCAGCTTGACCTCGCGATTCAAGGTCCCGGCTTTTTTGCTGCCGACACACCGAGCGGCGTACGCTACACGAGAAACGGCAACTTCAGCCTGTCGACCGATGGGACCATTGTTACCGCGCAAGGATATCCCGTCTTGGGAACGAGCGGACCAATTCAATTGCCGGACCTGCGCAACGCGAAGATTGGAGATATTTCTATCAATGAATCCGGCGAAATCTCCGTTGACGGGAAAAAAATCGGGAGCTTGCTGATCGCGAAGTTTGACGACACATCTGTATTGAAAAAAGAAGAAGGAACGTTTTTCACTGCAGACGTACCTGGGAAGGACGCTGAGGCTGACGGGAAAGGCACCATCATTCGCCAGGGCCAGCTTGAAGAGTCGAACGTCAATGGAATCGAAGAAATGGTTCAGATGATTGAGTTGAGCCGCAGCTTTGAATCCGCCCAAAAAACGATGCTTTATCAGGATGGTACGCTGGATAAAGCGATGGACATCGGCAAATTGTAATTATGGATCAGACCCCGAACGGTGGGGTTGAATGAATTCATCAATAAAGGAGCGATTATGAACAGAGCTTTGCGAACGGCAGCGACAGGAATGTTCGGACAACAACTCAACGTTGACATCATCGCAAACAATCTTGCCAACGTTAACACAACTGGTTTTAAAAAGAGCAGGCCCGAATTTCAAGACCTGATGTATCAGTCGTTGAAGCCCAGCGAGACATCGGATAACCCGAACCTGCAGCAGTCAACAGGCATCCAGATCGGCAACGGCACAGTTCCTGTAGCAACGCCAAAAAGCTTCGCGCAAGGGGATATCCAGCCGACGAACAACACGCTCGATGCCGCGATTCAAGGAGATGGTTTTTTCCAGATTCGCAGGACAGACGGGACGACGGCGTATTCGCGCGATGGATCTTTCAAGATTTCCGGCGAAGGTATGCTGACGACGTCCCAAGGCTACATCGTTGAGCCTGGGTTGTCGATTCCGTCGGATACGACTAGCGTCAGCATCACGCAGGACGGGACGATCAATGCGACGGTGGCAGGACAATCGTCGCCGTCCAAGGTAGGGCAGCTTGAGTTGGCAAAGTTCGTGAACCCCGTAGGATTAAATCCGATCGGCGGCAACCTTTATACGGAGACACCTGCATCGGGCAAGCCAATATTGGGAACTGCAGGGAACGAAGGCTTCGGTGAATTGATGCCGGGGTCCCTCGAATCATCGAACGTCGATGTCGTTGAGGAGATGGTCAATATGATCGTCGCGCAACGGGCGTACGAAATTAATTCGAAGACAATCCAAACTGTCGAGGACATGCTTACGATGGCAAATAACCTTCAACGCGGATAACGGGCGGTCTCGATGAGTGAAATCTTCACCATACTGATGTTCATTTTTCTTCGCCCCACAGCTGCGAGTTTCGTCGAGGCGGATGAAATCAAAAGTGCCGTGACTCAATATGTTTTTTCACGTTTGGACTCAGCGTTCCGGAAAGATGCAATCGTAGAATTCCGCGCGGGTCTTGAACGGGTAAGTGTTTCCGGCCGCGATCATACGCTCCGCGTCGGCTTGGGCGAAGAACGAACGTTGCGCGGCATTGTCTGTCTTCCTGTAGAAATCGCCAGCGACGGAAAAGTCCGGCGGCAGATGGTCGTGTCGGTAAAAATCCGGCTCTTCGGTCAGGTCTTTATTGTTGACCAACAATTAGAACGTCACTCAAATATTTCTGACAAGGGCATTGGCTCCCGGTACATGGAGCTGACCTCAATGCCCGATGACGTTATATTGAGTAAGAATCAATTGTACGGAAAACGAACGTCGAGGATCGTCGGGGCGGGCTCGGTCTTGCGCGAGAGCTCACTGGAATTGGTACCGCTGGTTTTCCGGGACGAATCCGTAACACTGATTGTAAGAACAGGGCACGTGAGGCTGTCGACGACAGCCGTGGCAAAAGAGGATGGGGTTTTTGGAAGCACAATTGAAGTCCAGAAAGTTGATTCACACGAACGCATCGAAGCTGTCGTTATCGACGAGCACACGGTGCAAGTTACGATGGAGTGAAGTTATGAAGAAGATATTTATCATCATATTTACGGCCATGGGCAGCCTTGCATTGAGCAGCGTGTGTGCGCAGGACATGCGGGAAAATTTGTCACGATCTTTGTTTTCCGATCAAAAGGCAAATCACGTAGGAGATGCCGTGACCATTCTTGTTGTTGAAACGTCGAGCGCTTCAAACAATGCACAAACGACTGCTTCGCGGACGAGCAACCTCTCCTTGACTGCTTCCGGAAATCTTCCGTCAACCACCGGCAATGCTCCGAGTGTTGGTGCGACGGTCGGAACGACGAATTCGTTCGCCGGTCAAGGGGGCACCTCAAGCTCGGGGTCGATACAGGCCCAAATCAGCGCCACGGTTGACTCTGTCCTTCCAAACGGCAACCTCTGGGTCGTTGGGAATCGGATGATTGTTATCAACGGAGAGGAACAAATTATAAAAATTTCCGGCGTCATTCGTCCTTCCGACATTCAAACAGACAACAGTGTTTATTCGTACAATATTTCTGATGCTACGATTATTTTCAAAGGGAATGGGATTGTTTCCCGGGCGCAGGAACCGGGTTGGCTCACGAAATTTTTCCATTGGATATTCTGAGAGACATGCACATGAGAATAATGAAAATCGCTATTATTGGCCTTTTGAGCGTCGGCTTCGCCGCTTCTCTGTACGGGGCCTCGCGGATAAAAGACATTGCCTATTTGCAGGGCATACGCAATCAGCAGTTGATCGGCTATGGACTGGTGGTTGGACTCAACGGCACGGGTGATTCGCAGCGCTCTACATTTACGCTTCAGTCTGTATCGAGCATGCTGAAAAGGTTTGGAATTACAGTTCCTCAGAGCGATCTGCGATTGCGGAATGTTGCAGCCGTTATCGTCACGGCTTCGATCCCGGGATTTTCGAAGGAGGGGGGGATTATTGATGTTATTGTTTCTTCGCTTGGCGATGCTACCGGACTTCAAGGCGGAACACTTCTTATGACGCCTCTTTCCGGACTCGACGGTGCTGTCTATGCGACAGCGCAAGGCCCCGTTTCCGTTGGGGGGTTTAGCGCAAGTGCCGGCGGGAGCGAGGTGCGCCACAACCACACTGCGGCTGGAAGAATTCCTGGAGGAGCGACGATCGAAAAAGCCGTGGTTTCGGAATTCAGCAAAGACTGGTCGATGTACGTCGTCTTGATGCAATCGGATTTCACAACCGCCGAAAGAATTGCAAACGCAGTCAACACGAAATTCAAAAGTCAAATCGCTATTCCGAAGGACGGCTCTACGGTTGCGGTGAGCGTTCCGGAAGAATACCGCCAGGATGGAAAACTTGTCGAATTCGTTTCGCTCGTTGAACTGCTTGAAGTTTCTCCCGACGTTGCTGCAAAAGTAGTCATCAACGAGCGGACCGGCACGATTGTCATCGGCGGAAATGTTTCGATTCTGCCTGTGGCGATCTCTCACGGCGGGCTCAACATCCAGATACAATCGACTCCCGTCATCTCACAGCCGGGGCCTTTGTCGAATGGAACAACTGTGTCGACCCAAATGACAACCGTTTCAGCGGGGCTGGATTCTTCCGCCGTTTACGCGCTCGAAGGGGTGGCGACAGTTCAGGATGTTGCGAAGGCACTGAACTCGATGAAGGTGGCGCCGCGCGACATTATTGCGATCTTCCAGGCTCTCAAAGAAGCCGGAGCGCTGAAAGCAGAATTGGTAATCATCTAAATGTCAGCCCCCAATGACATATCGCCCCTTGGAAACACGCCGAACCACAGAATCACTGACGAGGCCTCCAAAGCAAAGCTCCAGAAGGCCGCCAAAGAATTCGAGTCGCTCTTCGTCGGTTATATGCTCAAGGGCATGCGCAGCACGGTACCGAAGTCCGATATGGAAAAGAACGAATTGGGTGGAGACATGATGGAAGGGATGTTCGACATGGAATTCGCCAAATATGTTTCCAACAACAGCAATCTTGGATTGGGCGAGATGTTATACAAAAAATTAACGGGGGAGGAATTGCCGAAGGGAACTGCCCATCGATCGTATATTTTGCCGTCAACTCAGGTCCAACCGGCGGATCCATCTAGCACGAGCTCTGCTTCTAAACCGGTCAAACCGTCCGCATCGGTCCAGCAGCGAATCGAAAGCTATGGTGATACGATAGCGGCGGCGTCTCAAAAATATGGAGTGAACCCCAACCTCATCAAGGCGGTGATGGCAAGCGAGTCGGGGGGAAAGCCTTATGCCCGGTCATCGAAGAGCGCGAAGGGCCTCATGCAGCTCATCGACTCGACCGCGTCCGATATGGGTGTAAAGAATGTGTGGAACCCTCAGCAGAATATCTTTGGAGGGACGAAATACTTGAAACAGATGCTCGACAAATTTCAGGGAGACCTGCCGAGCGCCGTGGCATCATACAATGCAGGGCCGGCGGCGGTTGAAAAACAAGGCGGAGTTCCGCCAATCAAGGAAACGAAAGATTATGTTTCGAAAGTATTAAATTATCTTCAACAGTTCGAACAGCAGGAGATTTTCAACGATGACGACAATTGACCAGTTCGCAGAAGTCCTGAAAACGGAAGCTGAAGTCGCCGATGCAATTCTTGGGACGCTGTACGAACAACAGCAGGCGATCATTAATTTTCGGGATGGCGCGATTATGGCGGCAGTGGAACGCGAGCGTCGGCTCCTGAAACCTATGGAATCGCTCGAACGGGAACGCGAGAATCTTTGCCGTGCGTTCGACAGTACGATGCGCCCGGAGATGACCGGGAAGTTCAGCCTCTCGGGACTTGCCCGGCAGCTGCCGCATCACGAAGCAGCTAAAATTCTGGGTGCGGGAAAAATATTAAAGGGGAAAGTGGAAAAAATCATGACGGTGAACAACCAGAACAAAATGCTTCTGGAGCATTCGCTTCGTTTTGTGCGTCAAAGTCTGCGGATTATGACGAACAATTACTCAAAAAAATTGATCGATACCACAATGTAGCGAGGAGACAATGGCAGGACTGAACGACGTATTAAATTCCGCCCGCAGCGCACTCATTGCGCAGCAGCTCGCCTTAGAAGTGACGTCGAACAATGTTGCAAATGCGAGCACGCCGGGCTACTCACGGCAAAGAGTGGATTTTGAGGAGAACCCTTCCGTGCCGACAAATCACGGACTCCTTGGAACCGGTGTAGCGGCAAATCATATCGGCAGGATGCGCGATCGCATGATCGACCAGCAGATTTGGGGAGCGAGCGACACGAACGGCAAAGCGACCGCTCAACAGACAATTCTTTCACAGGTTGAGGCGGCGGTGAACGAACCGTCCGACAACGGCCTGAGCGAGACATTAAACAGCTTCTTTAGCGCATTCCAGGGTTTGTCGGCCCAGCCTGAGCAGAGCGCCGCGCGCGACAACGTGGTACAGCAAACCCAGCTTCTCGTTCAATCGTTTCACGGCATTCAAGCGAACATGACGCAAACGCGAAGCGATATCGCGAATGACATACAAAGTAAGCTTGTCAACATCAATCAACTAACGAGCGACATCAGCGATCTCGATGTAAAGATCGCGAACACAACAACGCAGGGAATGGACCCAAGCTCTTTAGAAGACCAGAGGGATCTCAAAATCGATACTCTTTCCGGTCTTGTGAAAGTAAACGTGTCGGATGCCGCGGATGGTTCGGTTATGGTCTCTGTTGGTGGAACTGTCGTGGCTTCAAAGTCAGGAGCGGTGGCTCTTACTTCTGGTATAAACGGAAACCAAATACAGATCTTTGCCGGTGATTCGACACAGCCCACCCAGGTGACGTCGGGAGAGTTGGGAGGCGATCTGGAGAGCTATAATACGACATTGCCGGATTACATGTCCAAACTCGACGCGGCTGCCAATGCGCTGATCACTCAAATCAATACTCTTCACTCCGCCGGATTTGGAATTGACACTCCGCCGACGACTGGAGTTAATTTTTTTACCGGTACATCGGCAAGCGATATCAATATCAACCCAGTCGTTGTCAATGATCCGAGCAAAATTGCCGCTTCCGGAGACGGCTCGACGGGGGACAATCAGGTGGCACTGGCCATCGCGGATCTTCAAAACAAATCCGTGATGAACGGCGGTACGACGACAATCCCCCAATTCTACAATTCGCTCGTCAGCACGATCGGTTCGGCCATCGATGCATCGCAAAACACTTCGAGCAATCAGCAATTGATCGTCAACCAACTCCAGAATCAGCGTTCGTCGGTCTCGGGAGTGTCGATTGATGAAGAAATGACGAACCTCACTCAGTATCAAAGAGCTTATCAGGCAGCGTCAGAAGTAGTCACGGTGGTCAACGAACTCTTCCAGTCAGTTATCCAGATGGTGCAATAATGAGAGTAACGGAGAGCAACATCGCATCGAATTTTCTGATCAATATTAATGAAACGCGCGAACGAATCACGCAGGAACAGAGCCAACTGGCAAGCGGCAAACGCGTTCTCAAGGTTTCGGACGACCCGCAGGCGACGAATACGATCTTGCGGCTAAAGTCGCTTTTGAGTAACAACAGCCAGTACCAAAAGAACAATGCACAGGCGCAATCGCAAGCGCAGGCGGCGGAATCGGCGTTGAACAGTTTTACCGATCTTATGGTAAATTTGAAAGGGATACTGACCCAGGCGACGAATGGATCGTTGACCAGTGCAGATTTGAAAAGCTATGGCGATCAGGTTGACCAGCTTCTCGGACAAGCGGTCGATATAGCGAACACGCAATCGAATGGCGTTTACGTTTTCGGCGGCACCAATACAAAGCAGCAGCCCTTCACGCTTGCTGCGGATGATTCTTCGGTTGCTGCAAACCCGAACGGCATCACGGGATCGATTCAAGTACCGGTTAATGAAGGCATCAATCAAACCGTGAACATCGACGGGCAGCAGGCTTTTCAGGGAACCGCAATTTTCAACCTGATGATCCAAGTCAGAAACGAGCTGCAGTCGGGGCAGGGTCCGACGACAGCCGAGGCGCAGTCGGTCGACACGTACATCGATAGTGTCGCGAATGCAACAGGAAAGGCCGGCTCGATAATGCAATACCTCACTAATAACGATACAATGCTCACCAGCCAACAAACACAGTTGGAACAACTGCTTTCTGTCCAGCAAGATTCGGACATTGCGGAAACAACGTTAAGAATGAACCAAGACCAGCTCGACCTTCAGGCCGCGCTAAGCTCTGGAGCGAGCGTTTTGCCGGATACACTTTTGAATTTTTTGAAATGACATGAAGAAGAAACTCGACATCGGAACTGTGGCAGGCCTCACTCTTGGAGTGGTGTCGATCTTCGGATCGTTCGTTCTGGAAGGCGGTTCTGTTGGAGCGCTGATGCTGATTCCGGCCATGGTCATCGTGTTTGGAGGCACGTTCGGCGCCGCAATGATCGGTACGTCTATGAAAAATTTTATGGGAATTGGAAAACTTATCAAGATGGCTCTTTTCCCTCCGGAGTTCGACGTGAAAGGGGCTATAGAGAGGATTGTGAAGTTCTCAACGATTGCACGCAAAGACGGGCTGCTGGCCCTGGAAAAGGAACTCGACAGCGTGGATAATCCGTTCATGAAAAAGATACTCCGGTTCGCGATTGATGGGACGGATCCGGAAATACTTCGCTCGCTGGCGGAAACGGAAGTAATTAATGCGGGGCAGCGGCATGCAAAGAGCAGTTCGATTTTTCAGAAGATGGGAGGATACTCGCCAACAATGGGAATTATCGGGACGGTGATGGGGCTGATCGCGACACTTGCCGCAGCAGGAGAAGATCCGAATTTGCTTATCCATCATATCGCGAGCGCATTCATCGCCACGCTGTGGGGGGTCTTCATGGCAAATGTTGTGTGGCTTCCGATCTCGGATAAACTGCGGCATGTACATGGAGAAGAAAATCTTTTCATGGAAATTATCGTCGAGGGGATTCTCTCAATTCAGGTAGGCGAAATTCCTTCGGTCATTAAAGCCAAGTTGAACAGTATGCTCCCCTCAAGTCAACAGGAGGCAACGTAAGGTGAAGAAGAAAGAGAAACCGGCAGACCACGACAACGAAGAACGTTGGCTCCTCACGTATGCCGACCTCATCACATTATTGTTAGGATTGTTCGTAATCCTTTACGCTATGTCCAAGATCGATGCGGGGAAATATGCGGAGATGGTCTCGG
>Ga0265322_10000104_pt1 | contig 39462 bp, 35 predicted proteins | sample 41222metaG_FD_193584 | JGI IMG/M metagenome (GOLD analysis project Ga0265322, IMG submission 193584) | Rhizosphere microbial communities from Carex aquatilis grown in University of Washington, Seatle, WA, United States - 4-12-22 metaG | ecosystem: Host-associated > Plants > Roots > Rhizosphere...
CCATATGACTGATACTCGAATACGCGATTAATTTTTTGAAATCGTCCTGCGCCATGGCACAAAGCGCTCCATAGACAATATTGATGAACCCAAGAATCGCCAGCGGAACCTGATAATGCAGAGCCGCATCGGGGAACATCGGTAAACTGACACGAAGAATGCCGTAGGTTCCCATCTTCAACAGCACGCCGGCAAGAATAACGCTGATCGCCGTCGGCGCTTCGACGTGTGCGTCGGGAAGCCATGTATGAAAGGGAAAGATCGGCACCTTAATCGCGAACCCGATAAACAATGCAATGAACGCAACATATCTCCACGACGTGTTGAACCCTCCGAGGAGAGAATTCGCATCGAAGTTTGCCGGATTCATCATGGCAAGCATGTTGAACGTATGCATTTTTTCTCCCGTTGCCGGGTCGACCACGCTCACACTGAAGTACAATGCAAGCAATGCGAGCAGCATCAGCACGCTGCCGAACAAAGTATACAGGAAAAATTTTATTGCTGCATATTCACGCCTCGGACCGCCCCAAACGCCGATCAGAAAATACATCGGGAGAAGCATCAGTTCCCAGAATACGTAGAAAAGGAAGAAATCGAGCGAAACAAAAACTCCCATCATACCGGCATCGAGAAGCAGAAGGAGTGCAAAATATCCCTTCAATGATTTCTCGATTCCCCACGATGCAAACACTGCGACGAATGAAATCAGCGCAGTCAGAATAACCATCAACACGCTCAAACCGTCGATCCCGAGAAAATAATCGATATGCACACGGCCGAACCACGCAACCGATTTAATATCGATCCACGATGCTTTCTCGACAAATTGGAATCCTTCCTGCGTATTGATGCCTGCCATGCCGCGATTAAAATTCATGTAGATAACGGCAGCAAGAACTACTTGCGCTCCGGCAATGAAAGCAGCAGTCCAACGAAATGCGTTCTTATTTTCTTTCGGAAGAAGAAGAACGATAATCATCCCAATGATCGGGAGAAACGTGATCCACGTTAAAACGCCCATGGTTACAAATTCCTTCCAGTAAACAGCATATTATTCATAGTGATTTTAAAAACAGTTATGTCGCCGGTACTACTTCAAAAAAACGAAAATCAAAATCATCATGCCGAGCAGAACCAGGGCAATGTACGATTGCACTCTTCCGGTTTGAAGCTTTCTCATCACGGCGCCGGTAAATCCTGAAGAAAGTGCAACACCGTTCACAAGACCGTCGACAACATATTTATCGAAACCGCCGGCACCGGACCAGAAGAAAAACAATGTCAGAGCGCCCGTGAGTATCGCCATCAGAATTGCGCTGACAAACGATTGCTGCATCCAGAACCATTCGCCGATCCAAAACGCAACCAAACCGGCAACAATAACTCCGACAATAAGAAATGCCGTTGCACTGAACCGCTTCCCTTTTGCATGCGCATCATAACCGAATACAACAGCGATTGTCCAGCTTGCAACGCCGTTCACAAAACCGTCGACGACATACGTATCGAACCATCGGAGAGCTCGCGTCAATGCAAGTGTTCCGCCGACAACAACGGCGCCGTACAATTCGTCGAAGTACCATTTGTTCAATAAAAATTTATAGAGACCGTTCAAGCGTGCAGCCCAGGCGTCGGCGTCAATCTTCTTCCAATAATATGTGACAAAGGCAAGAAGCATACCTAATCCGGCAACGAGCAACGAGAGCATCATTGCGGTATAATGTGCCTGATGATGTGCTTCTTCGAATACTTCATTGCTTGCTGCCTGCACGGAAGCGGGCACCACGGATACAGGCCGTTCGACGGCATGTGCAAACCAGCCGTTACCCGCATCGATCGGATTGTTCGAATAGAAAATAAAGATACTGAGGGTTGCAAAAACGACCAGGGGGATCGTCATCGTTTTGGGTGATTCATGAAGATGTTCGAAACGATGATCGTCGACATGCTTTCCAAAAAATGTCAGGATGACCATACGAAACATATAAAATGCCGTCAAGCCGGCAACGAAGAAACCGATAATGGGAATGAGATAATGTCCGGTCAATTGGCCGAATGCCAGCGTACCGGCGAGAATAGAATCTTTACTCAAAAATCCCGAGGTCAGCGGCACGCCGCTGATCGCCAGCGTAAACATCAGGAACGTATAAAACGTCACGGGCATTTTCTTTCTCAAGCCGCCCATATTACGGATATCCTGCGCATCGGTATGATGATCATTCTGATGATGTAATGCATTATGCATCGCGTGAATGACGGAACCGGATCCAAGAAATAATCCCGCTTTGAACATTGCGTGAGTGACCAAATGGAAAAATCCCGCTGTAAAAGCACCCACGCCGAGCCCCATCACCATATAACCGAGCTGGGAAATCGTCGAGTAGGCAAGAACTTTTTTAATATCGTTTTGCGCTATGGCAATGGTTGCAGAAATAAATGCCGTGATGGCGCCGATATAGGCAACCACAAGCAATGCGTCGGCTGTCATCATTGGAAACGTGCGTGCAACGAGATACACGCCTGCGGCAACCATCGTTGCGGCGTGAATCAACGCACTCACAGGCGTCGGACCTTCCATTGCATCGGGGAGCCAGACGTGGAGAGGAAACTGCGCCGACTTTCCTATCGCTCCGCAGAAGACTAAAATTCCCGCAGCAGTCAACCATGCTTCACTGCCCATCGGAATATGTCCGCTGCCGATGGCGCTGAAAATTTCCTGGAAGCCGAACGTGTGAAACGTTAAATAGAGAATCATGATGCCGGTAAACATGCCGACATCGCCGATGCGGTTGACGATAAATGCCTTCTTCGATGCGTTTGCCGCGGATTGTTTCTCGTACCAATGCCCAATGAGAAGGTAGGAACTCAAACCGACTAATTCCCACCCGACATACATCGTGAAGAAATTGCTTGTCAGAACAATCATCAGCATAGAAAACGTAAAAATGCCAAGGTATGCAAAATACCGCGAGTACCGGACATCGCTGTGCATGTAACCGATGGAAAAGAGATGCACAAGCGAACTCACCAACGTGACCACGACAAGCATGATGGCAGAAAGGTTATCGATTGTCAATCCTAAATTGACCTGCAGAGACCCGATAACCGGTACGGTACCGAATGAAAGCCACTGGAATGTATAATTGATCGGACCTTCGATCGATAATTTCTGCACCATCACGATAACGGAAAGGATCAAACAAACAAAAAGGATCGATGTGCCGAACCAATCGCCTTGCCGCGGGAATCGTTTCCCGAAGAAGATCAGGACGACAAAACTCAATAGCGGAAGAAGAAGAATTGCAACGGCAAACTGTATCAAGATTTCAGGCGACAAATTCCTATTCCTTTAGTTTATTGATTTCATCCACATTCACCGTGTGGAAGCGCTGATAAATATTCAGCACGATCGCCAATGCGATGGCGGCTTCAGCGGCAGCAAGAATAATGACGAACACCGCGATCGCCTGTCCGTCGAGCTTCATTCCGCCGTATCGTGCAAACGCGATAAAATTGATATTGGCGGAATTCAAAATCAATTCGATGCCCATCAATACGAGAATGGCATTCCGGCGCGTGACAACACCGTACAATCCCAATGAAAAGAGAATCGCGCTGATAATAAGATAATGTGTGAGACCAACCTGCATAACAATTCAAAAATTAAAAATCAAAATAAAAAAATCAATTTTTATGTACCGGAAATTTATCTTTTCGTGCAATCATTGCCGCTCCGATCAAGGCCACGAGTAACACGATTGAAACGACTTCAAACGGCAGTGAATATGTCGTGACAAATAATTCACCGAGAGCATTTGCCGTGGATTGCGGAGCGGGAACGCCCTCAACGATTTTCCAATCGGTCAGGCACACGATCGCGCACAAAAACGGTGCAAAAACGCCGATGATCAACAGCAACGCCGGCATCGTTTGCAAGGTACCGGTTTTCATATCGACACTGATAACTTTATTCGTCAGCATCACGCCAAAGAGCAACAGGACCAAAATACCACCGACGTAAATAAGCACCTGCGCGACGGCAATAAAATCGGCATTCAACAAAACGTAAATCCCTGCCACACCGAAAAATGTGAAGAGCAATGAAAACGCCGAGTAAATGATATTTTTTGAAAAGACGACAACAATGCCGGAGCCAATGGTGATGATCGCAAAAAAGTAAAATATGATATCGTAAAAGTTCATGACGGTTTCGGAGGAGTTGATGCCGGTGGAGCTTCGGGCGGTTTTGCGACCGGTGTTGCCGGGGCAGCGGCTTTTGCAGCGGCAGCAGCTTGAGCTGCGGCGGCTTTTTTCGCCGCTTGCTCTTTTTCATATTCCGCAGCGCGCCCTTTGATATCGACGACTTCAGCAGGGGTTACTGCCGCATAATTATAAATAAGATTATGCCGGTCGAATTCGGAAAACTCATACACATCGGTCATCTTGATACATTCCGTCGGACAGGGATAGACGCAGAGTCCACAATAACAGCATTTCGCGATATCGATATCGAACTGCGTCACCCACAGCCGTTTCTTCTGCCCTGTGGAAGTCATTCCCAAATCTTCCGTCGGGAGTGATTTAATGGTCTCGATTTTAAAACAATTCACCGGACATGCCATATCGCACTGGAAACAGCCGATGCAATCATCCATGTTGACGTATAACCGGTTGCGCGCGCGTTCCGGTAATTTTAATTTCACGTCGGGATATTGGATTGTCACGGCAGGCGTGAAGAGATGCTTGAACGTAATCTTCATGCCGATGAGAACGGTCCAAATCCCTTGAAAAATATCTTTAAAATATTGTTTCATTGTCCGTTAAAGAATCATCCATAATCCGACGCCGAGGACGCACACAAACGCCCACGGTATCAATACTTTCCATGCCACATACATCAATTGATCGACGCGCAATCGAGGCAATGTCCATCGCAGCCACATTTGCACAAACACGAAGAACATTCCCTTCGACAAGAACCAGAACATACCGAGAATGGGACCGCTCAGGAAATCGCCGAACGGACTGTTCCATCCGCCGAGAAATAACGTCGCACCGATTGCCGATACGGCAAACATGTTTGCATATTCCGCCAGGAAGAAGAGCGCAAATTTCATCCCGCTGTATTCAGTATGATATCCCGCTACGAGTTCCGATTCCGCTTCCGGAATATCGAACGGCGTGCGGTTCGTTTCCGCAAGCGACGAGACAAAATAAATGATAAAGGCAACGAACACAAACGGAAATTTCTGAAATACATACCAGTTCCAGAACCAGCCGGTTTGTGCCTGATTGATTTGTTGAAGATTGAGCGATCCGGCAATCATCACCACGGCAAGCAGTGCAAGCGCAGTCGGAATTTCGTAACTGATAATTTGCGCAGCGGAACGCATCGCACCGAACAACGACCATTTGTTATTCGACGACCAGCCCGCCATGAGAATGCCGACGACAACAAGTGATGAGACGGCAATAATATAGAAGAGACCGATATTGATGTTGCTTCCGATAAACCCGCTGCTGAACGGGATTGCGGCAAACGTTGCATACGAACCGATGAACACGACAAAAGGGGCAAGAAGATGGAGTTTCTTATCGGCAGCGGCTGGAACGATGTCTTCTTTCTGAATGAGTTTCAGAATATCGGCAATAGTTTGCGCCCATCCATGCCATCCGCCAGCGCGCATCGGTCCGAGACGGTCCTGCATGTGTGCAGATACTTTCCGCTCAAGCCACACTGCGCCCAGAGCGTACGGAACGATCCACAATAGCGGAACAAACGCCATGATAATGTATGTCAACAGATCGCAGTGGAGAATATCGTTTAGCAATTGTTCCATAAACTACCTGTCGACCTCCCCAAGCACGATGTCGGTACTGCCGGCGATAGCAACGATATCGGCAATCATATAACCGCGGCAAATTTCGGGCAGAACGCTTAAGTTGACAAACGATGGGGAACGGCCTTTCACGCGGTACGGGCTTGCTGTTCCGTCACTGATAATATAATATCCTATTTCTCCACGGGCAGATTCGGTGCGAGCATACAGATCACCGGCATTCGGGCGAATTCGTTTCGGAACTGCAGAATGAACATCGCCGTCGGGAATTTGAGCCAGCGCTTGTTCTATAATGTTAATGCTTTGCTCCATTTCGCGCATGCGCACCATATAACGGCTCCAGCAATCACCGACTACGCCGACTTCGCCTTTCCCGACCTGCACTTCCCACTGAAATTTATTATACACCGAATACGGATCGTCGCGCCGCAAATCCCAATTCACGCCGGAACCGCGCAGCATCGGGCCGGAACAGGCGTACGCAATTGCAACATCGGCCGGTAAAATTCCGACATTTGCCGTACGCTTGATGAAAATATCGTTATACGAGAGAAGATCATTAAATTCTTTGATGTTCGGCCGGAAGTATTTGCAGAATGCTTTGGCTTTATCGATAAACCCGGGCGGAAGATCGTGCGAAACGCCGCCGATCCAGATATAATTGTAGAGCAATCGTGCACCGCACGTCGTTTCAAACAGATCAAGAATACGTTCGCGGTCACGGAACATGAAAAGAAACGGGGTAAACGCTCCAATATCGAGACCGTATGTTCCCAGGGCAATCAGGTGCGAGGCGATGCGCTGTAACTCGAGCATAATCACGCGAATATATTCCACGCGTTCGGGAACCTGGATGCCGAGAAGCCGTTCTGCGGCAAGGACAAAGCCGTATTCCATATTCATTGCGGCGCAGTAATCCAGCCGGTCGCAGTACGGAATGACTTGCTGGTAATTCGTCATGGCTTCACAATGTTTTTCAAAACAACGATGCAGATAACCGATATGAGGAATAACCTCGACAACGATTTCACCATCGACCACAAGCTCGAGCCGAAGCACGCCGTGCGTCGACGGGTGCTGGGGCCCCATATTAATGATCATCTCTTCGGAACGAAGAGCACGACCATTTGATGTTTTTACTATTGGATGAGATGTTTCGAACATTTCAGAATGCAAATTAATACGGAACTTTCATGCCTTGATAAAATTCCGGCACTTTATAATCTTTTCGCAACGGATGCCCATCCCAATCTTCCGGCAACAGCATGCGCCGCAAATCAGGATGACCGATAAATTTTATACCGATGAGATCGTAGGCTTCACGCTCATGCCAGTTTGCCGTGGGCCAGATCGAAGAAACAGACGGCACTTCCGGTTTATCGGCAGGCACTTCTACCTTCAGGGTGATTTTATGCCGTTGTTGCATCGAAGAAAGATGATAGACAACACTGAGAATATTTTTTCCGTTATCGACACCGCTCAGGCACATCAGATAATCGAATTGAAATTCCGGATCTTGCCGAAGCGCGATTGCAATTTCCTTGACGGAAGAGGCCGAAACTTTTATATATGGCTCGAGAACTCCTTCCACTTTCGCTTCAAGAATCTTGTCGGAGAACTGCGCTTTGAGTTTTTCGGAAATCTGTTGAGGGGTCATCGGATATCAGGCGGTCTTTTTGACGGAGCTATGCTGACGAATTTTATCCTGCAGTTTCAGCAATCCTTCGATCAACGCTTCGGGGCGCGGGGGACAACCGGGAACGTAGACATCGACCGGAATCACGCGGTCGACGCCTTTCAAAACGTGGTAACCATGTTCCCAATACGGTCCGCCGCAATTGGAACAGCTTCCCATCGAAATAACATACCGCGGTTCGGACATCTGGTCATAGAGCCGTTTGATGCGGCTTGCCATTTTCAATGTCACCGTACCGGCAACAATCATAACATCGGATTGGCGCGGCGTGGCACGAAAAAAAATCCCAAACCGATCGAGATCGTAATGCGAAGCACCGGTTGCCATCATTTCGATAGCGCAACAGGCGAGACCGAACTGCATTCCCCAAAGAGATGAAAGACGTGCCCAATTGAGCAAGTTATCGAGCGAGGTAATGACGACGTTGCTGTTATTGAATTCTTTATCTAATAATCCCATACGATTATACCGGAACTTCTTTTTGCTGTGGTTGATCTTCTAATGTGAACGATGGATGATGTTTGAGAATCTCCGGTTCCGGTTTATCCCAGTCCAGATCGCCTTTCACCCAGACATGGGCGTACCCGACCAGCAGAATCGCGAGGAAAATCAGCATCTCGACAAAAGCATACATACCGAGATTTTTATAGACGAGTGCCCAGGGAAAGAGGAATATGATTTCCACGTCGAAGAGGAGAAAAATCAGCGCGACAACATAAAAACGAATATTGAACCGCACCCAGGAATCGCCGACAGGCTCTTCACCGCATTCGTACGTAGTTAATTTATTGGGATACCAGCGTTTCGGTCGGATCAGCCAGGCGAAAACAAGACCGCCAGCAACAAAAATTGCGCTGACAATGAAGAAGATAAACACGCGTCCGAATTCAGTGAGCATGACCAGCGTTCGCAATGAGAATTGAACTATCTTTTTTTCAGCATCGGAATATAGAAAGAAATAAATTGAAAGTCAAAAAAATTTCCCAAAGAAAAAAATTATAAAATGAAGCCGTAACGTCAATCGATGTTCAATAAGAATTTCCTGATTTTTATTATTTCACACGGTATCTCTATTTTTCCGGCTTCACCTTCAAAATTAGGATACCACAGTTATTTGATGCTCTTATTTTACCATCAACGAGCTCTTCATAAAAAACTTTTCGGAGTGACACCGGTGCTACGAAGGATCCCACTCTGTTTCTGAAAAATTACTCAAGGAATTACGGTAACGGGCAAGGACAAACAGGAAATCGGAAAGCCGGTTGAGATAAATGACCGGATTTTTCCCGATGGAGGGTTCAACCTGAGCGAGGTGGACGACAATGCGTTCGGCGCGGCGGCATACTGTTCGCGCAAAATGGACCATTGCCGATGTGCGGCTCCCACCGGGAAGAATAAATTTCTTCAGGGGAGTAAGGTGAGATTCTAACGCGTCAATATTTTTTTCGATTCGACCGATATGCGATTCCTGAATACGCAGGACAGGAGAGGTTGATCTCTCTTCAGGCGTTGCCAGGTCAGCGCCAAGCGTGAACAGATCTCGCTGCAATTCATCAAAAAAAAGATCGAGTTCTTTCACGGTGTTCAACGAACGGCAAACTCCGATGACACTGTTTAATTCATCCACCGTACCATACGCATCGATGCGCAGGGAATTTTTCGGTACACGCTTTCCACCGTACAGAGACGTCTCTCCCGCATCTCCCGTTTTTGTATATATCTTCATGAGTACTTAATAGAAAGGTATTGGGAATAACTTTAGAATCAGTTACAGGAAAATATCCGGAAGATCGCACCGAAGATACCCACAATAGTAACGTCAAATCCCCTGTGGGAATATACGCACAACATTTGATTAGGAATATTGAGTGATTGCTGCACCCAGGTAGCTCCGCCATCATTGGTATGTATTAATAAACCGTAAGCACCGGCGGCAAATCCCTTATTGGAATCTACGAACGAAACCGTATAAAGCCAATTATACACTCCGGACGGTATGACTGTCCATGATGCACCGCCGTTTGTTGTATGAATAATAGTGCCGTTATCCCCGACTGCCGTTGCTGTGGTGGGATTCACCATTGCAACAGAGAACAATGCACCGGCACCGGCGCTATTCTGTTTCACCCAATCCAATCCTCCGTCGGTCGTCCACAGAATTGTTCCCTGGCTTCCGGAAACGACTCCGATATTGGAACTTGAAAAAGAAACCGAATACAAATTAGTACCGACCCCGGAAGTTGCCTGCAGCCACAGACTTCCACCGTCGGTCGTCCGCAAAATCTTACCTCCATCACCAACGGCAACCCAACTGTTTGATCCAAGGTATGCTATAGAATTCAGAGTGCTTTTCGTGCCGCTCGCTTGCGGCGACCAGGAAGCACCTTCATCATCGGTTCGCAGGATAGTCCCACTCGCACCTACCGTGATACCGGTCGTTCCATGAACGCTGATGAAAGCGAGATTTTGCGCCGTTCCGCTCTGCACGGAATCCCATGAAACACCGGCATCGGTAGTTTTGAGGATAAGCCCTGCAGTCCCAACAATGAGTCCCGTTGAATTATCAAAAAATGCAGTTCCGTACAGGTCGTTATAAAATCCGCTCTTTTGTTTACCGACAGAATCAAAAGGAGTAGTAGCGAAGGCAATGTTTGAGTAAAAAGATCGACCGATATTGTTATCCGCGTATACACGATAATTATAGGTGTTGCCGCAAAGCAATCCCGCATCATTATAGACAGTAATTAATCCGGACGTACTGTCGATAATCTGCCACAATGTATCAGGGGTAATTTCTCGTTCGATGACAAACCAGTTAGCAATTCGAGATGTATCGATCCAATCAATTTCAATCGTAGAAAGAGAAGTCGCTTTCGCTTTAAGATACGCAGGCGCCCCGGGAGGACGATATGTGTTTACCGGTGGAGGTATAAACGGCGCTTTCTTTGACTCAGTCGGACTGGCAACTTTACATGAATTGAAAAGCGCTATTGCAGCGAGAATAATAAAAACGAGAAGACGATATTTGGCTCGACGTGATATCAAACGAACATCTTCATCTGAAAATGAGAAAATACTTTTTTATCTTTTGTACAAAAATAAATTCGGAACATGAACCGATTTTCGGTAGAAGGACGGACTAACTCTTCTTTCCATTATTCATAAAACGTGGCAGTTCATTATAAAAATAGGCAACCGTTCTTATGCCGCCGTAAAAATTATTGAGATGGATAAATTCGTCCGGTGCATGAGCGTTTTCATCCGGGACGCCGAATCCCAGCAACACGGTATCGAGTCCGAGAATTTCCTTAAATTGCACGACAATCGGAATCGAACCGCCCTCACGTTGAAACAACGGCTTCTTACCGAATCCTTTTTCCAATGCCGACGCTGCCGCTTGAACTCCGGGGCTATCCATCGGCGTAATCGCCGGTTCCCCGCCGTGAAGATATCGGGTGAAAATTTGAACGGTCGGTGGCGCAATTTTCTTAATATATTTTTCAAAAAGTTTTGCAACTTTGGTTGAATTCTGGTCAGGCACCAGTCGCATGGATATTTTCGCAGACGCCTTGGAAGGAAGAACGGTTTTGGCGCCATCACCCGTAAATCCTCCCCAGATACCGTTGCACTCTAAGGTCGGGCGTACCCACAGCCGTTCGAGCGTCGTAAACCCTTTTTCGCCGTAGAGCTTTTTTACGCCCAACTCTTTTGCATACCGCGAATCGCTCCAAGGAAGTTTCTTTAACGCGGCACGTTCACGACCGGAAACCACACGGACATCCTGGTAAAATCCGGGAATGGTCACGCGGCCGTTCTTATCGTGAAGCCGCGCAATAATTTCCGCAAGCACCTGCACCGGATTGTGAACCGAACCGCCGAACGAGCCGGAATGTAAATCCTTATTCGGACCGACGACATCAATTTCCATATAGGAAAGCCCGCGCAAGCCGTAACAAACGGACGGAACACCTTTGGCAAACATCGACGTATCGGAAATCAACACGAGATCCGATTTCAACAACGACCGGTGTTCCCGTACAAAAAGATCGAGATGTTCACTGCCGATTTCTTCTTCGCCTTCAATAATAAATTTTATATTGATCGGGAGTTTGCCGGTATTTTTTAAAAACGCCTCGATACCTTTGAGATGAATGAATACCTGTCCTTTATCATCAGCGGAACCGCGGGCATACAAGTTGCCGTCCCGCATCGTCGCTTCAAACGGCGGCGTCGTCCAGAGTTCAATCGGATCAACCGGCTGAACATCGTAATGCCCGTAGATCAGGAGTGTCGGTTTGCCCGGTGCCTGCAACCAATCCGCATAAACGATCGGATGACCTGCCGTAGAAAAAATCTGCACGTTTTGCATCCCGATTGTTTTGAGATGATCGGTAATCCATTCTGCACAGCGTTTAATATCGGGTACGTTTTCCGGATTCGTACTGATGCTGGGAATCGCGAGCAGCGTTTTTAATTCATCTAAATATCGACTGCTATTTTGTTCAATGTATTTGAGAATGTGTTCCATACTAATGTGTCAAATGAAGGTGACGAACAAAACTGAATTGACGGCATATCTGAGGTGTTACTTAATATAATAAAGCCACGAGGCAGTTGCAAGTTAAACTTTAGGCATGATTCTTGCGTATTATCTTTGTAAAACCCACTCAAATCTTGAAAATGGTCGATGTTTTGAGTATCTTACAAGACAAATATTTTCATTTTTGATATGCGCACGCTTATAAGTGTAATAGAAATAATACTTCCCGTTTTTTACTTCAGCACGATCTGGGCTTATGCCCGTGCCTTTTTTAGCGGGGTCAAAACTGCCGAATCGTTGAAAACACCGCTTCTTTTTTCGACCGTTGTTCTTCATTTTTTGTACATCATATTCAGGACAACGGAATACGACCACCCGCCGATAACATCCGTCTTTGAAATTCTTTCTCTCATCGCATTTACGATTGCTGTTGTCTACACGTTCATCGAGTTCAAAACGAAAAATACGTCGACCGGCTACTTCATTCTCATTATTCCCTTTTTCTTTCAAATTATCTCATCGCTGTTCATCAAAGAGAATTCGGAAGTCCCCGCACTCTTGCGCAGTAATCTTCTCGGTTTTCATGTCACGAGCGCGCTGCTGGGTTACGCGGCAATTACGATTTCCGCCGTGTACGGTTTTCTCTATCTCATGTTATATCATAATATTAAATCGAGTCAGTTCGGATTGATTTATAACCGGCTGCCGAATTTGGAAATGCTGGAACGAATGAGTTTTACGGCAACGGTATTCGGATTCCTGTTGCTCACCGTCGCAATCGTCGTCGGACTTGTCTGGATGCCGAAAGTCTTCGGTAATATCCCGTACACCGATCCGAAATTATTCGGTACGATCGCCATCTGGCTGATTTATGCCGTCGGGCTCACGGCAAAAAAAGTAGCTCGCTGGCAAGGAAAGCGCATTATTGTTTTATCGCTGTTCGGTTTTGCCATCGCGATGTTCTCGATGACGATCATCAATATCTTTTTGAGCGGGTTCCATAAATTTTTCTGACGATGACACACGGCTTACTCATACGGAATTTTATTTGCCGGACTTGCCCATGAACATTTTCTGTCTTGGCATCAGTCATCATACGGCGCCGGTCGGGATACGCGAGAAACTCTGGTTCTCGGCGGAAGAAATTCCGGCAGCGCTCGAGTCGTTGCGTGAACAATATATGCAGGAGCTTGTTCTCATTTCTACCTGCAACCGAACGGAGTTATATTACATCCCGCGCAATACCGGCTGGAATGGAACACCGCTTTGGAAAATTCTTAGAGACTACAAGACCAACACAGAGGAAGTCAACGAGGCTCATTTTTATTCCTTATCGGCAAAAGATGCGGTACAACATTTATTCGATGTTGCATCCGGAACCGACTCGATGGTTCTCGGCGACGTGCAGATTCTCAACCAGATGAAAGAAGCGTTTACGCTGGCACAGGAACATCACTGCACGGGAACCTTGATGAACCGTTTATTTCATACGACGTTCCATGTCGGAAAACGGGCCCGGGCCGAAACGGAAATCGGCGAAGGCGCCGTTTCGGTCAGTTATGCAGCGGCGGAATTAGCATCCAAAATTTTCGGAGACCTCACGAAACGGACAGCGCTTCTTATCGGCGCCGGAGAAACCGGCATGCTCACTGCCAAGCATTTAACAAGCCATAATCTTGGAACATTATTATTGACGAACCGGACACGTTCGAGAGCAGAGGAGCTCGTCTCCCAACTCGGCGGCCGCGTCGTCGACTTCGATCGGATGACCAACGAACTTCCGCTGGTCGATATCGTCATTAGTTCGGTTGACGCGCCGACGCATATTCTTTCCGCAGGCGATATCCGTCAGGCGATGAAACAGCGGGGAAATAAACCGCTGTTCATTATCGATATCGGGGTACCGCGGAATGTCGATCCGGCAGTCAATCAAATCGGCAATGTCTTCCTCCACGATATCGACGCACTCAATCATATTATTGATCAAAATCTTGCACACCGGAAGGCAGAAATTCCGAAAATAGAGCAGATTATCCGGGATGAACTGGAACAATTTCAATTATGGCACGATGGACTTCAGGTGACGCCGACGATTCAACAACTCCGGGAACAATTCGAACTTATTCGCCATGAAGAAGTCGGGAAACATTTACATCATTTCCCCACCGACAAACAGGAAGAAATCGAAATCCTCACGAAACGCATTGTCAATAAAATTCTTCATACTCCCATGGTCAATCTCAAAACCGGCGACAATGAATCCGGCAATGATGAAACCCGTGCAAAAGTTTCCATTGTCCGGAGTTTATTCGGACTGGATAAAAAACAACGGTCATGAAGAATTCACAACAATCGATCGTCATCGGAACCCGCGGCAGTCAGCTTGCACTCTGGCAGGCAAATTGGGTGAAACAGGAACTGAACACCCATTTCCATCATTTGCATGTCGAAATTCAGATCATCAAAACAACAGGCGACAAAATTCTTGATTCTCCCCTTTCCGCAATCGGTGATAAAGGATTGTTCACGAAAGAAATTGAACACGCCCTGTTGGAACGCACAATTGATGTCGCCGTTCACAGTCTGAAAGATCTTCCCACCATGTTACCTGCCGGGTTGAAAATCGGTGCGATTTCAAAACGGGAAGATGTCCGCGATGTGTTTATCAGTCATCCCGACAAACCGTATAAGCGATTCGAGGATGTTCCGCCGGATGCAGCTATTGCAACGGGAAGCCTGAGAAGAAAATGCCAATTGTTGAGCATGAGACCCAATCTTCGCATCATCGATCTCCGGGGAAATCTCAACACCCGTTTTGCGAAACTTGAACATTCCGATTGGGACGGGATGATTCTTGCACGCGCCGGTGTCGTGAGACTCGGTTTCAAACAGCGCATTACACAGGTGTTGCCGATCGAACAGATGATGCCGGCCGTCGGTCAGGGAGCAATCGGCATCGAAATCCGGGAACAAGATCCTGCGGTTGAAAAATTTCTTGAACCGCTGGCAAGCCGGGCGGCAACGATCGCAACAACCGGTGAACGGGCGCTACTCCGGTTCCTCGAAGGCGGATGCCAGGTTCCTATCGGTACCTACGGTCGCATCGAACGTGGAGAATTTCTGCTCGATGCACTGATCGGCAGTCTTGACGGCAAGAAAATTATACGCGGTAAAGCCCGCGGGACACCCGACCGTTCGGAAGAACTCGGGAAGCATCTTGCCGAAACATTGTACTCGGGCGGAGGAAAAGAAATTCTTGAACAAATCCGGTCCGTACCGGCAACAAAACCTTCAGTCGCCGGATAAATTTTTCGATATACAATCCCATTGTTTGTGAACCACGATAAACTGTTAACCGGAAAAACGATCCTTGTTACCCGCGCTGCGCATCAGGCAAGCGATTTCGTCAACCTGATTATGGAACGGGGCGGTACGCCCGTCGTGTTTCCAACAATTCAAATCTTTCCCCCTGATTCGTGGGACTCCTGCGACCGTGCTTTACAGGGATTGTATATGTACGACGGAATTATTTTTACCAGTTCCAACGGGGTCGATTGTTTTTTCCGACGATGCACGGAAAAATCAATTCCTAAAGCGGATCTTCAATCCAAACAAGTTTTCGTCGTCGGCGAAAAAACAAAACAAGCGATAGAACATGTTGGATTTTCCGTGACAATGATGCCGGAGAAATTTACAGCATCGGATCTCTCCAGACAACTCGAACAACAGGATCTTCACGGCAAAACATTTCTTTTCCCCCGGGGAAATCTTGGCAGCAACGTTCTGGCTGATAATTTAAAGCTCCTCGGAGCCGGCGTCGATTCCGTTATTGTGTACAAAACCGAAAAACCGAATACCGATAATATCTCCCGGATCCGTTTATTGCTCGAACAAAAAAAAATCGACGTCCTCAGCTTTACGAGTTCTTCGACATTCAATAATTTTACTGCGCTGTTTTCAAAACAAGAGATGGAAACATTCTGCGCCAACACGCACATCGCAGTCATCGGCCCGGTAACGGCAAAGACAGTTGAATCGTTCGGTTTAAATGTCGATATTATACCATCGGTTTCTACGACTGCCGCATTGGTGGAAGCCATCGAAGATTTTTTTCAATCAAACAGATAAGACCGGACGCGTATTCATGACGAACGATATTTTTTTACAGGCACTTCTACGAAAACCAACTGCACGTACACCGGTATGGATGATGCGGCAAGCAGGCCGCTATTTACCGGAATACCGCGCAATACGTGAAAAAGTGGATTTCCTGACATTATGCAAAACACCGGAGCTTGCAGCAGAAGTGACAATCCAGCCTGTTGATATCGTGGATGTGGATGCGGCAATAATTTTTTCCGACATTCTCGTCGTTCCTGAAGCGATGGGAATGCATTTGATTATCGAGGAAGGCAAAGGCGGGCCGCAATTTCCCGAACCTCTCCGGACCGAACATGCAATCGCTTCACTTATCAATCCCGATCCGAATGACCGGTTGAAATTCGTGATGGATGCTCTCCGGCTGACACGTAAAAATTTAAACGGCAGAGTTCCGCTTATCGGATTTTCAGGATCACCATGGACGCTGGCGGCATACATGGTTGAGGGTCACGGTTCGAGAAATTTCCGATATATCAAAGAACTTATCTACAACGAACCAAAACTTGCTCACACACTTTTGGAAAAACTTGCCAAGACGGTTGCCGCATATCTTTCCGCACAAATTGCAGCCGGCGCACAGGCAGTTCAGATTTTCGATACCTGGGGCGGGATTCTGACGCGTGACGCATTTCAGGAATTTTCTTTACGCTATATCCGGCAGGTCATTGCTGAAACCAAAACCAACGGAGCGCCGGTCATTGTGTTTTGCAAGGATTGCGGGCATTCGCTCGACGCAATTGCTGCAAGCGGCTGTCAGGCAGTCGGGTTGGACTGGACAACCGATATTGGCGATGCGCGTCGCTCGATTGGCAATATCGTTGCACTTCAGGGAAATATGGATCCGACAATGTTATATGCACGGCCAGAGCGCATTCGTGAAGAAGTAAAATCGATCCTTAAAAAATTCGGCAAGGGCAGCGGACATATTTTCAATCTCGGACATGGTATTTTACCGGATATCCCGGTCGATCATGCAAAAGAATTCATCCGCGCAGTGAAAGAAGAAAGTCAATTATATCATAATTAATTTTTTCTCCATTCGTCAACAAGAAGAATGCTATGTCGGATAAAAAAATTGATCGCTGACGAAACAAGTCACGCCGAACAGATCGAACGAATTCTCAAAGGCATGTAATACTCAATCAATAATGGCGGGAATAAAACTCCCGCCGAAGTTTTTCCTAAACAGCCATCATTACGTCATACAATCTTTGCTTCGCACACAAACACAAGATTATTTCAAATTTCTTCAGGACCGGATCTGCAAAAATCTTGAAACGGTTGACGGAACCTCCCGGTTTTCCGAAGATTCATGGTCTCATCAGAACGGCGGCGGCGGAAGAAGCCGGGTGCTTCAGAACGGCGGCGTGTTTGAAAAAGCCGGAGTCAATTATTCTGCCGTCGACAGCATTCTTTCTGGTCGCATGGCGGAACGGATGAACGTGCAACCTCAATCGATTTTTGCAACCGGCATCTCCCTCGTTCTCCACCCGTTCAGCCCGATGATACCGACCGTTCACATGAATCTGAGATATCTCGAACTCGCAAATGGTGATGCATGGTTTGGCGGCGGGATGGATCTCACGCCATATTATCTTTTTGATGACGATGCGAAGCATTTCCACCGAACCGTAAAGACGGTTTGCGACAAATATGATCCCGATCGGTATCTTCGCTTCAAGCAATGGTGTGATGAATATTTTACCGTCAAACATCGCAATGAGACACGCGGCATCGGCGGCATTTTTTTTGATTATCAGCGGGACGATCTAAAACGTTTTTTTTCCTTTCTTCAGGATGCCGGCGATAATTTTCTGGATACTTATCTTCCCATCGTCAAGCGACGAAAAACGGAACCATGGGGTGAACGTGAAAAACAGTGGCAACTCGTTCGCCGCGGACGGTATGTTGAATTCAATTTACTGTATGATCGCGGAACGTTGTTCGGTTTGGAAACAGGCGGGCGAACCGAATCCATTTTAATGTCGCTACCTCCCGCGGCAAACTGGATATACGATCACCGGGTCGAACCGGCATCACGGGAAGAACGTCTTATCAATATTCTTCAACATCCTCAATCCTGGATATGAGTGCAGAGCGCAATATTGCCGTCGTCCTTTTTCAACTTGGCGGACCCGATTCACTGGAGGCAGTCGAACCTTTTTTATATAATCTTTTTTGCGACCCGGATATCATTAACTTTCCCGGAGCATTCCTCGCACGAAAGGCGCTGGCGCGTTTCATTTCCAAACGCCGCTCCCTTAAAGTTGCCGACCACTACAAAGAAATCGGCGGCAAATCTCCCATCGTCGATTTGACAAGCGCTCAGGCATCGGCACTCGAACAAAAACTTAATACGATCGTCAAAGCGAAAGTTTTTGTCGCAATGCGTTACTGGCATCCGTTAACGCAGGAAGTGATTGCCGAACTGAAGAAAGAACACTATTCAAATATTGTCCTGCTTCCGCTCTATCCTCAATTTTCCAAGGCAACGACAATGTCCAGCATGAAGGAATGGAACCGGCAGTGTAAAATCAATAATTTTGTCGGCACTCTCGAATCCTCCATCTGCTGTTATTACAACCATCCGCTCTACATCGATGCCATCGTGGAGAATATCAATCGTATCTATCAAAAATTTTCTCATCTGAATCCGCACGATGTCGACCTGGTCTTTAGCGCTCATGGAGTTCCGGTAAGTCTTATCAATGAAGGCGATCCATACCAACTGCACATCCAGGAAACCGTCCGTCTCGTTGTGGAGAAAGGACAATGGCAATCGCCGCACCGTCTCTGCTTCCAGAGTAAAGTCGGACCGGCAGAATGGCTGAAACCTTCTCTCAATACAACTATTCATGAGCTTGCGGCCAACGGCAGGAAACACCTTCTTGTTATTCCGGTTGCCTTTGTCACCGAGCACATCGAAACTCTTCACGAAATTAATATCGAAACACGTGCCGAGGCCGAACAGCTCGGCATCAAGCAATTTGAAATGATGCCGGCCCTCAACAGTCACCCGAAATTCATCGAATGTCTTGCCGATATTGTGATGAAAAAAGTGGACAACACATCGATCGACCTTGGCTCCTGCCGGCAAGCGATAATGCGCTACGATCAAAAGAAGCCGACCATTCTGTGCCCATTTTGGAATTCGTCGAGACAATAACGAATGGATAATAATTCAAAACATATTGTTGTCGTGGGAGCCGGAATCTCCGGCTTGTGCACTGCATATTGGCTGAAAAAACGCGGGTTCAATGTCACCGTTTTTGAAACCGACAGTGAACCGGGCGGAACGATGAAGACAATTCGCATGGATGGCTGGTTAATTGAAACCGGACCGAACAGTGCACTCGAAACGACGCCGTTACTTCGCGAATTATTCGACCAACTGGAAATTACCGATCAGCGTCTTTACGCCGATGATGCCGCGTCGAAACGGTTTATTGTCAGGAACGGCATGTTGAATGTCTTGCCGATGGGTTTGGGATCGTTTCTTTCGACCCGGCTCTGGTCTGTCGGCGGAAAACTACGTCTGCTGAAAGAGCCGTTCATCAAAAAAGCGTTGAAGGAAGAATCGATCGCTGAATTTGTCACACGCCGGTTGGGAAAAGAATTCCTCGACTATGCCATTAACCCGTTTGTTGCGGGCGTGTACGCGGGAAGCCCGGAAAAACTATCCCTCCGGTTTGCATTCCCGAAATTATACGCGCTGGAAGCAAATTACGGAAGCCTGATGAGAGGAACAATCAAATCCCGCGGTGAACGGAAGAAACGAAAAGAAATTGCCAAAGACCGGGCGCGCCTCTTTTCATTTTCCAACGGCATGCAGACATTGCCGAACCGGCTCGCGGAAGTTCTTGGTGATTCTCTCCGGTTATCCACTCAGGTTGAACATATCATTCCGGTGCGTGCCGGCCGTTACCCGAAGTACACGATATCGGTCACGCACGATACAATGCGAACTTCCGTCGAAGCGGATGCGGTTGTTCTCAGCACGCAGGCGTATGCCGCTTCAAAAATCATCCGGCCGATCGATCCGGAAATGGCTTCCATGCTCGATGCTATTTATTATCCTCCCGTTGCGGAAATATTTCTCGGTTTCAAACATGATCAAATCCGGCGGCCGCTCGATGGATTCGGTTTTCTCGTTCCTGAAGTCGAAAAGAAAAATATTCTCGGTTGCATCTGGTCGTCATCATTGTTTCCTGACCGGGCTCCGGTTGGACATGTTGCACTGACGTCGTTCGTCGGCGGCTCGCGCCAACCCGACCTCGTGAACTTCACCGACGCGAAGCTGATGGAAATCGTCATGGACGATTTGCGGTCATTGATGGGAATCGATGGAATGCCGACACTGGTAAAAATCGTTCGGTGGAATAGTGCCATCCCGCAATACAATGTCGGTTACGGCATGACCATCAAAGCAATGGAACGATTCGAACAAAATTATCGCGGCACGTTCTTATGCAGTAATTATCGCGGGGGAATTGCAGTCGGGGATTGCGTTATGAACGCAGAAAAAACGGTGCAGACCGTTACAGAATATCTTGCCGGCACATCCTAATTCTACGGTACGCGTTTCAACCAGATTTCTTTCCACATAAAACAATTGTTCCGCGGGCAGCCGCGATGTGAGCTCCCGTCGCAATTCGTGTTATCGAGCAGAACCGTATTTTGAATTCTCTGCATTTTCCCGGTTGCTTCAAGAATAATGCGATCCATCGGCAGAACAACATGAAATTGCTTTCCGCAAAACGTATGCATTTCCGGTGAAAACTCCATTCCTTTATTTCTTCCGGTTTCATTCAATGTCGCGGCGATTTCTTCCTTGCTCTTGACTTCAATAACTTCACCGGCGCGAAGATTCAATGATGCATCCGGGGTTTTCGTCAGCGTTCCGCGCAGCATACCGTATTCCGGTCTGCCGAACGTACGCTGAACTTTATTATACAATACGATCGCCAGGGTTCGAATGACATGCCGGATCGAAACCTGCCCGAAACGATAATCATTAACATATTGACTTATCTTCCACCAGGGAAGATCGTATGTGGCCCGAGATAACTCCGTCGACTGACAAAAATATGTTTCGGCATCCACTTTTGTTTTTAACCGTATTCCGGAATCATCATTCGCAACTTTTGCCGGCGTCTGGTCTCCTTCGGAAACACGCTCCAGCCATGCTTCTTTCCAGAAAATCAAACATGCTCGTTGACAGCCATGGTGTGATGCGCCGCTGCATCGAACGTTTTCAAGAAACACCGCATTCCTCATGCCGCGAATACCCGCCAATTCAACGCACGTTTTTTCTGCACGTTTGTACACACGAAAAGTTTTGCCGCAATACTCGAGCATCTCCGGCATAAATGGCAACAGATCAAGCGAACTTTGATCGTTGAGTGTCTGAAGAATCTCACGAAACGGTCTTACACGGACAACGTCACCGGTTCGAAGATGAAGTTCCTGTTGAATATCTGATTTCATAAATACAATTTTTTTTGGGAAAACAGATCGATCAATTCTAAAAAAGCAATATATTCAGAATGAAAGAAAATGGTTGTGATTTACCATACACTTCATATTTGAGAAATTGATGTGAAAATATACCAAATCCTAAATCGGTAATCAAGAAATACTGTTTTGTTTTGAATAATTCGTTCATGCATTTTTCCGAAAAAATTTGTACATTGACATCAATAAACTTCCCCCTTCAATTTCATTTTTTCATGGAGTACGATATGGTCAATATACCTGCGCCTCCGTCGACAGGGCAGAAAACGAGTTCTCCCGCGGCCGGCAAACAAACAATCACTATCATTGACAATCGAACCGGCAAACAGTACGAAATTCCCATTGAACATGAAACGATTCGCGCTATCGATCTCCGGCAAATTAAAGTCAATCCCGATGATTTCGGTTTGATGACGTACGATCCCGCCTTCATGAACACGGCGGCATGCAAGAGCAAGATCACCTTCATTGATGGTGATAAGGGAATTCTTCGATATCGGGGATATCCGATTGAACAACTTGCTGAAAAAAGTACGTTCCTGGAAACAGCATATCTCATTATCTACGGCGAACTGCCGGCAAAGTCGGAAGCAGAAGATTGGACAAACAATATCATGATGCATACGCTGATTCATGAAAATGTCAAAAAATTCGTCGACGGTTTTCATTATGATGCGCATCCGATGGGTATGCTGGTCAGTTCTGTTGCAGCGCTTTCGACATTTTACACCGATGCAAAGCATACCAATGATCCCGAATCACGGACAAAACAGATTTACCGTCTCGTCGGCAAAATGCCGACACTCGCGGCTTTTGCATTCCGCCACAGCGTCGGACGACCGTACGTTTATCCCGACAACGAATTGAGTTATGCCGGGAATTTTCTCAGCATGCTGTTCAAGATGACGGAGATACGATACAAGGTCAATCCGATTCTCGAACATGCTCTTGACGTGCTTTTCATCCTCCACGCCGATCACGAACAAAATTGCAGTACGAGCGCGATGCGTAATGTCGGCAGTTCACAGGTCGATCCGTACTCCGCCACAGCTGCCGCCGCCGCGGCATTATACGGCCCGTTACACGGCGGGGCGAACGAAGCAGTTCTCGAAATGCTCGACGGAATCGGAAACAAAAATAATATTCCTGCGTTTATCAAGTCGGTGAAAGAAGGCAAAGGTAAACTGATGGGATTCGGACATCGTGTCTATAAGAATTATGACCCGCGGGCAAAAGTGATCAAGCGGCTTGCCGATGAAGTTTTCGAAGTCACCGGACGAAATCCGAAATTAGACATTGCGCTGGAGCTGGAACGTATTGCGTTGGAAGACGAATATTTCATCAAACGAAAACTGTATCCCAATGTCGATTTTTATTCCGGATTGATTTACCAGGCAATGGGCTTCCCTGTCGAAATGTTTCCGGTCTTATTTGCGATCGGCCGCACACCAGGCTGGGTTGCACAATGGCAGGAAATGCTTCTCGATCCCGACCAAAAAATCGCACGCCCACGACAGATTTATCTGGGCAGTGACACCCGTGACTATATCATGATGGGCAAGCGCGACGACGTACAGAAAGACAACAAAACCGGGGCGCAATAAACCATGAACGGAAATCATCCGAAACGGTATCCTTGAGCGAAAGCTTAATCCTCGTCCTTTTTAATGTATTTATTCTTCTGATGCTGGCGTTGGATTTGGGAATTGTCCAACGAAAAGCACATTTTCCCGCGATGAAGGAAGCAATCAGTTGGTCGGCAGTCTGGATCAGCCTCGCATTGCTCTTCGATATTTTTATCTGGTATGAACTCGGCTCGACGAAAGCACTTGAGTTCGTCACCGGTTATATTGTCGAACAGGCGCTCTCCGTCGACAACGTCTTTGTCTTCATCGTGATTTTCACCTATTTTGCCGTTCCGAAAGAAAGCCATCACAAAGTATTGTTCTGGGGTATTCTGGGTGCAATTTTTTTCCGCGCAACGTTTATCGTGCTCGGTGTTTCCCTCGTTGCAAAATTCCACTGGATTTTGTATGCACTCGGCGCGTTTCTTGTCTTCACCGCTATCAAGCTTGCCTTACAGGAAGACACACAGGTCGACCCGGAACGGAACGTGTTCGTTCGCTATGCACGAAAAATCTTTCCGCTCACCGATCGGTATCACGAATCGAAATTCTTTGTAAGGAATAATGGAGTAAAGTTTGCAACGCCTCTCTTTCTTGTTCTTGTCATGATCGAAACGACCGATATTGCATTTGCCACCGATTCCATTCCGGCAATCTTTGCCATCACGCGCGACACCATCATCATTTATACATCGAATATTTTTGCCATTCTCGGATTGCGCTCACTCTATTTTGTCGTCTCCGGCATGATGAAAGAATTCCATTATTTGAAATACGGTTTGTCGGTCGTTCTCGCATTTATCGGAATTAAAATGTTGATCGAGCCGTTCCTCGAAATTCCGATTTCCTATTCACTCCTGTCGATTTTCGGTACACTTGCAATTGCTGTCATTGCTTCGATTCTTGCAGATAAAAAAACAGTATGAAACGGCATCCGGCATTTGTGACACTTTCCCAGGAACATCACGATGGATTACTCCTCGCAACCCGACTGCAGCAAGGAACGAACGCTCTTCTTCGGCTGTGGTCGCATGATCTTCACTGGCAGTCGGAATATGTCGTAAAATTTTTCGATGATAATCTCCGCCAGCATTTTTCAGTTGAAGAAGAGATTGTTTTCCCGGCTGCCCGGCAATATCTTCTCGAACATTCCGGCATGATTCAGAAATTGATCGACCAGCACAACGACATGAGATCCATCGCAGAATCTCTCAGCCTTCCGGTTGAAGAAAACCTGAAGAATCTGCTGACACAATTCGGAAAAATCCTCGAAGCACATATCCGCATCGAAGAACGGGAATTCTTTCCATTGTGTGAGACACGAATTCCCGAAGAACAAATACAGGCAATGGGTAAACGAATCAACGAACAATTGAAATAACCTACCATGCGATTGATCTCGAACGGCATCGGAACAGAATATACGGTACAGGGACCGCGCACCGGCTTGCCGGTCATACTGATTCATGGTTTTCCGTTCAGCAAAGAAATGTGGAAACCGCAGGTCGATGCACTGAGCAAGGAATTCTACGTTATCACGTATGATATCCGCGGTCACGGAGCGAGCGATGTCGGTGACGGACAATATTCCATCGAGTTATTTGTCGACGACCTGATTGCACTCATGGACCACTTAAAGATTTCCCGCGCCATTGCGGTGGGACTTTCGATGGGCGGTTATATAGCATTACGTGCGATCGAACGGCATCCCGACCGGTTCCGCGGACTCGTCCTGTGCGACACAAAGAGCGAAGCGGATAATAACGAGGGAAAAATCCGCCGCATGTCGCAAATCAAATCCATTAAAACCGATGGTTTGCAAAATTTTACCGCGGGGTTCCTCAAAAATATTTTTTATGAAAAGACATTTCAGAAAAACCCGGGAGCAGTCGAACTCATTCGAAACATTATCGATTCTTCCAATCCACTTGCCGTTACCGGAACGTTACTCGCACTCGCCGCACGCACCGATACGACATCAACACTGTATCTGATAAAAATTCCGACATTAATTCTCGTTGGCAAGCATGATACGACGACGCCTCCTTCCGCGGCCAACGCGATGAAAGAAAAAATCCCCAACGCAACGCTTCATATTATTAACAATGCCGGCCATCTGAGCAATCTTGAAAACCCGGAAGATTTTAACAAGCATCTCCTGGAATATTTATTGAAATTAAAAGCAGAACGGTAAGAAGCTAATCTCTCCGATTTGAAGTTGAAACGGGAGTTTGGTACATTTGTATCATCACTTGAACACGAAAGGAATCCCACATGCACAACACAGAAAAATCGACAATCAATACAATAACACAAACGGAATCCCGCCCTTTCCAACGACTTCGCCGCACACGGATGACTGCTGCCCTCCGGTCGATGGTTCGCGAAACGGAGCTGTCAAAAAACGATTTTATTTATCCCATGTTCGTCTATCCGGGAACGAAGGTAAAGAAAGAAATTTCTTCGATGCCCGGAATCTATCAATTATCGATTGATGAGATCGTTCGCGAATGTGTGGAGGTAAAAAATTTGGGAATTCCCGCGGTGATTCTGTTCGGCATTCCGGAACATAAAGATGAGGTCGGCAGTGAGGCATACAACGATCTCGGCATCGTCCAGCGGGCAATCCGTTCGATCAAGAAGGAAGTCCCTGAACTTCTCGTTATTACCGACGTCTGTTTATGCGAATACACATCACACGGGCATTGCGGGATTGTCAGTGGCAATGAAATCGTGAACGATGCATCGATCGAACTTCTTGCACGAGAAGCCCTCACCCATGCTCAAGCAGGTGCGGATATGGTAGCCCCTTCAGATATGTTCGACGGGCGAGTCGGCGCCATTCGTGCAATTCTCGATGAACATAAATTTCATAACATACCGATCATGGCGTACGCGGCAAAATATGCCTCCGGGTTTTACGGCCCATTCCGTGAAGCCGCCGAAAGCACACCGAAATTCGGCGACCGCCGCTCGCATCAAATGGATCCGGCTAATTCCGATGAAGCGTTACGCGAAGTACAAGCCGACATCGATGAAGGAGCCGATATTGTCATGGTCAAGCCGGCAATGCCGTATCTTGACATCATTCGCCGCGTCAAAGATACATTTCAAATGCCGACGGCGGCGTACAATGTGAGCGGTGAATATTCCATGGTGAAAGCCGCTGCCAGGCTCGGCTGGATCGACGAACAACGCGTGATGATGGAATTGCTCACCGGCATCAAGCGTGCCGGAGCTGATATGATTCTCACCTATTTCGCAAAAGACGCAGCGAAATTACTATGATGAGGTTCCACTAGCTAGAAGCTTTTTTCCTTTTGACTTTTTCTTTTTTACTTTTTCAATGGAATGAAAACGACAAAAAAATCCGAAAAACTTTTTCACCGTGCACAGAAACATATTCCGGGAGGTGTGAATTCTCCCGTCCGCGCATTCAAATCGGTCGGCATCAATCCGATATTCATTCAACGCGGAAAAGGAGCGTATCTGTGGGACGTCGATGGAAATAAATATATCGATTACGTCGGTTCGTGGGGACCGATGATCCTCGGGCATGCTCATCCGGAAATCTTGAAAGCCGTTCAGCAAGCCATGAAATGCGGAACAAGTTTCGGTGCACCGACGGAACTGGAAGTAACAATGGCAGAGTTGATAACGAAGATGGTTCCTTCGATCGAAGTTATCCGCATGGTCAACTCCGGCACGGAAGCGACGATGAGCGCCATCCGGCTAGCACGTGCATATACCGGAAAAGACAAAATCATAAAGTTTGAAGGTTGCTATCATGGACATGGTGATTCGTTCCTTATCAAAGCCGGATCAGGTGCGGCAACATTCGGAGTTCCCGACAGTCCCGGTGTTCCGAAAGCTCTTGCCGCCGAAACGTTGAATGCCCGTTACAACGATATCAGTTCTGTCCGAAAACTTGTTTCAGATTTCCCGTCACAGATTGCGGCGATCATCGTCGAACCGGTTGTCGGAAATATGGGATGCGTTCCTCCAAAAGCCGGTTTCCTCGAGAACCTTCGCGAATTATGCACAGAGCAGAAAATCATTTTTATTATGGATGAAGTGATGACCGGATTCCGGCTTGCACCCGGCGGCGCACAAGAACTCTATCATATTACGCCGGACCTGACGACATTGGGAAAAATTATCGGCGGCGGACTTCCGGTGGGCGCGTACGGCGGAAAAAAAGAAATCATGCAGATGGTTTCGCCGAGCGGGCCGATGTACCAGGCGGGAACGCTTTCCGGCAATCCTCTCGCTATGGCGGCAGGATTTGCACTGCTCTCGATTCTTTCGAAAAATAAATCTCTCTATAAAATTCTTGAAAATCGATCTGCCCTTTTGGAAGATGGTATTCGTGAGAACATGAAATCGCTTAACGTACGTTGGACGTTAAACCGTGTCGGGTCGATGTTCACTCTCTTTTTTACAGACAAGCCAGTTACCGATTTTGATGCGGCAAAAATATCGGATACTTCGAAGTTTGCAGCATACTTCCGATCAATGCTGGAGCAAGGAATCTATCTTCCACCATCGCAATTTGAAGCTGCATTTCTTTCAGCAAGCCATACAGAATCTGATATTGAAAAAACAATCAGGGCAAACAAGAAAGCATTAGAATCGGTAGAAAAGTAATCTCGATCGTTCTAAAAAAAACGCCATCTCGTTTGAGATGGCGTTTTCATAAAATTACAAATAAAGTTTCTTAACCACCGACTGTTCCTGGAATTGACAACGTTGGTTTGCCACCACCGCCATTATTCGGACTATCTATAGTAATGGTCACCGAAGCGGGAATTCTCGATTCCGTTGCTCCAATTGTTTGATCCACTACTTCAAACCAGAAATCGGTTGCCCCCGGTCCGGCTTCCATCACGTCATCCAGCAAAATATCGGTATTACCGTTGACCGTGAAGTTGTACGTTGTGTTCGGTGGCGGTGTATATTGCAAGGCAACAGTAATATGTGTTCCTGCCGCCAACGGATGACCAAACCGGTCGGTAATATGATAATTGATTATTCCGGAACTGCCCCCAACGGGGACATCAAATGAATTGACAGATGCCGTTGGAAAAGCCGGGTGCGTTGTAAACAGAACGATGGTTGTCTCGGTCACCGCTATTCCATTCTGACCAAGTGTCGCAGCAACGATCTTAGCCCAACCATTACCGTTTGGCGAATTAAACAGTAAACCGGTTGCGGCATCAAACGGCAGCGGGTTACCGCTGTATAAGTTTACCGTTGCATGACCTGACAGATCGGTGAATCCGGATGCATCAATGATACCACCGGTCGTATTAAAATATACGGCAGTATTTGTTTTCACGGGATTGGTATATTTATCTCCGACCTGAACGGTGATCGCATCAGTCTTGTCCAAGTAATCATACGCCGGGAAATTATGTATGAACGGTGCAACATCGAAGTGCACCTGATCCGGTAAACCGGCATTAACTGTCAGGAGAACAGGAGTCGACTCCACCAGGACATGATCCGATTTCCGATAGAGCCATGCAAATATTTGCAGAGCACCGGAAACTGTTCCGCTATTGATGATGGTTGCGACACGTCCCGAAGCATTCGTCAGCGCAGCTGAAGGCGAAACATACGCTCCGCCCGACACTGGTGTTCCCATAAGTTTAAAATATACCGAATCCTGATGATCAATATCGATCGGGAATCCTAACGAATCGCGCACTTCCCATGTGATGATCGATGATTCGATTCCTCCAACGCCATAGACCGCAACTTGATTATTGGTCACATTAACAAGCGCGATCGAATGCGCTTCTCCGGTTCCGGAATCACGAGTCACACCGGTAGTCGTGTCGCGAACAAGGGTAATATTTTGATATGTAGGACTGCCGGCATTGAAATTGACGTTGAAGCTTTGTGATAGATATCCGTTTTTTGTAACTTTCAATCCTGCCGGTAGTGATGCAAGACCTTTTAAATCTATGGAGAACAAATACGATCCATCGCTGGCACTCAGAGCGCTATCCGTCACCAATGCTGAAGTAAGCAAAAGAGTCGCGTTAATGACCGGTTGACTCGATGAAGCATCCAACACGCGACCAAGCACCTGTCCGACAGATGAGCCTTGATCGACCTGCATCAAGAGATTGCCGAGATTTGCCGTTTGCCCCTTGTGGGCCTCATACGTCAATTGTTTTGTTTTAAATCCTGTCTTGCTTACAGTGACAGACACGGGCAACGAATCTCTATCGACAAGATTCACCGGAAGTATGAACATACCATCAATCGATGTTACGACCTGATCGGAAAATCCGGGAACGGCATAAATAACAGTCGAACCGCGCAGCGGATAGAGTGTCGCGCTATCACGAACAGTTCCGTTCAATACAGAATATGTATTCAGATCGACAGTAAGTCGTATGGGCAACGTCATTTGACTGTTTCCAACCATCACGAAGGTGCTTGCATACACCAGATATCCTTGTTTTTTCACTGTAATTGTTGTTTGAACGGAATCATTGGCTTGATTAAATTCAAAACTGAAGGCACCATTTGCATCCGTATGTGTGGAATCAACCGATCCGCCGGAATTACGGAAGACTGTGGCATTAAAAACCGGAATTCCGGTTGATACATCGGTTACAGTACCACTAATGTCCGCCTTGAAAGACAAGGCATTTGAATTTCCGGTCGTGTTTGGCGGCAAATCTTGACAACCCCACAAACCGAATGTCAAAGCTGCAACGAGCAGAACAACGAATATTCTAGAGTTCATAAGTTAAGTTCCTTGGAAATAAAGTGAATTCAGTGTTCATAAAAAATCTAATTGCCGTCATTTCTTTTCGTATTCTTTTTTTAAATCTTTTCTTTTCGCATCAATTAATTCTTGCTGACTGAACCTATTCACCATACGTCCGCGAATCGGCTGCGAAAGTTCTGCTTTTAGCAAAATGATAAGTTCGGTTTTGATTTTTTCAGTATTTTCCGAACCAAAAACATACCGAAGACCGAAAAACCACCAAGGCAAATCTTTCAAAACCGGAACACCTTCTCGCGTTTCCTGATCCGAAGTAGTATACAAACCCCCGATAACCGTTTCTTCGCCGTCATACAAAAGGGCATGCGTTTCCACCAAAGTTTTATCTATTTCTGGACCCACAACTCCTACAGCCGCTTCACTTTGCTCAACTCTCACTTGAAGGTATATAAAACTGGTATCCGCTTGTGTAAAGACAGTCGGAGTAACTTTGATAATGGTACCCGTTTGCACTTGCGTATTCACGGAATTTCCTGCAACGTCTCTTGTCACGATAAAAATACTTTTACCGATCTGAATATATCCTTCCTTGCCGTTACGAACGATCAATTCGGGGCTGGTAATAACTTCGCCAAGCTGGTTGGAGCCGAAAAATTTGACCAGCGCGTCAATGTTGGCAAACGTAAATTCCGGCGGTGACGAGATGATACCGAGCGCTTTATCGAAAGACGGACTAATCGATTGAGGCGGAATCGGAGATGTTGTATCGCCCTTCGTAATTCCGGCACTGTTGTAGAAATTCATTGCGGGTTCTTTCGATTTTGAACGGAAGAAATCCCAGCTGATACCGTAGGACTGCAATTTATCGAGATTCGTGGAAAAGAATGCAGCGGAAATTTTCACATCTTTTGCATCAAGCGTCGGCGGGGGCTCCAATGAAATTGAAGAACCGATCGGGCCACCGGTCGTAGTCGGTGTGGCACCGGCCGGCGTTATACGGATATAATCTGCCTCTTCGGTGTACGTCAAACCATTCCGTGAAAGGATTATTTCCAATGCATCACGCCAGTGTTGATTGACGATGTAGACACCGATCGGGTTCGTTCGTTTTTCCAGATCGATGATAATTTTTCCCGCAAATTGTTTACTTAATTCTCCGATCACCAACAGCGCCTGATCCATGCGCATCGTGGAATCAAGTGATACGATTTCTTGGGGATTAACATACCCTTTTGTTCGCATTCGTTCATCACGCGACTGCCCGAATGTTCCCGAAATACAGGAAATGAACAAGAACAAAACTACGATATAGTGCTTTTTCATGGATGCTCCGTGATTGTATTACTTAACAGGTTGACCAACGCGAATTGTGAGTTCGTAGCGCTCTGCCACGCCTCCTTTATTTAATAAACATTCCACTTTCCCTTCGTTCGGAAGAATGCGCGTCACATAACCCAGATATACTTTATCGCCTTCTTCCAACGTGCGAGATTTCTGATTTTGATCGATAATAAAAGCTTTCCCGGGAATGACCGCTTTCAGGTCAGACCGCTCGATTTCAATTTCATCGGCTTGCGGCGCAGGAATTTCATGCAGAATCAAAGGAGAAAAAGGATTCGATGTCAATGTGGCGGCAACGGTATTGATTTGCCCCGGGGCATTGTTTAATTCCGCAATCGACGAATAATACGCCTGCAATTCCATTTCGAACAGGACAAGAATTTTTGTTTCGTTGCCTTCTTTACTTTTTGATTCATATCCCCGAAGGCTCAGATTGGAAATTTTAAATAACCGGCGCCCGCTTTCCGTGTACCAGATAAATTTATAGAGATTACTGAAGGGCGCTTCACCTTTCAGTGAATAGACATTGTAACCGAAATTGCCGAAATCGTGCGGGCCGACAAACGTCAGATCCATTTTTACTTCGCCGCTGACATCCATCGTGTTACTCAGATAGCCGTACGTTTCTCCGGTGATATCTTTTTGCGGAACATCTTTATTGCGGGTTTCCCAATGCTTTTTAATCGCATCAAGTTGTGCCGATGTTGTATTGTATTGATTTGCCAGATCGGGCGTGTTCTGCAATTCAATTTCAATTCTTTTAATCTCAGCATCGGTTGTCTTGAGCTGCTTGGGTAGAGAAAAGAACATAAGAAACGAACCCAGGCTGAGAATCACCGCGAGAGTTATCCCGAGAATAATCGTATTTCGAATTATATATGACACAGGTATCTCCGAGTAATGAGATTATTAATTGTTATTGTGCCGCGCCGATTTTTCCGGATTTTTCCGGCTGTGGCGGAATCGATATCACAAAATTATACACCGTCGGTACTTTTTCACGAATTTCTTTTACTTCGACCTTCGTCAACGTTGCATTATCGAATAATGCCGCAATGCGGGGAATACGGCCGCGGTATAATGCGTACCCCTGAACGCTCATGGCACCGCCGCCGAGGGATTTAATTTCCGTGATCCAAACCGCGCCGAGATCTTCAACGCCCTTCGTCAATTGTGCTATCGTCCGATTCCACCGGTCGGCGCCCGGTACAAGCGAATCGTACACAGCCAGTGCTTTATTGTAACGCGTAATCTGATCATTCAAATTGGAGATCGCCACTTTCAATTTCTCATTCTCATCCACTTTGTCCTGAAGCTGTTCCAGTGTATGCTTTTTTGTCCTGACTTCTTTCTGCATGTTTCCGTACTTGGTTGTAAAATAAAATGTTGCAAGGAACACGAGGACCAAAAGGACATAGCCATGCCAGCCAAGCTTGAATGTACGCTGGCCTTCGCGCACGGCTTCCGGCAATAAATTAACCTGATAAAATCCCGGATGATTTTCGTCTAATGCTCTCCATGCGGTAGAAATTGCAACCGCAAATTCCGGGATAAGCTCCTGCTGTTCCGGTGAAAGAGCACTGGCATCCAGGTAAGGCGTTTTTAAATATTGAACATCAACTTCGGGCAACTGTTCACGGATAAATTCGTCAAAGCCGATACGCCGGCTTTCTCCGGCAAGAAGCACTTTATCGATTCTCGGGATGCCCATATTATCCTGCTCGAGAAGAAGACGGCTGTATACCGTATTCTGAATACTCGGAGAGTCATATCCTTCCCCGAGCACAGGAGCAAAGTGAAAGAATTCCGTCCCCTTCATAAAAATTAATCTGGTAAATTCAACGCCCACATAAATAATCGTGGTGATTTCATCGGCCGAAAACCCGTAATTCGCCCGCGCAAGGTTCATCAACGCAATGTCCGCAATTTCGATCAGAGCGATCCGCGGTAAGCGCTTTCCCAAAAACGGTTTAATTTCTTCAAGGGCGCTTAACATGCTTGTGCCGTCTTCCCGAACAACACAAACGAGATTCTTCTCGGCTGAATAAAAGAAATCAATGGCATCCAGCGGCGGTTGGACCGAACGAACATTGCGTAACTCGTTCACAACTTGCTGTTTTAGTTTTTTCCCTTTCAGCCCGAAATCACTTTCCAGAATATGGTAGTAAATGCTCGGCTCCGCTATGGCATAACTGAGGACATATTGGGCGATCGGGTACTTCGATAACAACCCAAGGAGAATATTGTTATTATCCCCGACTGCTTCCTCCTGCGATGCCCCGGATGTATTTAACGCAAATGTTTCACCGCCCCCGCTCAAATTGTCGATCTCCGTATTTATCTGCTGGCGATCCTCCAATTTCCGTGCAAGCGCGACAGAATGGAGTTCGTCGATGTAGATATGACCCTTTTTTAACGAAAGCTTGGCAAGCTTAAGGTCTAATCCATCAACAAATATGCCTACCGATGTATTTTTATTTCCCCTGAGTGATGACATATGCTACATATCCTCGTTGTGTGCTAAAATTAATCCCCTGACGGCGTTAGATTAAGAATTTGTTGCAATCTCCGTTTATTATTTGCAAAATTCATTGCTGTTTCCAAAGTGATCTTCTTTGCAAGATATAACCGTTTTAAGTCCTGTTCCATCGTGATCATACCTAGATCGCTGGATTCCGACATCATCTGATAAATCTCACCGGTGTTATTATTCTTTATCGCTGCGCGCACCGACGGTGACGCCACCATAATCTCTTTTACCAATACACGTTTTTTATCCAGACTCGGAACAAGCTTTTGCGACATCACACATTGGATAATGTCGGCAAGACGGTTGCGAACCCGCTCCTGTTCGATCGGTGGAACTTCACCGATGATACGGTCGATACTTTCCACGGCAGAAGAAGTATGAAGGGTCGAAAAGACTTTATGACCGCTATCGGTTACTTCCAGGGCAGTAAGAATCGTATCAGGATCGCGCAACTCGCCGATAACGATGATATCAGGATCCTGCCGCAACGATTGAACGGTACCTTCTTTAAACGACAAAACATCCCGTCCGACTTCACGGTGCCTGATAATGCACCGATCCGATTTGTGCACGTATTCGATCGGAGCCGCAATGATGACACAATGTGCATCAACGGAATGGTTGTTGGCGTCAATAATACTATCGAGCGTTGAACTTTTTCCGGAGCCGGTAATCCCGGTGACCAGGATGAGGCCTTCTTTTGTATGGGCAAGGCTGACAATACGAGTCACATTCGCATGTAACTCAAGATTCCTGTATGGACGAACGACGGCGTTGATAGCTCGCATGTTGAGAGCAATCTGGTCCAAATCGAAATATGCATCCGCACGAAACCGATGCATTTGATCGTTGTGAAAAATCGTGTACGAGAAATCAAGGTTCCGGTTTTCATACAAGAATTGGCGCTGACGCTCAAGAAGAATTGTATGAATGAGAACATTCGTTTCATCAAAAGTAAAAACAGGGATGGTCAGATCGGGTTTTTTTGAACCATGAATGCGATACCAAATTTTCCCCTGAGAACCAAAGCCGCCTAAATCAATATCCGAAGCAGTAATGTCAAACATTTTCAAGAGGAAGCCGTCAAACATTCGTTTAATGATGACGCGTTCCTCTTGTGATTGACGTGAAACGAGATCGCCAATAAGCATTTGTCGCTCGACACCGTATGCGGTTTCGGGGATGTTTGCAACCATTTGTCTTATTATTGATACTGCTTCGTCCATTTTACCCGTTTTTATTTTGTTTCAAGTCAAACTTTAGATAACTGATAAAAAACCCTTATATTCTTGGCGTCAAATATATGCAAAAGTTCCGCTGATGTCAAACCATCTTATGAATTAATACCTTCTAAATTTTCCTAATTGCAAAAAATCTTCTAAAACGAATGAAATTGATGGTTTTTTCAAAAAATTGATGCCCATCCTTTTCCATTTTAAGAGTATTTTAAAGTCAAATTTCTCAATTTATCCGTTTTAAAAATTTCTTGATAAATTATCTCAAATTCTCAAATTTTGCAAACGTACTGTGAGGACAATCAACATCCCCAAATTAATCTTCCATTGTCGTCGAGATAATTTCTTCCATTGTCGTTACGCCCTGCAACATGCGTTCCATTCCGGACCGACGGAGAGTCCACATACCGTCTTTCGATGCCTGATCCCTGATAGCATTTTCATCGACATCAGAACCGGAGCTTACGATTATCTGCTTAATCTCCTTTGTGAAATAGAGCGCTTCATGAATAGCCGCGCGACCTTTCCAGCCATTATTACATTTGTCGCAACCGACAGGGCTAAAGAGAGTTGTGTTTGCCAACATTTCTTCCGTGAATCCAAATTTCATGTAGATTTGTTTATCCTTGTCGTTTAGCGTCAGCGGCTTTTTACAATTCTCGCAGAGCGTACGTATAAGTCGTTGGGCAACGACGATATTAATTGCGTATGCGATAAGAAATGGTTCAACTCCCATTTTATATAACCGGGAAACTGCACTCGGAGCATCGTTGGTGTGCAACGTGGAAAACGTCAGGTGACCTGTGTTGGCAAGTTTGATAGCAATTTCTGCCGTTGCTTTATCGCGCATTTCACCGACCAAAACAATATCCGGATCGTGACGTAAGATACCGCGGATGGCTTCTTCAAAATTCATTTTGGACCCGATTTTCAGCTGGCGGGCTCCTTTAATAATATACTCCACAGGGTCTTCGACTGTCAAGACATTGACGGTCGGGTCGATAACCTGATGGAGAGCGGCAATCAATGTCGTACTTTTTCCGCTCCCTGTCGGTCCGGTAAGAATGATGATGCCCTGCGGTCGCGAAATCGCTTTATTAAAAAAGTCCTTTGCCGGTCCCTGAAGTCCGAGTTTATTCAAATCAGTGATGACCTTACGATCGTCCAGTACACGAATCACGACACTTTCGAACTTATGCCTATACTCCAATCCGACGATCGGCATAATGGAAACACGGAACCGGATCTGGTGGCCGTCAATTAATCGCTGGATATAACCATCCTGAGACATTTCACGCTCAAACCGGTCCACATTTCTTGATCGATCTTTGATAACTGCAGCAACCGCTTCCGGCATCGTATTTTCCTGGACGTGCCAAATTTTCAGATTGCCATCAACACGGAAATAAAATTCCGTGCGATTGCCTTCTTTTCCGACAACATGTATATCACTCGCCCCTTGTCGAACTGCCTCAACGAGTGCCCCTTCAATTAAATTAACTAACGCGCTTTTGCTGATTTCACTTTCAAGCACTTCTTCATCGACCACCGAATCATCTTCGGTCGAATTAAGGACAACATCGGCATCGGCCAGTAGTTTAAGAAATTCATTCTGGAGCGGTATCACTTTTTCTATGAGGGACTGAAAATCTTTCAGCCGGCAGTAGCACACCTCATATTTTTTTACTCCAAAATTGCGGGCAATCGACGGGATATTACGATCGGTAGGATCGGCAGCAATAAGAATGAGTTTATCGGTCTGTTTTTCATCAAACCGAAGCGGTAATACTTTTATTTGAATTAACAAATCACGATAGATATCCGGAAGCGCATCGACATATTTTTTAATAAATTCAATACGTGCATCGTCGATCACTTCGTCATTAAGATAGACCTAGCGGAAGGCGTAGAGATTCGCGACTTCGCGAAATACGAGGTCGTGATCGACGCTGAAATCAGTGACAAGAATCTGACCGAGATTCCGTCGATTTTTTTTATCTTCTGCCTCCCGTACATGCAGAGACTTTTCCAAAGTCTCGTAATCGATTATACCTTTTTTAAGAAGTGTATATCCGATCTTATCAGTAATGTCAATATCAGCCATTCCACCATCTCCAAAGTGATAATCCCTGTATCCGAGAATGACTCCTCCGGCATTTTAGCCGCCGCCGGGGGCCGAGCTCGGATGGAACGTTGCCGTTTCCGAAGAAACAAGTGTAAGCAACGTTAAAACAACCATAATGATCATGCTAATCCACAGCTGGATGAAATCGATTGCGTTTCGCATTTTGTAACTTGTTTCTCGTTCATAATATTCCGCAAGTTGTAGTGCGGTATGTTTCACCGTTCCGGTTTCCGCACCGGAGTGAAAACGGGAAATTGCTGTTCTGGTAAACACCCCGGAAGCTTCGAATGCTTCCGTGATACCCGCACCTTTTTCAACCATCATCGGAACTGCGATGGTTTTGATCTGATGTTCCATATATTTGTTTCCGCACGCTTCAGCCGCCATTTTAATGACATCGATATTTTCACCTGCCCCGCTGTACAAAGCATAAAATACCCGGCAAAATATTTCAATGGCTGTTTTATGCAAGAGATTACCCATGACCGGCAATTTCCAAAAATACTTATCACGAAGAAATCGTCCACGATCGGTTGTCATAAACCTGGCGAGGAATAATGAAGGAACCAAAATAGCGATAAGAAGTACAATATAATTTTCCTGCAGGAAGTAACTCAGTTTCAAGGTAGCGTTGGTCATGGGAAATTGTTCCATAGGAACTTTCAGTTGAACAAATATTTCCGCCATGCTGGGGAAAATAAATCCCACATAATAAAGACATGCCCCGAACAGTGCTATCAATGTCACGACCGGCATAATTAACGCGCTCTTCAGGTTCTTACGGAATTCTGCCTGCCGTTCGAGAAACTTTGCCGTACTGTCATAAATTTCTGCCATGTTTCCGCTCTTTGAAGCAAGACCCAACATATGAGCGGTGAATTTTCCGAACACGGCTTCTTGTTTGACGAACACTTTTTCACTGTCTTTTCCCTGCTTCAACTCATTATTAATTTCGCGTAAGCTGTCGCGCATGACACTGTTTTCAACATCATTGACCAACAACTGCAGGATTTCATTGAATGGCAATTTCTGTCGAATTAAATCCGCGCTGACGCGGACAAATGTCACTATTTCCGCGGTCGGAGGTTTCATTCTGAAATTGAACGGTTTTTTCTTTACGCTCAGGACCCGGAATCCCATTTTCGAAAGTGCATCCTGCACCTCTTCTTTGGTAAAAGCCTTCTGCTCGCCCAACAGAGGTTTTTCCGTTCCCCGCTGTACTTTATATAAGAATGTGGCCCGAGGCAGAACGCGCAATAATTTAAATTTTCGCTGCGTCGCCATCGTCTGCGCTTTTTGTTTTGCCGTGCGCGTATTTTCCGCTTCAATAACTCCTTGAACGGCTTTACCCGCCAGCGACAAACCTTCGACTCTAAATTCAGCCATACCACATCTCCAAGTTTATGTACATTTCTTTGTCTCTTTTTAACCGATTAAATAGAGTATATCTCAATGCCGAACTAATGTAGAGACGGATTCTACAAAAAACAACAGACGTGTGAGATAGGCGATACCTTTTAGATAAGTGCTATAATCATTCAAACGATCGTTTTTCATCTTTATCAAAATCCCTTATATTCAGCAACAAGTTCCGGGGTATCTTTCATAATGTACTTTACCATCCGATTCATATTAATTGTTTGGACATCCTACTTATTGAACATCAAAAAATACTATTCAAAACCTCATAAAAACTTGCCAAGAATAAGGTTTTCCCCTCTCATTCCCTTATTCATGGCAAACTCGATTTGCATTACATATTTACAACTTTTACCATCCGGTAAATGTTAGCGTAGTATTTCCGCCGGAATCTGCCGTGCAAGCTGCAGTCCAGCTTCCATTCATCGCCGAAGTGGCAGTAAATACCGCTGTTCCACCGGACGCACTTGTTACAACGTATGTTCCGTTATTATCCGATGCCATTTTCGTTGGGATCAGATAACCGTCATACACTCCGTTTCCACCACCCATTGTCGCCGGGCGAATCCTGTACTGATATGCGTTGGCGGCAATATTAACAAGGTTTGACGTTACACCATCTTTATTTGATTGCTGACTGTGTGCACCAAATTGAGAGATACCGACCGCTATTGCAATACCGACAATG
>Ga0265322_10000108_pt1 | contig 38225 bp, 46 predicted proteins | sample 41222metaG_FD_193584 | JGI IMG/M metagenome (GOLD analysis project Ga0265322, IMG submission 193584) | Rhizosphere microbial communities from Carex aquatilis grown in University of Washington, Seatle, WA, United States - 4-12-22 metaG | ecosystem: Host-associated > Plants > Roots > Rhizosphere...
CACCTTTTGCCTCCTTGATTACTTGCTTCACTATAGATTGAGCTGATAATTTTGTCAAGCTCTTCTTCTGTCTTTCTTTCTTCATAAAGCTTATTCACTTCTCCTAACCACCAACGTGCTTGTTCTGCAGATACAACAGCATCATCTCTAAGAGCGTAAGTGAGACGAACCAGATGAGCATGGCGCTCTCCGAGAGATGCAGGGATGCTATTAGATTGAACCCTAATACAATCAAACACACTCCTATCACCGCTCGCATTGTAACTAAGAAGCTTTTGCTTAGGTTTTGCATAGGGAGGTAAGGTTAGCGCTTTCCCCGCTTTGCGGACAACGAGTTCTTTCTTCCTTCCAGTGCGCTCATGCAGAGCGCCAGGAAGCCTAAAAAGATGTAAGCTAGTATATATGCTTGAGTCAAGAGTGAGCCCCAGAGTACTAACCCAAGCCCGATCCCTTGCTGGAAGAAGATGGCTAGGATCAGCCCTGCGTAACACCCCGAAATGAGCCCCTTTGCCCCCGCTATCATACCCCTCATAATCTAGTCCTTTCTCTATTAATGTTAGTTCCAATCTTTCGGCTTCTTCGTAACTATCAACGTCAATCCAGAGTCTTTCTTCCCAGACCGTGCCACGAAAGCCTGAGATTGTTCCAGCTGCAGCAATCGCTTTCGCGTCTGCCTCTGTGACTGCATATAGGCTCCGATAGCCTTGCCCAGGTAAATCGTCCCGATGGTAAAAAGTAGGCTTGCTGCCATAATTGTTGGCAGGAGAATAAACGTAATAGCAATATATGTTGCTTCGTTCATCGTCCACTGCCGTTCCCTTTCTCGTAATTGACCATAGCTTGCACCAGGTAGAAAGCCTTAACGCTGAGGCCAATCGGGATTGGATACCCTGTGCGGACATTGATACCGCAGATGTTACCTTCTTCGTCCAGGAGCGGGCCCCCGCTGTCCCCAGGAAGCACCACAATAGCACTTTTCATATACCCTTCATACTCCCCTTCATAGGCTCCAACCGTCATATGGAGAGTATTAAGTCCACGGTCGCCTCCGCCATACCCTACCGCCCTAACAACACCATCCACAGCCGGAGATAGCATGGCCACTGGGCTAGGAGCAATCCCATGAGTACTACCGCGCAAAAGAGCATAGTCTTTTTCATCTGCATTTCCTTTAGCAATAAGAGTAAACACTTCCTTGCTACCATCAAAGAAGGTAACGGTTTGTTTGTCTCCTAAAACATTCTTCTCAGCAGGCTCCATACAGTGATTGGCGGTGCCAACGTAGCCATCGGCTAGGATAAAACCTGTGCATTCATCATTGATGATGACTACTCGAGGAGAAGCCACACTGACCTCAGGACGCCGTGGACAAGCTGGAGATTGGCTAATTTGGTACTCAGTACGATCATGGAGCAACTGCCCCAGGATCAGCACTGTCGTAAATATAAGACTAATGGCAATCAATCGTTTCAATCAGTTCCTTTCAGACCTGCAAGGGTCGTAAATCTTTTAGTTTCTGCTTTCAATGTAACACTAAGACCTATCTTTTCTTGTACGTTCGCAAGTGCTTCCTGGTAGACTTGCTCAAGCGCACCGGCTTGGTCAATGGGGCAGCAGTTGCTTGTACTATCATGACAGTCAAGAAGTACTGGCCTAATATGAATACCACGCTGTTTGCTAAGCCGATATATTTCCAGCACCCAAAGCATAAGCACATCATGGGCACTAGATTGAATAAAGCGATTTGATAGATCTTTATATTCCGGGTTTGGTACACGTATAATTCTCCCTATGGCGTTCCTGAGGAAGCCTTGTGACCGATTGAGTTCACGTAATCGGTAGTTCATCATGCCTACTGCTCGGAACTTCCGCCAATAAGCCTTAACATAGTCATCTGCTTGTTCCAATGTCGTTGATATACCTTGCTTTGTAAGATTCTTAGCAACCGTACGCTTCGTTCCTGTATACTGTACAGCAAGCTGAATAACCTTGGCGATCTTTCGTTGCTTATCAAAAGCTTTTTTGATATCACTGGATATAGGTTGTAATGGGTTGTAACCCTTCTGCAACCCGCTATCTGCTGGGAAAAGCTCCAAGGCCAGATCCAAGTATATATCTCCAAGTCCATCTCGAAACACTTTGAGCAGACCCGCATCGTCCGAAAAGTGCGCTGTGATGGTGGGCTCAATTGCACTAAGGTCGGCATGCACCCCTACCATCCCCTCATCAACTTTAAAGTGACGAAGTAGATACTTCTCATCAAAAGGAGCATTAAGTAAATAGGGCTTAAAGCCAGAAAGGCGGTATGATACAGTACCGCAAACATTAAAGCCTGGATGGAGCCTGCCATTATTAGATGATGATTGGAGCCAAGCATTACTAAAATTCGTTGTGAGAGTGTTAGATTTCTCATAAGTTAAATAAGCTTCAAGTTCTTTCGGGTTGAGACCAGAGGCTTTGACAGCGTCAGCCGAGGCGCTGGGCAAGCCGGCCTCAGTTGTTTCAGTAACTGCAAGTCTGAGCTTGTCAAAGAACAACTCCCTCTTATCAGCATCGCTATTGAGATTGAAGTGTTTCCATTTCTCGGGGTGTTCCAAGTAATATATTTTGTTATATTCTCGCTTATAGCTAGCCGCCTTGCGATCCGCCCAATCTTCTTCGAGTTCACTTATCGGTCCCTTCATCAGTTTACGGAAGCGGCGTTCTGCTGCTTCCTTTTTAGATAGTAATCTATCGTGGGCCTTTTGTAAACCCCCACGATCAACTTTTATACCCAACTTTGTATTCAGAGCAAGAAGCTCTGAGTATTGCATACTTATTTTGAGCTGATCCCAATAAGCATGAGCATCGAACCAGGGAGAGAGCTTCCTATATAGCTCTGCAGTAGCAAAGGCATCAAGGCAAGCATACTCGGCAAGCGTCTCTTGGCTTGCCATCCAATGATCCCCATTCTTCAGCTTACCGCCCCTAGCTTCTACTTCCGCTTTGAGCTTGGCTGTGTTGGGCTCGGGCCATCCGAGGACTTTGACCATTGCTTCTTTAAGGTTGTAGCTTCCATGTGAAGCATCAGGGTCGAATAGATGCCATAAGATGCGAGTATCAGCAATCCACTTAGAATTGCACTGAAAAGTACTATCAATCCATTGCTTATCATAATTATGATTATGCCCGATAAGTTTATTGAAAAAGCTATGAGGAATAGAAACGTTGCCAATAACATATATAGCCTGCAATCCTTCCGAAGGAAGTAGAGCCGGAGCCATGCTTATTCCAAGCAATTCGGCACCCGGCTCTCCCAATGTTCCTTTAGTCTCTACGTCCATAATTAGAGGGCCTAGCCATCCGGCAGTAACGTCCTCAAGCTCTTTTGTAGAGCGAACAATCTTCCAATTGATGCTTAGATTAGAGGAGGCGGGGGAAGAGTCTTTCATGTTCACCCCATTAAACGTCATGGTACCTCCCTAAACAAAAGCATGCTTTTAGAGCGAGATTAACAACAGCATCTGTTGCGTTCTTTCGGTGAATACTTTTGGCACCGGCTAATCCTATTACCTGCGATTATATTATTACGCATCGCTCTAAAAATTAAGCCGCATTCGGACCTTCATCCGGATCAAGAGCAAAGGTGCCCGTGATCTTGGGATAGGTCTTCAGGTTACCGTCATTGCCAACCTTTTCTTCTTTGCCAACAAACACACCAACGGCGCTTCCATTGATACCAACAAGCGCTTTGCCCAAAGCTTCACCAGCCGTGGGGAGCTTGTTGATCTGGGCTGAGGTAAGCCCGAAGGATTGCAAACGCTTAATGAGCTTGCTGCGTCCGAAGAGCTGGGTACCATCAGCTTTCGCGAAGACCAAGTACTCCCGAACAGGGTACTTAAGGCCTTCAACCGTATAGCTGATCACCGCTCCCGTAGAGCCTGTGCTGAAGGTCTTCATCTCAATGCCGTCCACAACGGCAATACCCTTCTCACCGCGCTGAGGCTGAGTAGCTTTGTTATTTCCAGAGGCAGCAACAGCGGCCTTACCGCGTGCAGCCCAGTTAGTTCCTGACATTATTTGTTCTCCTTATTAAACTGAGGGCACCAGGCACTAACTCTACAATAGCGTTGGCATCTGGTACTCTCCCCTTGTCTAAACTCTACCCTATAATCTTTTAGTTCACTTGCTTGTAGCTTAGCAGCTTCTTCAGTATCATGCAAGCGGTAAGCTTTCTTTGCTCCAGCTTTCACTACGGCATATTTGCTTGGTCGTTCCCATCGCTCTTCGGGAGAACAAAGCATGCTTTTACCATCAATAGCACTTCTATGCGATGCTGCTCTCTCTGTAATATATTTGACCACTTCATCGCTGGGTATAATAGGAACCTCAAGAACCGCAACCTGAGTAGCAGGATACTTAGTCTTAAATCCTTTGGCCTCGCTATCGGCTTTCTCTCTTTCATACTCTCCTTTGCTCCAATCACGCAAGATGGCCACGATTTGGAGCTTATTAATAAGCATGCTTTTACGTCTAAGGAGCTCTGCTCCAATGTTTAGCTGTATGGCATACTCTTCCTTCACACCATCTTTGACAGCATATACACTAGTGACCTTATAATCGCTAAGCGTGCCCGTTCGGCTGCAGTATAGATCAATCTGTGCTGATACACTGCTTTCTCCGAAGGTACTTTCAAAGCGCTCTTCGACAATGAAACCTTCAGCTCGAAGCTCTGCCCCAGCTCGCTCCAAGATTGTATGAATACTCTGTCCCTGTAGGGAATAAATGAGATCGGATGCATCTTCTTCGATCTGTAAAGCATGCTTTTGCTCCAGTGCTACCATCTGACTGGGTTTGATTAAACCGGTGGCAGTAAAGTCTGCTGTGCCAGGATTGTACGAATCATTTGCAATGGCACGTACAAGGGGTTCAGGTAGACCTAATCTGTTTGTTAGTTTCTTCTTCATAAGCATGCTTTTATTCGCTGTCACGTCTTTGGCACCAAGCAGCATAGGCTACAATGCCGATTGTTAAGAAGTATGCCACAAAGAAACCGATTGTGCAATACCAGACCATTACTTCCCCCCGCATTGGCAGCCGCTGCGAAGCAGCACAGTAAACATATCACATTTGCATTCAGCCACCGCCGAAAGCATGCTTTTATCTGCCGGCATATCTGCAAGAAACATATAATCTGATAGCTCTATATCATCATTTCTTAAGTTTACATTGCAATAAGTATTATAATCATGAACAATTCCATACTCTGTATCTGCTACAATGTCAAGACTAGGCATTATAAGCCTAGTGCCAAGCACACTAGATTTAAACTCAATTAAGATATCTTTATTTGATAACAAAGCTTCTTTGAAGGTCATGGTTTATACTCCTGCACACACTTAGTAAAGGTCTCATCCTCAACCTTAATGTTAGCATGATTGGCATGATCTTGGCAATACTTGACCATCGAATCAACTTCGTTCATTCTTTGGTCAAGCTCGCTTTGCGAGACCTTTGGATAAGTACAACTTGTTATGCATAGAACAACAAAGCATGCTTTTACTAATAGTATAAGCATGCTTTTACTATGGTGCCTAGGAAAGCATGCTTTTAATAGGTGCATAGGTGCCTCATATAGTTATAAGTCTGCCCGTCTGGACAGACTCTGTAGTAATTGTCACTGGTACTTTGTCGACCGCATGCCGAGAGTATACTAATTAAGATTAATAGTAGTACATGTATAAGCTTCATAGTACTTCCTTTTGTTTAGAGCCTAGAATAAACCCATAGTACGACGCTCGACCGTGCTATAGGCTTGGTCTGTTAATCCACTATTAGGCAGAATAATGCTTAGAGTAGTATCTTTGCCAAGCTTAGGAATGAGCTCTTCATAGTGCTCAACTGCATCCTCATACTTGCGGTATTCCCAAGTTATTTGCATTCCGGTTGCGTGCTCAAACATCTTAACTGTATATTTACTCATTGTCCTCTCCATTGTTCTGTTTGCGTTCAAAAGCTTCATTAGCCTCTTGGTCTGCCCATACTGCGTCGTCGCTTATGAGGCTTCCTTCGACAATTGCACCTCGACCGCAACAACTGTCCCCAGCCGTGGTGTATTCTTTGCATCTCGGACATATTCCTTCGTAACTCATAATAGTACTCCAATCAAGGCGGCAAGCGCCGAGCTATAAACAATTAACAGATACAGTGCATCAAGTTTGTTCTTCTTCATTGGTACCTCTTATTGGATTGTTGATTGCAAGCTTTGTTACTTTGCGGGCATAGGCCACGCCGTCGGACCAATCGTCAGCCCTTCCATCGCTGCTAACGTTAAAGTAGTTGCCAAGCCTATGCTTCAAAATTGCAAGGCATGCGACAACAGCTGTATCATAGGGCTTGCGTGCGGTTTTACAGAAGCCACTTGCATTCTCTTTGGCATGCTCACGCATTATAAAAGGTTCGTATGCATCTTCTTGCTTGCCGTTGACAAGCAAACCGCCGTATAGCTTGGCAGGTGCGTGTGCGGTATAGCCACTAAGACCGCCGTATTCTTTGTAATACGCCCTAACAGTGCGTTGACAATCTAGTATAGCTCGTTGATACAAAGCCTCAACTTCTTTGGCTTTGCCCTTCGGAATGTTAATACCAAAGTAATGTGTATACCCCATAGTATCTCCTTAAGCCGCTTGCTTAACTTTGCCCCAGTCAGTATTTTCGAGGCTCTTAGTGCCGTGGTATACCAATCCAACCTTAGGATTGGCACCAAGAGCAACACTGTCGTCAATATTCGCTGCAGCATATCCGGCGCGTTCGAGAGCCTCGAGGCTCGAGAACACCCAGCTATGTCTGTCAACTGCCTTGTCAATAAGCTTATCCTCTGTCCCGCCATAGCTGTATATCACAACAAAGTTAGATGGTATGAGCCCATCAGCAGCATACTCTTTAAACATTGATACCATCTTGGTATAGGCATAGAACTCGGTATCAGGATTGGCTCGCATGATTACAAGCCAACGCTCGAGGTACTCACGGCTAAAGAAGTCTCCAGAATCATGAATACGCAAGCGCTTAACCTTGCGACGCTTAATCTCGGCGTCAATGATTCGACCAAAGTTAGGGGATTGAGCTAACTTCAGCCTATTCTCGAATACCTTGGCCACATTCGAGAATCGGTACGCTCCCATTGTCGCATAGCAACCTTTAGCACAAGCAGCTGCATTGGGACATGTGCTGAAGCCCGAAGCTGACCTATAGGCCGGGATACCCCAGTTGTATGTCTTAACACCGCTCATCTTTGCAATCTTAGAATTCTGCGTAAGCCAATTATAATGCTTCATTGTATACCTCACGCTTGCTTTGTTGGTCGATGCAATCGACCATGAGCTTCCAAAGAGCTCTATTAATCTTGGCCTTTTCTCCAATGCTGGTCACCTCGCGGGCTTTGGCGCCGGGATATGCCGGATGCCGCTCATCAATTGTCCTATATCCGCCTTTAATCAAAGCTTCCTGAACGCGGTTAAGCACGTTCCAGGCAGTGTTGTCACCTTGACCTTGATGGAGAACGTGCAGCATACTCTCAAGACGGAAGGGCCGTGCATTCCTAAGGTCAATTGCATCACAAGCGAACTTAAGCGCTTGGAAGTCACTAAGCTGCGTGGATTGCAAGCGTGCAATTGTCTTAACAACATCCTCTGTATAGGCTTCCACGCGCTGAAGGGCTTCAGTGACGCGGTCAAGGGCGTTGCCACGATGCACGATGCGAGCAGCCAAGGCCTTTTCAGGCGCATCAACTTCGAGGATATTGGCGCATAGCCCAACACCAATCTGAACAACAAAGCGTTGTGCTGCAGTGCCGTTGTGGCTGTTGTAGAATGCAATCCGGACGTCAAGGCCCGGCATCTTAGGCAACTTGGGATGCGTAAATACCGTACCATGCAATCCAAGGCCACGGCGAGGATTAAACCGTCGTTCGACGGCATATCCTGCCTTAATCACTTCTTCTTCAACTGATTCAGTATGAATAAAAGCATACTTATCGGTTACAGACGTGAGGTCTGGAACGGTTGCGACATGAGCGAATGATTTATTGGTATTCATTGTTATTTTCCTTGTTTAAGTTGTTTAATCCAAATCTTATCGCTTATTCTCTTTGCAGCATATTTTGCAAGGTATTCAAGGGCTTGCTCATAGTTGAGCTCTTCTTTAACCGTGCGAGTACAATGAGAGTATTCACTTAATTCATATGTTTGAGCAAGCGCATTGGGAGTAATGTTAAGATTTTCAACACTAAATCTATATTTAGTATATATCACTACAGGGGTATAGGACGCTGTCTCATAAGACCTTGTGGTACTATAGACATAGCTTTTAAGCGCTTTGTTCACTTCTTTGAATAATCTCTTGTTAAGCTTCTCTTCGGCTTTGTGCCGCGCAATGCGTTTGGCTCTGTCTGCCTTTTCAAGGGCTTCCTTTTCCTTAACTTCCAGTTCAATCAATTGTTTAAACATGTTTAACCTCAATTGTTGTTAATGCCTGTTACGCAGATTATATACGGTTTATTCATGAGAATTGGTATTGCATATCGAATGCCAAGATTGCACGCGTGCCAATGAGTATTAAACTGTATAACTTGCATATAGCAATTATGCTTTTGAGCTTAAATTGGCTTGTTGTTAATCTTTTGAGCATTGAAGCATTCTTATACAATATTAGCTTAAAAATAACAAATAACTTGACAAATGAATATTAAATTGTTATAATGGTATACAAGAGACAACTAAGTCATAGGGGGTCAACTAAGGCAAAGCAGCGATTCGCCTGGGTAAAGAGAGAGTGCTACGTCAAAAATACAGTATATCCCCCGCGAGCTCATTTTCTTATCATACCTCGAGCGGGCAAAGACTGCAACTTAAGCTCAAACAAAGATTTATCTTGACAATTCATGCTTTGCATGATAATGTTATAAGTATGAGAGATAAGTTTATTGCATTAGTGAATAAGATCAAGGGTTTGGTTACAATCAAGACCTTCTCGGTCTTGAAGTATCTTGAGAATAGTTATCAAGTTAAGTTTATCGAAGAGCAAGTCAAGCAAGACCGTGACATCTTTCGAGCAGCTGAAATGCAAGCAATACAGTACCTTGTCAGTCTTATCCGTACAATTGCCCGCCGGTTGTATATCCTCAAACACCTAGTTCGGCTTCCCCTAGTCAAGGTTGGGCTTATACCAGCTCCCAAACCCGCTAGCTTGCCCCCAGTTGCATCCTCGCACGCAGTTCGATAAGCTATGTCCAACGAACCCACAGAGCTCTTGGCAAGCCTCATAGGCCTTATTGGCGCAGACATCAATCGTCTCCAACGATTGAGTGACGCCAACCGCCGCCCTAGGGCCTATAGCTCGGACCTAATGCGCTATAGCAAGACTCTATTGGATATAATCACGCATCTTAAGCAAACAGAAAATGAACAAACTCAAGCAGTTAAGCGTCTAAGCAACGAAGAACTAGAGACCTTGGCTCGCGAGGCCCTAAGTCAGGTAAGTAAATGAACTATGAAGAAGACAAAGAGCCAACTGCAATGCTTCCAGAAGGCCTCCAGGCTCTAGTTGAGCTCGCGTATGAGTACCAAGGCGTCCTAATGATTATACCCGCTACGTCCTATAGCAACGTCACCTGGAGGATAAAGCATGCGGAAGCCTATGGAGAGGACCTCGACGCAGTGTATGAGGACCTCATTAAGCAACTAGACAGCGTCCGGGGAAGGCATACCTCATGAATACCGCAATCAAACCTTCATTGCAAATCGCAATCCGCAATGGTACTGAGGCAGACCTGCCCCTTATCTTTAACTCTTGGCTCAAAGCCTACAAGCATTCTAGCCGGTTCGCCCAACGGATAACGAATGAGGTCTACTACAAGTACCACCACGCTGTTATTGAACGTATCCTCGCGCGTGGCGCAAGCGTTCTTGTCGCTACGCCGTCTGACGACAGTCAGACCATCCTGGGGTACTTAGTGGCTGAACAACTTGATGTCCCAACCTTGCACTTTACTTATGTTAAGGCCCCCTTCCGACGCTTCGGCATTGCCCGACAGCTGCTTGCGAGTTACATGCTGTCTGTTGGTACTTGTCAGACTGCAGTCTTTACGCATTGGACTAAAGACTGCGATTGGGCAACTGAACAACTAACCTTTCTTCAATATAACCCGTATCTTATCTAAGGAGCAATCATGTCACTAAATCGTAAACAACGCCGCACGGCTAAGGCAGTTAGTCTTCCCGTGTCTTCACCCCCGTCACCTCGCGCAGCGAGTGACATTCAAGCCGAATACGGCAAACTCTGCGCCCAACTTGGAGAAGTCACGTACCAAGCTCAAGTGTATGAGAATACCGCTAACCGGATTAAGAATAGTATCAGTACCTTGAACGATGAGATGGGCAAGCGTATGGAATTGGACAGGGTAGCTAACAACGTTCCCAGCCTCCCGGAGAAGAAGTAGTGGACTTCACTTGTACCATTGTCCGTTTCAAGGAAGCTGTTGAGATAGCGCATTCAACCCGTACCGGGTTGTCTGCGCAGGGCACCGGTTCTCAGAAGCCTGCTAAGATTGACATCCACGATAGAGGCCTTCTCATCAGCATGGAAGAGGACATTGTCTTTGTCCCTTGGGAGAACGTCCGGCAGGCTTCCTTTAAGCCAGTTGAACAAAAGGTTACTAAAATAGCCTAATGCAAGTCTCTATTATAAACTTCATAGTGGCCTTTGTCTTTTGGGACATAGCCAAGCCCAAGATAAAGGTATTTTGGCAAACCTGTGTGGTGGAAAGCTTCTACAGAGAGTCTGCAAGATTTCCTCCATATCACTGGAGGTTTAAATTCTTCTCCTTCTTTGATAAAGGATGCAGGGAAGCTAGGAAACTAAAGACCCACCATTGGAATTATGCACAAAGACGGTGGGTTAAGAATAAGAAGCTTACTACGGTCTTCATTGGTCCTCATCATGAGGATTGTGGCAAAGTAGTAAATGACTGATAAGTCTAAAATACTGAGTGAGCTGGTTGCTCGCTCTAGGGCCTCATTTAAGCTGGAGGATTATCTCTTTGACAAACAACTTGCCTTTGTTCTGGATCCGTCCCCCTATGGCACTGCCGTATGTTCCCGCAGAGCTGGTAAAACAGTTGCTTGTGCAGCGGATCTCATACATACGGCCTTGTCGTACCCTGGGGTGGTTTGCCTCTATATCACTACTAGCCGTGCTAATGCAAAGAAGATTATCTGGGAAGAACTACTTGGCATCAACCATAAGTACAAGCTAGGGGCTAAGATCAACAACACAGATCTTACCCTCATATTCCCTAATAAATCAAGGGTATACTGCAGTGGAGCAAAGGATGAAGCTGAGGTTAATAAGTTCCGAGGAATGGCGTTTAAGAAGGTCTATATTGATGAGGCCCAATCCTTTCGGTCTCACATCCGCTCTTTGGTCGATGAAGTCATATCGAAAGCCCTCTTTGACTATGACGGCCAACTCAGACTTACCGGAACTCCAGGGCCAGTACCTGCCGGTTACTTCTTTGACTGCGCTTCTTCTGCTCAATGGGCACATCATTCATGGACTATGCTTGACAACCCTTGGCTTAAAAGAAAGTCTGGAAAGTCTCCACAGAAACTCATCGAGCAGGATTGTGCCCGGAAAGGTGTAACAATCGATGATCCTACAATCCGCCGAGAGTGCTTCGGGGAATGGCTAGAAGATTCTAATTCACTTGTAATCAAATACCGAAGGGATTTGAACCATTATGAAGAAACTCCGGTACTTAACAACTTCGTTCTGGGTGTTGATATTGGTCATGATGATGCGGATGCTATTGTGGCTATTGGATGGAGTGACGGATCGCCTTGCGCTTACGTTGTGGAAGAGTACGTTAAGGCGGGACAAGATATTAGCTCTCTCGCTGCAGAAATTGATCGATTCATCCAAAAGTATAAACCGGTTAAGGTCGTTTTGGATACTGGCGGGTTGGGCAAGAAGATTGCTGAAGAGCTCAGGAAAAGGTTCTCCCTCCCGGTTGTCGCTGCTGAAAAAACCAGAAAGTTCGAGTTCATAGAGATCCTCAATGATGCCCTCAGGACAGGAAAGCTCAAGGCTAAGAAGGATAGTACCTTTGCCGAGGATGCTCGTAAGCTGGAGTGGGACCGGGATGTGCGTAATCCGGATAAACCTAAGGTTAAAGACACCTTCCATTCGGACGTCATTGACGCTGTACTGTACGCTTTCAGAGAAGCTCTCCACTGGCTGTATAGGCCCGAACCGCCTAAGATCGTTAAAGGAACTAAGGAATGGATGAAGCAGCAAGAAGACTTAGTGTGGGAAGAGGCATCCAACAAGTTAAAGAACGAAAAGGACGTAGGCTTAGAAGGTTTCCCCTTACTAGACCTAAACAAGATATGGCAGACATAAAAGAAGTCCAGCTGCTCCTAGAGCTGGGTAAACAGTATAACTTAGAGTATTTAACCGTGGGCGATGTGAGCATCACCTTCAGGGCTCCTGAGAAGCAGTCCCAGCTGGCTGATGTCATTGACCGCCAGATGCTGGCTGAGGCAATCGGTGAGAGCGAAGGCCGCCCTACCGAGGATGAGTTTCTCTTCATGAGCAGCCCCCTTGGAGCCCCCGAGATCCAATCAGAACCGCCCGAGACAGTAGAAGACATTGTCCTACAAAAGGCAAGGGATGAAAAGGAACTAACACGTGGCTAAAGATTACCGAGATTTTGGGATCGGAACCTCAGCGAAGAGCGCCTCGGTTCCGCGACAAGACTTAATTCAGAAGTGGTGGACCGTCCCTACGGATGAGATGCCTGCTGCTATCGCCAGTAACGTCAGGTTCATTCAGGAGCACCAAGGCCAGCGGATGACCCAACAGCTCATCAGCACGCGCCTATACGGCAACCTATCGCTTATGGGGACCAATGGGCTCACCTACTCGAAGATGGCGAGCGTCGTAAACTCCCTCCGTGATAGGATCTCCTATAACGTGGTGAGCAGTTGTATTGACACGGTCACCAGCAAGATGGCTAAGAACAAGCCTAAGCCTCTCTTCCTCACCAGCGGTGGGGACTACAAGAAGCAGAGTAGAGCCAAGAAACTAAATAAGTTTATCGATGGCGTGTTCTATGCCAACAAGGCCCATGACTTGGGTGTAGAGATCTTCCGAGATGCTTGTATTGTCGGAGAGGGTGTGGTCCATGTATATCATGAAGATGGCAAAGTTAAGTACGAGCGGATTCTCTCTGGCGAACTACTTGTGGACGAACTTGAGGGCTTTTATGGCACTCCTCGTTCTCTTTACCGTAATAAGAACGTTGACCGTGGTGTGCTTAAAGCTATGTTCCCAGGGGCAGATAAAGCTATCTTGGAAGCCAATAGCAGCACTCCTGATGATCTTGCTTTTAGCCCTACTATCAGTGATGTAGTGCATGTGACCGAGAGCTGGCACCTTCCTTCTGGCAAGGACAAGAAGGATGGCATGCATGTCATCTCTCTGAACAAGAGCATCCTGTTTAAAGAACAGTATGACCATGACCACTTCCCCTTCGTCTTCTTCAGGTGGAACAAACGCCCCTGGGGCTACTGGGGTCAAGGTTTGGCTGAACAGATTCAAAACATCCAGCTTGAGATCAATAAGATCCTCTGGGTAATTCAACGCAGTATGCACCTACAGGGGAGCTTCAAGGTTCTTCTGGAGAATGGTAGCAAACTAGTAAAGGAACATTTCAACAATGACATTGGCGCTCTTATCATGTACAGCGGTGTTAAGCCTGAATATATTGTTCCTCCGATTGTTGCGCCGGAAGTATATAGTCATCTCCAAACGCTCAAGAATGCTGCTTATGAGCAAGCTGGAGTGTCCCAATTGTCGGCAAGTAGTAAAAAGCCGGATGGTCTCGACAGCGGGAAAGCTCTTCGGGAATATGATGACATTGAAAGCGAACGATTCACAGTGGTCGGCCAAGCCTACGAGAAGTTCTACCTAGACCTGGCGCACCTCACCATCCGAGTGGCTAAGGAATGCTATGAGGAGACTGGTGAGCTCAGCATCCAAGTCCCAGGAAAGAAGTTCATCGAGAGCATTGACTGGAAAGACGCGGAGTTAGACCACAATGACTATGTTATGAAGGTCTTTCCGGTAAGTTCCTTACCGGATGAACCAGCAGGTCGCCTTGCGACAATTCAGGAGTATGCCCAGGCTGGGTACATCAGCCCCCAGCAGGCTAAAAGACTCCTAGACTTCCCCGATCTCGAGGCTGAAGAGAACATGGCCAATGCTGGAGAAGACTATCTGCATGAAATCCTTGAGGATATGCAGGAAGAAGGCGAATACACAGCCCCTGAGCCTTACGATGACCTCCAATTAGCTCGTAAATTAGCCCTAGATTACTACTCCTATGGCAAGTGCCAGGGGCTCGAGGAAGAGAAACTTGAGTTATATCGCAGGTTTCTGGACCAAATCGACGTACTAACTGGGGCCAATGCGCCTCCGGCTGGCGTACTGGCGGGCGGAGGACAGCCCCAGGCTGCCCCACAACCCCCCCAACAGAGCGATCTTATACCCAATTCTCCTAACCCCGTAACCCCAGGAGCTCAATAATGAGCGATCAACACGCTTCTCAAGCAATTCCAGGCACTTCCGCCCCCGATCAGGCCGGTAAAGCACCTTCAGCCCTCCAAAGAGCCCTCAGTAAGCTAGGATGGGTCGGCGGTGAGCCCTCCGAAGCCGCACAAATCGCTTTAAACACCTCTACCTTGCCCCAGGATGCATCGGCAGGGGATAAGGGTACCCCTACCCCCACCCCAGAGGCTACCAAGGGCTCTGAGGGCATTATAACGCAAACGGAGGTCACTAATCAGCAGGCCTCTAAGCAGTTTGCAGCTCTTGCCAGGCAGGAAAAGGCCATTAGGGCTCTGGAAGCTCAGGTTAAGGCTGAAAAGGCCGCCATTGAGCAGGCTCGAGCAGCCCTTCCGACGTGGAAGCCAGAAGAGGTCACAGATTTTGAGCAATATCGAGCACTTAAAGGCTCTAAAAAGTATGACGAGGCCCTCCGCCACCTAGGCTTGACCTACGAAGAGCTTACGGAGTACCAACTCACGGGTAAACTGCCTGAAAAGGCCCCCGAGAGCGCCGCCAGCAAGGAACTGGCTGATTTTAAGGCTGAACTCCGCCAAAAGGAAGAAAACCAGCTTCGGGTGGCGCAGGAGGCTCAAAAGCAAGCCTATGACAAGGCTCTTGAGGACTTTCGCAAGGCTACCAATGAATTTATCTTGACAAATAAAGATAAGTATGAGTTAATAGACATTCATGCGGCCCAAGAGGTCGTCCTAGCCGTTATCGAAACCAACTACCAGCGATCAGTTGCAGCCGGACAACCCAGGGTCATGACCATTGCAGAAGCTGCTGACCTAGTTGAGGCTGATCTGCAAAAGCGTATAGAAGCCTCCCTCGCAAGCAAGAAACTCTCCGCAAAGGGCAAGTCGCCTGAAGCCCCGGCGACCTCATCGCAACCTACCAAAGAGCAGCAAGCTCGTACACTTACTAACGCAATGACCGCCAGCACGACACCCTCTACCCCTGCTCGTAATGAGAAGGATCGGGTAGCTCGAGCATTGGCAGCGTTAAGTAAAAAATAGAAAAGATAAATTCAAATGGCTTTCTTAGATTTAACAGCTATGAACGCCGCCTTGAAGGAACTGTATGATGGACAGGTCGTTGAAGACCTCGTTTACGCGGACAACCCTTTCTTGGCGATGCTCAAAAAGAACACCGATTTCGGTGGTAAGTATAAACCCATTCCGATCGTCACTGGCGTCTCCCAGGGTCGATCAGCTTCGTTCGCGAACGCGCAGACCAACCAGAGCGCAGTTCAGATCGAAAGCTTCTTCCTGACCCGATTGTCTGACTACTCGATCGCCACGATCGACAACCAGACGATGCTCGCTTCCGCGACGGACAAGATGTCCTTCTTGGAAGGTGCTAAGCTCGTGATTGATGGTGCGATTCGCTCTATCACTCTCTCGCTCAGCTCAAGCATTTTCCGCGACGGTACGGGAACGATTGGACAAATCAGCACGATTGCTTCTGGAGTTATCCAGTTAGCGGCAGTTTCTGACGTTGTGCAATTCGAAGTCAACCAAACTCTCGAAGCTCGGACTACGTCCGGTGGATCGACAGTTTCGGGCGATGCTCTCGGATATGTTGTTGCGGTTAACCGTAACAACGGCCAGATTACGGTTGCTCTCTCGATGGGCGGATCGCCTGCTACCCCGGCTAACTGGGTAGCGTCGAACTTCCTGAACGTCCAGGGTGACAGCAATGCGAAGATCTCCGGTCTCGCAGCTTGGCTCCCAGGCACAGACAGCACGGTCAACCTCGCGACTCCATTCTACGGTGTGACTCGTTCTGTGGACAGAACTCGTCTTGCTGGTGTCGTTTATGACGGCTCCACGCAGTCAATCGAAGAGGCTCTGATCGATGCTTCCTCACTTCTCGCTCGAGAAGGTGGAAAGCCGAACGTTGCTATCATGAACTACCAGAGCTATGCAGCTTTGGAAAAGTCTCTTGGCAGCAAGGTTCAGTACATCGAAGCGAAGCCTGCGGATTCTGAATCCGCCAGTATCGCGTTTCGCGGCATCATGATCAACGGCGCTGCCAGCTTGATCAAGGTGTTCCCGGACCGTAACTGCCAACCTCAGACCTGCTACCTCCTGCAAATGGAGAGCTGGGCGCTTGAGTCGTTGGGCGATGCTCCTCAAATCCTTCGCTACGGCGATGGTCTTGAAATGCTTCGCGTTTACAACGCTGACGCCGGCGAAGTTCGTGTGGGCTACTACGCGAACCTCCGGACTAATGCTCCGGGTTGGAATGCGAACGTTAAGCTCAGTCAGTAATGTTTCTCTCCCCTCCTAGGTTTATAGTCTAGGGGGATGTCCCTCCTCAAAGACCTCTCGGGTGCCCAGGATGCTTAAAACACATCCGGTATAAAGGCATCCGAGAGGCCCTCCTTCTAAGTGGGGGCACTTAGAGACATAAGGAGGTAACCGCCCAGCCGAAAGGCAAAGGAAACATATGTCAAATAGATATAATAAACAGTTTTTAACCACACCGCACAATAGGGCTATTCTGCTCGATTGTAATTTTGTTGTGGACAGTACAAATGGCAATGGTCTTGGTATCCGCAGTCTTAAGAATGGTGGACGTGTTCAATCCGTTCAAATGCAAGACTTGTCGTATCCAGCCAATAGCCCAAACTTAGCCAGCTCCTCGACCTATGCGGTCTTGGCAGCATCAGCTGTCACCAACACAGGTAACTCTGTTGTTACCGGCAACTTAGGTCTTTATCCCGGAACTTCCGTTACAGGCTTTCCGCCTGCTACGGTCTCTGGTGCAGAGAACATTGCTAACTCCTTAGCCCAACAGGCTCAGGCAGATGCTCTCGCAGCTTATAACAACCTGAATGCACGAAGTGCCACTTCGATCACGGCTAACCTGGATGGTCAAACCTTGACTCCTGGTGTGTATACGGAAACCTCAGGTACGTTTAACCTCGCTACCTCAGGCAATGCTACCCTCACTCTCAATGGAGCTGGGTTGTATGTCTTTATCTGCTCTAGCACGTTGACTACCGGTGCAGGCGGAATTCCAACGATCGCGTTGACGGGCGGAGCGCTTGCTTCGAATGTTTATTGGGTGGTCCGAACTTCTGCTACGCTGAATGCGAGCGCAAGCGGAGCCTTCCAAGGTACTGTTCTTGCTCATACAAGCATCACGGTTGATGGCGGAAGCGTCGCGGGTCGGTTGTTCGCCAATACGGGTGCAATCACCTTCGCAGCGGCTGTTGCTGCTACCGTTCCTCCCCTTCCCTTGGTTGCCGGCAGCCCAGCTCCCGGTATCATCAAGGTTGATCTTCAAGATAACTATGCTCAGTACCGCTTCGGCAGTGCTGGGTGGGTTTCTCCAGTGTCGGGAACGGCTCTCAGCATCTCCAGCTCAAATGTACTCTCGGTCGGCAGCCCCTATATCATCGTCTCTCTAGGAAGCACTACGCAAGCCCAATGGCAAGCTATGGGACTTCCCGCAAAGATTAAGGCAGCGGTTGGTGTATCATTCCTAGCCAGTGCAACTGGTAGTGGAACGGGTAGTGGACAGGTCATGGCTCCGATTTCCTCAAACATCGACCATATGGAAGTGTTCGGGGATCCGAATCTCATGAACTCTCAGACGCCTAACCCCAACAGTGGACAAGAGTTCATCATTGGTTGTTTCCAAGATGGCGTGCTCACGGCTCCTTTGGATGGTACGGTTATTGCTCTGTTGTTCTACTTCAACGACAGCATTGCTAACTCTAACCAATTCTAAGGTCTAATATGTATACCGATCATAAAAAGGCAGCTGAGATGATTCTCGGCCCTTCCCAAAAGCAAGATAAGAGCGTGAGTGAAGAGGCCGATCCTCTTCATTCAGCAGCTCAAGAGATAATGGATGCTCACGAGTCCAAAGATCCGGCACGAGTCAAGGATGCTTATAAAAACTTCTTTGATATTCACCAAGGTGGACCCGGCGATGATACGCAGCAGCGTGGCGATCTAGATTAAGTGGCACAGAAAGGAGCCTAAATGTCAACTAGTATGACACTAGGCGAATTGCGGACAGCGGCGAGGCAGCGCGCCGATATGGTTAATAGCCAGTTTGTCACCGACAGCGAATTCAACTCGTACCTGAACCAATCCTACTTCGAACTCTATGATCTTCTTGTCCAAAAGTATGGGAATGATTACTACGTAGCCCCTCCCCTGCTTATCCCAACAGATGGCAGTAGCATGTTCTATCCTTTGCCGGATGGTACCAATTACTCTGCAGCCCCGGCTTTTTATAAGATCCTAGGTCTTGACCTTCAACTAAGTCCCGGTAGCCCGCCTTCTTACGTCACAGTGAAGCCTTTTGCTTTCATTGACCGTAACAGGTATGCAGTGCCTAACTTCCAGAGCTTCTACGGAATAACTAACCTCAGGTACCGCATCAAGGGAAACCAACTCTGGCTTACACCAATCCCGGCTGGAAATCAAGTACTACAATTATGGTACGTTCCAACCCTCACTACGCTCGGGTTAGATAGTGATCAATGTCAAGGGGTTAGTGGATGGACTGAATACATCATCATCGATGCAGCCATTAAGGCCATGCAGAAGGAAGAGAGCGATGTTAGCGTGCTTATGTCACAGAAGCAGGCTATGATCCTCCGTATAGAGGCTGCAGCAGAAAACAGGGATGCAGGAAGCCCCTCTGCAGTCACAGATGCTCGCTGGAGCGATGGGTCCATGCCTACCGGCAATGGAAGTGGCTTCGGTGGAAGCTGGTAATTGTGAAAAGCTTGACAACAATTGGGAATAAATGTATACTAGGTTCTAGAGACCTATTAGACATAAAGCCCAAGCTAATGGAAAGCTCTTATAGCCAGAGCTAATGGGGAGCCTTCGAATCGGCTCCTGGGGAGCCTCTTCTCGGCTCCTTTAATACTGCCCTGGTTAAGTTAGTGCAAAGTGTCTAAAATCAACTACATTCAAACGCAAGATCGTGTAATCAATCAGATTCAGCAGAATGTGAAGAATGTGGTGGACCCCCTTTCAGCAAATCCAGTGCTGAATGGCCTAATCCTTACAAACCAGGTATTGGTGTCCGGAGATAATACTATTAATCACACTCTGGGCAGAACCCTTCAAGGTTGGACAATCGTTAGACAACGGTCTGCCGCAAGTCTCTATGACAAACAAGATAGCAATCCTACTCCTGCTCTTACCCTGGTTCTCAATGCTTCCGCTGGTGTTAGTGTGGATCTTTACGTTTTTTAAGGAATAACATGACCCCTTTCATGAACCTTCTTCTCCCAACCCCTACAGTGACGTTGGGACCGTTGTATGCATTCGAGAACAACGCAGCATTTACAACCATCGACTCTCATAATCATACCCCAGGCTTTGGGGCGCCCATTCCCGCCGCAGCTTTACTTATTAATGAAGATTTATCTATTCAGGGATTTAACCTAACTACTTCCAGAAGTTTGAGACTTCAAATACAAGGAAGTCCTTTAAGTCAACCTACCGACCTAGCATCTATATATAGCGTTGGTGGAGAACTTTTTTACAACGATGGAGTTGGCAATCAGGTACAGATCACTCTGGGCGGAGCAATTGATGTTTCCTCCAGCGGTAACATCTCGGGCATGGGAGCTACCACAGCCTCTGTTGCCTATACGAATGGCAATAAGACCTTTACTTTCAATCAGAATACCAATCAAAGAGCAATCCTGGATGTTGGTACCGTTATCATCCGAGATCCCGGTAGTGCGGGTGTAAATGGAATTAGTATCAAATCTCCGACTGGTTTGGCTGCTAGTTATAATCTAACTCTTCCTACGGCTCTATCGGCAAGTACTACCTTCTTGATGAGTGATAGTTCTGGACAATTGTCTTACTATACCGGCAACACTGTTGCAGTATCTAATACAAATGCAGCATCCAGCTTAGCCATTGTTAGAGGTTCTTTCTACTACAATGGAAGTTCTATGGTCATTTCCGGTGGAGAAGGATTTTCTGTTACAAGAACCCTTGCTGGTAACTATAATGTCACCTTTTCTTCAGTATTTGCAGATGCTCCTATAGTTACGTTTGCAGGCACCAATACTGGGGCTTCTCCTTATGTACTTTCTTTGTTGTCTAGCACACCTCCCACAACCTCTGGTTTCAAGGTATTAGCCTACACAACCACTTCTAGTAGTACTCTGGTTGAAGTTTCTGCCTCTCCCGGAATTAACTTTATAGCTATAGGACTAAAGGCCTAATGCCCCTGGCTAAACAAAATCTTACTTTATCCTTCTCGGAAGGAGTTGATACCAAGTCTGATCCTTATCAGGTTAAGGCAGGTAAACTTCTTGTGCTTGAGAATGGCATCTTAACGAGCACGTTAAGTATGTCTAAAAGATTTGGCTTCCAAGGACTTAACATTGGAGCTAAGCAGAATAACTTTGTAAGTACCTTTCAAAAGGAGCTCATTCAGGGCGATGGCTTTGAGATGCGCTCCCTTCTGGCCCTCAATGATACAGGAACTGTCAAAGGCATCATCACTAATATTCAACTTACGCTGAATAGTGTGGTGCGCAATACTTACATACAAACCACTCAGGATTGTGCCTATCATAGTTCTGGTATTGAAGTTTACACCTGGGAAGATTCTCGAGGCAGCTCGAGATATAGTGTAATCGATACGATCACTAGAGAACTCATTGTTAATGATGCTTCTTTGGGAGCAACTGTTGCGGAGCCTAAACCAATGGCCCTTGGTCAGTACATTGTAGTACTATACCGCAATACCTCCAATCATCATTTGCAATATGTTCCAATCTCTGTACTCAATCCCACAATTCTGGGTACAGCCGTTGACCTGGCTACCGATCTCAATACCACCCACGGCAACTTTGATGCAGTCTTTTATAAAACCCAACTTTATATAGCGTACAATAATTCTACATCTACTGGGAATGTAGCAGTATTGTCAATTAATAGCCTCCTTGCTTTAAGTAGCATTGCGGTAGTTTCTACCAATCATGCTTCGGTGGCTATCGGGATTTTTGGAACCCATACAGCAGCTCGGGATACACTTTGGGTAGTTTTCTATGATGGTACTAGTGTTTTCTGTGTTGTTCTTGATAGTAATCTCACAGTTATAACCGCTACCCGCATTGTAGAAACTATAGCCAATATAGTTCGCGTTACGGGATTTGATAACAATGGAGCAGCTTTCATCATGTATGAGAGTTCTGACTCTCATAGTTATTCTCATTTTATTCGTGGAAATGATTGTGATACAGGTGGTATTGGTACTCCCTTCCTTTTCCTTGGCAATGCTGCCTTGGGCGGCAAACCTATTTACAACGGCAAAGATCCCAGTACTTACTTTGATTTCCTACTGCCAGTAATCTTCAACAGCGTGGAGCAGCCCACTTACTTCTTAGTTGACGGTTCAGCCCGGACTCTGGCCAAATGGATACCTGATAACGGGGGCGGACTTCCCCTTAAGTATTGCCTTCCTGAAACAGCCCCTGGCGCGACTAATACGCAGTATTACGTTGCCAGCCTCCAGAAAGACTTGCTAACCACCATTAGCGGAGTTGTCTACACCCAAACTGGGGTCTCGAGCCTTCAGCTCGAGCTTTCTCCAACCCAAGCTCCACAAAAGGCTGAACTCGGCTTCAATACCCACATTGGTGGTGGCATACTCTTTGCCTACGATGGTGGCAGAGTTGTTGAGCACGGGTTTAACATCTTTCCTGAAAATGTTACTATATCCACAAGCACTTCTGGTGGTCTCCTCTCTGATGGTACTTATCAATATCAAGTAACCTACGAATGGATGGACAATCAGGGACAAATTCACCGTAGTGCACCCAGTCCAATTGTAACTCAAGTCACGAGCGGTGGAGGAACTTCTTCCAACACTCTGGTTATTCCTACCCTTACCTTGACCAATAAAGTTACCCCAATACGTATTGTAGTATACCGTGATCAGGTAAACTCCGCCCAACCGGCTGTGTTTTACCAGGTGACCTCAACTACTTCCCCGCTTCTCAATGACCTCTCTGTAGCTACTGTATCTTTTGTAGACACGCTTGCAGATAGTGCTATCATTGGCAATCCAGTGATCTATACCAATGGCGGAGTGCTTCCTAATGATCCAGCACCTGCCACCAATACAATGTGCCTCTTTGATGACAGGATCTTTTACATTCTTCAAGAAGATCCACAGAGCTTCGGCTTCTCTAAGCAGCTCATTGCAGGCTCCCCTGTTGAATTCTCCAACTTCCAGCAGCAACATTTAGACCAACGGGGAGGCAATACAGTAGCTCTTTGCCCGATGGATAATAACCTTATCTTCCTAAAGCAATACAACCTCATGTATATGCAAGGAAGTGGTCCGGATCAAACTGGAGCTAATAATGGATACTCTACCCCACAGATTATTGCGGTTGATGGTGGCTGTATTAGTAACAATAGTGTTGTTCTTACTCCTCAGGGGGTAATGTATCAGAGTGAAAAGGGTTTCTATCTTCTCGGAAGAAACTTAATGACTGAGTACATCGGCGCTGATGTTGAAGCCTACAATAAAAGCTTATGCTTGTCAGCTACCTTGGTACCCAATACAACTCAAGCCCGATTTATCATGGACTCTGGTATATGCCTAATGTGGGACTACTACTACCAACAATGGAGTGTATTTACCAATCACTATGGCAATGATGCTTGTGTTTGGCAAGGGCAGTACACCTATGGTAGGGATGATTTCGATCCGGGCAGCATCTACGTAGAAAATACGGGTTATACGGACAACGGAGCCTTCATCAAGCTTAGAGTTGTCACCAGCTGGCTGAGCCTAGCCCAACTACAGGGCTTCCAACGCATCTACCGATGCCTAATCCTTGGACACTACTTCTCTCCCAATCAACTCTTGTTCCAGGTAGCTTATGACTTTAACCCGGCTACCGTTCAACAGGATTATATTGATAATACTTCTCTTTTAGGAACTACTACTTATGGCTCTGATACTCATTATGGTGATTCTAGCCCTTATGGCGGAAATTATCCTCTCCTAGAATACCGGGTTGACATGGCACGTCAAAAGTGCACTAGCATCCAATTTAGCCTAGAAGATGTACAAGGAAGCAACTTCGGCGAAGGTATTAGTATATCGAGTCTCAGTGTAATGGCTGGTCAAAAGGTTGGCAGCAACAAGCTCCCAGCCTCAAGGAGCTTCGGTTGAAAATAGGACGAATGAGACGTGCTGTGCCTAGGGACTATAAGAGCATAGCTTCGTGGTATACAGCTAGGGGGCAGGAAGCCCCTCCAGAATACCCCCCAGTTTGCGTTATAATGCCCCAGGTTGCGTCCGGAGGGCTTATCCCTACCCAAGGGTCCATTTGCCTCATCGAAGGGCTTATAACCAATCCTAGAGCATCGAAACAGGTGCGATCTGATGGTTTGGATAAGATTATCAAGCATTTAACTGAATATGCTAAGAATATGGGCTTTAGCTACATAGTTGGGCTCACAAAAGTACCCCATGTTGTTTCTCTTTCAGAGAAACATGGTTTTAGCAAGATTGGCGATTATACTATGGTTTCTAAGCATTTAAGTACAAAGGAAAGTGCCTAATGGGCTTTATATCATCTTTAGTTGGAGCTAATAATAGCTATAATGCTACTGGGCTCTCTAACCTCCAGAATAATCAGGTAAATCTTAGCCCATCCTTTCAGCAAGCTTTAAACCAAGGCCCTGGGGTACAATATCAGCCCACAGGCTACTCCAATGCAGCTAATCAGCAGCAAATGCTGGCCGATCAGCTCACGAAGGCTTACCAAGGCCAAGGTCCCTCAGCAGCCCAATTGCAACTTCAGCAGGGCAATAACATGGCCTCTCAGCAGGCTGCAGGGCAGATTGCTTCCCAACGGGGTATGAATCCTGCTCTGCAGCAGAGGCTTATAGATCAGAGCCAAGCTCAAGCGATGGGCCAGAATGCTAACCAATCAGCACAGTTACGGGTGCAGGAACAGCAGAATGCCCTGGCCAATCTAAACCCACTCTTGGTTAATATGGGAGCTCAGGGCCAACAAAATGCTCTCAATGCAGCTAATGTGGGACTTGAGAACTATGGAGCTCAAACGGGCCGCATTGGGACCATTGGCGGGCTTCAGAATCAGCAGAATACCACGGCTGTACAGAATGCTCTTGGACCTCAAGGGATTAATGCCCAGGTAGCTCAAGGAAACCAAGCTGTTAATGCTGGTATTGCCGGAGGTCTTATCTCTAGCATGGGCTCTGCAGGCGGTGGTATGAGCAGCATGGGCGGTGGTGGGGGAGCTGGTATGTTTGGAGGCGGAATTGTCTCCCAGCATCAAAATCAGCAGATGGACCCCAACTGGACCTTTATGCAGGCTTTACAAGCCAACCCCCCTATGAACTACTTCGGTGGTGGTATTGTTTCTCAGCATAATAACCAGTACATGGATCCAAATTGGACCTTCATGCACGCACTGTTATCACAGCCTCCCATGAACTATTTCGGTGGCGGAATAGTGGCGGATAAAGAGAATCAACTCATGGATCCTGCTTGGTCTTTTGGTGCTAAGCTAAATGCTCACCCAGCTCTCCAGTATATGGCTGACGGGGGTATGGTGGGTGATCCTGAGCTGGGAGGAAGCATCCTCGGTGCAGACTTGTCAATGCCCACTACCAGTTTTCCCGATATAGGGCAACCAGGGGATCCTACTGGACCTTCTAATGTTCCTACTGCACAAAGCTTTGCTCCTCAAATGTTTAAACAGCAACAATTGCAGGCCACACCTGCTGAACAATCTGCTGCACAGAACAATAAACCCATTGTTGACACACAGAACCCCTATGGCGGTGGCTTTGGTATTGGCTCCGGTATCGGCAACTCTATTAAAGATATTGCTAAGATGTTTATGACGGGTGGAGGACAAGTACCCGGTTCTGCTCAAGTGTCAGGCGATAGTCCGAAGAATGATACTGTACCGGCTATGCTTAGCCCTGGTGAAGTGGTTGTACCACGAAGCGTAGCTTCAGATCCGGATGCGGCTAGGGACTTTATTGCCCATGTTAAAGGACTTAGCATTAGCAAAGATTCTAAGGCTGGTGAGAAGAGTCACTATGCTAAGGTCTTAGAAGAACATCAGAAGCTGAGAAGTCGCATTGAGGCTCTTGAACACTTTTGCATGGGTGGAAAGGCAGGTTACTAAGATGCCGCTACACAAAGGAAAGTCTAAGAAAGCCTTCTCAGCCAATGTGAAGGAACTCATGGATACGGGACGCCCTCAAGATCAAGCATTAGCCATAGCTTATAAAGAAAAGGCTAAGAAAATGGCCTTTGGCGGCGAAGTAGAAAATGAGTATCATGTCACTGCAGAACATGAAGATCATTTTGTTGTCCGCAGAGGAAGTAAAGAATTCAAGGTAGCTAAGAATGGTTTAAGCCGAGATCATATTAGTAAAATCCAACGGATGGCTGATGGTGGTGAGGTAGAGGATACTACAGAAGCTCCTCCCGAAAATACTCAAACTGTTCCTTCTACTGAGGCATTCCCAGAGAACTTTCCAACAAGCCCCATTCCCCCAACCCCTCAAGATCAGTTGGCACCACAAAGTATGGGCTTGGCAGCTCAGTCTATGGTTCCTCAGCCGACCCCCGACGCTGCGGTACAGACAGACCAAGGGCAACCTTCAGCTAATAAGCCTCCTGATACTACTTTTGCTGATCCAATGGAGTCCTATAAGAAGGCCTACACCCTTGAACATCAAGGCAATGTGGCGGCTTTGCAGGGCAATCAGATCCAAGCTCAGAATGATCTACAGGCTGCCAATAACCTCATTGAAGGTCAACAGAACTCCTATCAAGAGTATCAAAACCGCGTAGCTCCGATCATGCAGAACCTAGATCGGGTTACTCAACAGGCAGCGAATCAGAAACTAGACTACGGTCGGGTGTGGAGCAATATGTCCACCGGCAATAAGATTCTAGCCGGGATTAGTATCATGCTTGGCGGTATTGGTCAAGGACTTCTTAAGTCTAACCATAACGCAGCACTTGATGTAATCAACCAAGCCATTGACAGAGATGTGCAGCAGCAAAAAGCTCAAATGGATCAGAAGAATAACCTCTACCGCATGTACCAATCTCAGGTACATAATGAGCAAGAAGCTGAACAGCTCACCAAGGCTCATCTTACCTCTGTGTTTCAAGGCCAACTAGCCCGTGCAGCGGCGATGAGCAATGATCCTAAAGCAATGGCAGCTTATAAGATGGCGGAAGCCCAGATCAATCAGCAACAGGGTAACACCGCAATGCAGATTGCCCAATTCGGCATCCAACGTCACATTGCCACCCAACAGTTTGGCCCTGAGCTCTTACCCTTTATGGGTAAAGAGTCCGATACTGCTGTTAGGCTTCCCAATGGCAACTATGGAAAAGCTACTAGCAAAGAAGGTGCCAAAGAAGCCAATACGGCAATTGGCTCTTACCAACCTTTATTGAAGTCTCTGGATACTCTAGAGAATCTTCCTAAAATGACGGCAGGAATGCCTTACACCCAAGCTTCTCAATTGGCAGCTCAAGCGCAGGCAGAAGCCTCTAGCCAAATTGCTAAGATGAAAGATGTACAGTTTAGTTCCCGTACTGCAGAATTGCTTAAGAACATGGTGGGCGGAGATCCTAAATCTTACCTAACCGGCGCCATCCGGCCTATGGTCCAACAAGCCAGACAGTCTGCTCAAGGAGATCTTGAGAGCAAACTGCAAAGTCTTGTTCCAGCCTTTAAACCTTCCTACAAGCCTTCGAGCTTTAAGAGATAATGCCAACCCTTATTAACAATAAGACCCAAGCTCTTGAGGACATTCCTCAGGATCAGCTTCAAGATACTTTCTTGAACGGTACCCATTCTTTCCAATCTGGACAGACAGTGCCGATCAAGAATGAATTTGGACAATTGGGACAGATTGCACCGCAGGAAGTGCACCAAGCCATCACCCAAGGTGGTTATAAACTTCCCTCCCAAGCTGAACTTACAGAAGCCTCCAATGAAGCTAAGTACGGAGACACCGCTTCTGGTCTACGTGCTGCCGAAGAGGCAGCGATTGGTACAGCTACCTTTGGCCTGGGCCGGGAAGCTTTAAATAAGCTTGGCCTTTCTACTCCCGAAGGACAAGCACAGCGAGCAGCCCGCAATCCAGTAGCTTCCACTTTAGGCGGAATAGCCGGCATTGCTGCTCCACTGGCCCTTGGAGACCTAGCTGCTCCTCTCGCAGGAGCCGATGCACTTAACCCCGTTGTAGGCATTGCTAAGGTAAGCCAAGGGGCTGCAAAGGCAGCTGAAGGTGTACTAGGACGTGCTGGAGCAGCAGCTCTCGGTAGCGCAGTTGAGGGAGCTGCTTACGGCGCAGGCAATGTGCTCAATGAGCATGCTTTAGGTTCTCCGAACCTAAATGCACAGAGTATCCTTAGCCAGGTTGGCATGACCAGCTTGCTTATGGGAACTCTGGGCGGAGCTGGAGTACTAGCCAAACCTTACTTACCTGAAATCCTTGGCGGAGCTAGCAAATCTGTTAGTAATCTAGCCGAATCTGCAGCAGGCATCCCTGAAGGTTTGAGTAAGACAGAAGATCTTTTAAGTTCCGGGATGTCCTCAGCCTCTGGTGTACCTAAAGAGAATATCGATGCTCTCATTCGAGATCGTCATATTATGGCTCAAACCCCTGAAGCCAAAGCTGCAGTGGCAAGTGAATTTGCAGATTCACTCGCTGAAACTAAGCAGACTATTGACAAGGCCTTAAAGGTTGCCAATAAAGAAGTGCGAGGGGCAGAGACAGAGAAGCTTCTTGTTGGTACCGATCCTTCCCGCATCTACGAAGAGGGAACTGCTAACCTAGCACAAGTAGATAATGCAGTCCGAACTATGAGGTCCGAGCCCGATCTCTATAGCCCTAGACTTGCTAGGGAGACTGAATTAGTCCGAGATGGTCTCCAGAAGCGTATTGCGGAAGCTCAATCCCCGCACGATATCTTTGAAGCTCTCAATACTGCCAAACAGACTCTTGATGAGAATATGCCCTATGGCAAGATGATCGCCGAAGGTGACAGAAAGTCCATTCAAGTCCTTACAGACTTGAGAGGTCAACTCCGCACCTCACTCGAGAATCCAGAAGTCTTCGGAGAAGCCGGCAGCCGCCAAGCAGCCTTTAACAATGCCCAACATGAATATTTACAGGCAGATAAGGCCTTAGCAAAGGCTCTTGGGGAGAAAGTTCCCAATAAGGGTGCTGGAATGACTTGGCAGCCCAAAGCTACCAAGATGAATACCTATCTTAATCAGATCTCCGACCCGCGAGGGGTTGGAAAGTCCGAGGCTTTAGAGAACTGGTTTAATGCCTCTAAGAACCTCACCGATCAAATGGAAGCTTCCTACAAGGCTCTCCCCGAGAAGCAGTTTGATCGACAAGCAATGGACAGTGTTCTGTCCAAAGCACAGAGCGCACAAGCAGCCGCCCAAAAGCAAGCTGCTGTAGAAGCTAACCGTAAGATGATCCAGAACATCACCGGACAACAATCAGGTTTACCGGGAGCTGGCCTCCTTGGCTTTGCTACCGGGCATCCTATTGTTGGTGCTGCTCTTGGCGCCGCCAAGGCGCTAAGAAATCCTGTACAGACTGTACAGACTTTGGCTAATATCGAGAGGCTCCTGGGCAGAACTCAGACTGTCATAAAGTCAGGCATAGCCGGTATTGTGAAGCATGAAGGAGCGGAAGCTACTGCCTCTCTTGAGAAAGAGCTTGGGGACAACGTCCTCAGCATGAAGAATTATAAGAAGAGAATTGAGATGATCAAGGAAGCTGCTGCAAACCCAGAGGCTCTTGCTGGCCGCATCGGAGATGCTACTAGCCATCTAGCCCCACACGCACCGGACACAGTCAGTGCCATGGGCATCGCCGCAAGTGCGGCGGTCGCCTTCCTTGCAAGCAAGTTGCCACAAACACCGGATCCTGGTCCCTATGGTCATGAATGGGAACCAAGCAGCACTGAGATTGCCAAGTTTAATAGGTATTATCAGGGGGTTCAGAATCCTCTAAGCATTCTGAAGGATGCACAGAATGGCTCCCTTAGCCCTGAAACTCTAGAGGCTGCAGCTGCAGTGCATCCAGAACTTTATACCCACATTCAAACCCAACTCATGCAGAAGTCAGCCCAAAAGGGTGTAACACTTCCGTACCAGAGCAAGATGATGATTAGCATGATTCTTGGACAGAATGTGGTACCAAGCCTCTCACGGGGCTCAGTGCAAGCGAATCAGGCTTTACTACAGCCTACAATGCCTGCCCAGATCCCTGGTCAGCAAGGACCAAAGTCTTCCCGAGGGCCTCACACCCTCAAGAACCTAAACGTCTCTGGTAGGTATAACCTGCCGATGACACAATCAATCCTAAGGATAAAATAACATGCCTAAAGGCTTTAAAAACGTAAGTAGCTTGCTTCTTAATGGAGACATGTCTCAGGCCACGCTTGAGAGCAAACATGTTGATATTAGCTGCATGGATAACATTGGACTACAAATTGTCTGGACAGGTACCCCCACAGGTACACTTGAATGTGATGTATCCCTCGATCAGGTTAGCTGGATACCACTCACCTTCAATCCAGCCATTAACCAACCTGCTGGAGCTTCGGGTACGCTATACTTGGATCTAAACCAGCTTAGCGCTATGTGGCTCCGCGTAGTGTATACGCGGGTGTCCGGTTCTGGTACTTTGAATGTGCAAGAGGCTTCTAAAAGCGTCTAATTCTAGGTGATTCTGTGACTTACCAATACATACGATACCCAGGGGCCTCTGGGGGTTCTAGTGGAATTATTACTAGCATTAATGGTAATAATACCCCAGCCCAACTGATTGTAGCCGGCTCTGGTATCAATGTATCCAGCAGTGGTGGTACTACTACGATTAGTAATACCGAAGCTGGGGGTAGTGTTACCTCGGTCTCTGTAGTAACTGCCAATGGCTTAGCCGGTACTGTAGCAAATCCTTCTACAACCCCAGCTATAACCCTCTCTACCACAGTTACTGGCATATTGCAGGGCAATGGTACAACCATATCGGCTGCCACCACAGGAAATCTTACAGATGCCGGAACAGATGGTATAACAGTTACTGGAGGGACAGGGGCCGTGCTGGGTTCTGGCACAAGCCTCTCTCAACACGTAGCTGATACTACCCACAATGGTTATCTATCCAGCACTGATTGGAATACCTTTAATGGGAAGCAAGCTGCCGGGAGCTACATAACAGCCCTTACGGGGGATGTTACAGCAGCCGGCCCCGGAAGTGCTTCTGCCACCCTAAAATCTAATCTAAAGCAAAGAAGTATCAGCGTAGCCTTCGATGGAGGCGGTGCCCCACTAACTGCTGGTAAGATTATCTACCTAGCCAACATTCCCTACAGCGGAACAATCACTGGTGTACAGATGTTAGCCGATGTGAGCGGCTCTGCGGTTGTAGACATTTGGGAGACTACCTACGCAGGCGGACCGCCCACGGTAGCCAATACTATTGTGGACAGCTTCCCCCCAACCCTCTCCAGTGCCCAGAAGTCCCAGGACACTACCCTCACCAATTGGACTACAAGCATCACTGCCGGAAACATGATGGCCTTTAAGCTAAATAGCAATAGTACTATAACATTCCTAAGTTTAGTACTTACCGTGAGTGCAAGCTAATGCAAGTTACTCTTCAAATTACTCAGCAAGGCGATAGCATCCAAGTAACAGATACCCTTACAGGGCAAGGTCTCCTTTGGCCTTCTTCTGATACGATGCTCTCAGAGTGTACAATAGAAGATTCTCAACTAAGAGATATCATCTTAAAGCTAGCCATGGGCGCTCATAGTATAGCCGATTTAAATGGTAAGACCGTAACCCTAAGCTTGGAGATAAGCTAATGTCACTGTCTTACAACTGTTTATTTCAGACCATGCTACAAATTGCTAGCTACGGTACTGCCAATTTAAGTTTAAGTACCATGAAAATTGGTTGTATATTTAGAGCTAATGGCAAGCAAATTACAAAGGTTATAATAAACGTAGCCTCTGTTACAAGCTCTCCAGTTTATCAAGTGAGTATACAATCATTATCAGCTCAGAAAACTCCCAGCGGTACTGACATTGGCGGGGGAAGTCCAACGTTAAAAACATTTACCCCAGTTGCTGGCGTACAGACTATCACATTGACTAATCCCTATACTCCCGCTTTGGGGGATGTACTTGCAATAGTTGTTGAGTATTCATCTGGTACAATCGATGCTTCTCATTTTGCTTCTTTCAACTATAGACAAGGTAATAACATAGGAATGACCCCCTGTCCTATCGGATATGATGGGATCAGTTGGACCGCTACTCAGGGACAATTGCCCGGCATAGCCCCTGTCTATTCCGATGGCACTTATGCTCTGTGTACAGTTGGGGTAAATAGTTCTGTAACGCGGTTAGACTTTAACAATACCTCAACCCCTAGAGAATATGGTATACACTTTGTTCCCGATGTAAACTACACAGTGGATCGATTGCTTGTATTTACACATAATGATAACCCGTCCAGCGGTAAGTTGACCATCTACAATAGCAATAATACTGTCATGACTGGAAGCGATAATGTGACAGTTACTCAACTAGATTACACAGGTAGTCCTACCATTGCTTCTGTGATAGTTCCCATAACCCCGATAACTCTGCTGAGGGGGAACGACTACTATATGGTGTTTAGTCCGACTTCTGCTAATAGTATTAGTATACAGAAATTTACCTTTACCGATGCTAATATTAAACTGGTAGTATTTGGCAATGCTAACTTTGTATCCAGAGGAACAATTGGATCTGGTGCCTGGACGGAAGACGCTAACAGTGTAACTTTAATGACGCCCATCTTGAGTGGGCTTTCGGGCGGCCAAAGCGGCTACGCCAGCTCTTAGGAGAATAAATGACCTTTCAATATATTAGACACTCACCCACCAACGGCGGTGGGGGCGGTGGACCCAGCACTCCCAATACCACCACACTGGATGCAGTAGCTCTGTGGGGAGATACTCACGGGGGAAGTCTTCTCAATTCACCTCTTATCTCTACTGGAGGCAATCTAGCTGTACCAAATGGGCTATCTGTTGGAGGTGGTACTCTTGCTTTTGGTATCCTTCCTGGTACGGTTATAGCCTCAGATAATTCCTCTGGAAAGCAATTATATGCTTATATTGGAGCCAGTGAGGCGGCCCAAGGAGCTGGGCAGCCCGATGGCCAAATCGGTTTCTTTGACTACCCTAGCGGTGAAGGTCCAATCTGGGGTATGTTCCATAATACCAATACTATGGGACTTTATAACACTGGGGACGCTGCCGGACCTCTGGGCGGATACTACAGTGCTCTAGACTTTGTAATGCCAGGAAATGGTTCTCCCCCCTACGGCGGAGTCACAATGCTTTGGGGTACAGATGGTGTAGGGGATATCGGGGCAGCATCTGACCACAGACCTAATCACATTTATGCTAAAACTTCGATAAGCACCCCACTTCTCACACTCACTGGCTTTACACAAGGCTCTGTGCTCTTTGCAGGGGCTTCGGGGGCTGTCTCTCAAGACAATGGTCAACTCTTCTGGGATGATACCAATAAGATCCTGTGTGTGGGAACTAAAACCCCTCTCACAGAATGGATACCTAGCAATCATCACGGTACGATCGTTATCGATGCCCCAGGAGATGGTACGGTAGAAGACTTCCCCATTCTTGCCCTATCCATTGACACTTCGGGCGTAAGTCCCAACACAGATGGTGCCATATACTGGATTAACAACAATCCTTCAGATGTGGGTGAACTCGGAGTTATCTCTACCTTCCGCTATGACGGTACCAATAGCTTCTCGGGATCAGGGGTTACTAATGGGTTTGTCTTTGCAGCGCGTAAGACGGCCCTAGACCCCAACCCAGCCACAGACATCCTTAGAATTAACCAAATAGCCAGCAATGTGCTCATGGTTGATGCAATTGCAGCCTCGGCAGGTGTGGTGGAGTTCCGGTACGCCAACCATATGTGTCTTACCTACGGGTATGATCCCACAACGGGCGTACTCATTCAAACTGATGGAAGTTTGATCAAGGACGATGGTAATAACCTAGGCACCTTTGGTGGGCTTGAGAACTTCTACCAATCAGCCTATAAGTGGGGATTCTTCGGCACAGGCGGGGTGAGGATTGGAACCTCAGATGCCACGTGGAATGCTCCCACCTTCCTCCTTGAAATAGCCGGGGTTGGCCGAGATAGCTACGTAAAGCACTACAACACAGCCTCTGCTGTCGGCATGCTTGTTGGTATAGATGCTTCAGGCAATGGTGAAGTGCTCCACAGAGATGCCTTTCCACTTAGCCTGGGAGTAAACAATACAGCAGCTTACCAAATTACCACAGGCAATACTCTAAAGAACCTACTCGGGGCTAACGAAGCTACGGGAGCTGGGGTTCCTTTGGCTGGAGCCAATTGCCCGGCTGCGGATCCCACCACCCCCTATACCTGGATAAAGATGATCTCTAGTGACGGAAGTACGGTATATGTCGCTGCTTATAAGTAAAGAATACCTAATTAGGGTGGCTTTATCTATAGTTGCGGTATTTGCCCCTGCCAAGCAGGTAGTATTTACTGTCATAGTCCTTACCCTGGCTGACATGGTTACCGGCATCCTGGCCTCTCGAAAGCAAGGCCATCCCATTACCAGCTCTGGGCTTAAGAGAACTGTGGCAAAGATTGCCATATATGAAGTGGCCATACTGGCTTCCTACCTGGTAGGAATGTACCTAACTGGACCCTATATCCCGGTACTTAACATCTGCTCTAGCCTAGTGGGGCTAACGGAGCTTAAGTCAGTGTTGGAAAACCTAGATACCATCAATGGAGGAAGCTTCTTTAGGTCCATGACCGATAAGCTGTCATCTTATGCAAAGCTCGACCCGCCAAGCGATCCTTAACGAAGTAGAGCGTAGAGATACTGAGTATCGCGCTATTGCTGAAGCGATCCTTCAGTACTTCGATCTATACCGCAGCTCCCTTGAAACTCCCAGCCTGGTGCAGTATACCGTAGCCTTTGCCCTAGGAAAGCCTGGAGGTAGCCGCCTCTTCGCCTCAGTTAAACAAGTACTTAAAGACCTGGGCGTGGAGCATACTAGGAAGTCAGGTAAGCCCTACTATATCAATATTTGCCTTAAGCCTGAATATCACGCTACGCGTGAAACTCTTGAGGCCTTAGCCTCAAAGCATACTAGTATTGTCCATAAGGCGGCTAGACGCCCCTGGTAATAGGGTCTAGATTGCTCTACAATGCCCCACAAGCCTCTCCCAGCCTTCCCCCCACCCTTAGGGTACCCTAGGAACTCACCAATGCTATACAAGCCATCCCAGACCTGTTATAACCTGATTACGCAGTGGGAGGGCTGTCGCCTCGAAGCCTATGAAGACCAGGGAGGTCGATGGACCATCGGCTACGGGACCACCGGCCCAGGGATTGTGGAAGGGCTGACAATTAGTGTAAATACAGCAATGTCCATGATGAAGGACCACGCCAATTCCATAGCCCAGGACCTCAGTCACCTGGGGCTACGGTTGACTCAGAATCAACTGGATGCGCTTGTATGCTTTATTTACAACATTGGGATGGGAGCCTTTAAGAGCTCCACTCTGTTGAAGAAGCTCCTGGCGCAGGATGCTTACGGGGCAGCCGAAGAGTTCCCCCGATGGGATAAGGTCCATGGAGTGGATAATCCTGGACTCCTGAACCGGCGTAAAGCAGAACAATCACTGTTTATGCAAGCTTAATCAACTACTTAGCTCATCTGTACCATGTTTATGGTATGGGGCTAATCCTTTAATACAATCAATCACTTACAATCTACTACTAAAACTAAGGGCCTAAACCCTGCTTATTTGCATGGTCTAAGCCCTTAAAATGGTACTTTGTGCCTGCGGGCGGTTGCCCGCTACCAGGATACTTCGAATGTGATAGAAGGAAACCTCACCAGGTTCTCGGCTAGGATGCCACTCTCACGTTTGATGATCACGCTGTAGCCCCTCTCTAGGAGGGAATTACGGGCCCGGAAGAGATCATGCTCATGGGTAGAGGCTGGCACCCCGACAATAACCAGCCTTCGTTTGCGCGTGGCGGCCTCCAGGATGTTCTCCTCAATGTGCTTGAGGAGGTCCGGTAGGGGGGCTTTGTACGTACGTTCTACGAGCAATCTGGCTTCTTTAGCGTTCATGTGTTTCTCCTTTATAAACCGGGGCACCGGTCCGACGCCAAGGACTTGTCGGTTGCTGTTTATTTATAGTCCGTGCAGTGCCGTTGGGAGTTTACCTTACCATTTTCCTCAGAGAGATCAATCTCTGCCGTCAGGAGTCGGTACTACCCAAATAGTAGCTCAAATATGAGCAATAAAGTAATCGTAACAATAAAGCTGGCTACAGCGCAGTAGATGAAATCTAGCATTACTTCACCCTGCAGGTATAGAGGGCATCGATATGCCCTCGTGTGCGCAGGTAGCTCTCAAAGGATACTCTAGTGGCGCGTTCGAGCGCTTCGGCTCTCACTGCGCGGCTATGGGCTGTGATTGTAAGATAACCTGCCATGAGGATCATCCCGTAAGCCAAGAGATATAGAGTAACTAACTTCATACATACTCCCTTCTAGTTTCATATCTGACTTTTTGAACAGCAATCGATATGTATCTATAAGTGCTTACATCTAGATTTACTATGTAATCCAACGGGTAGTCTCCAACCTTTATTGAAGATTTACCATCAAACGAAACCATTACTACCAGCCTGGGGCTTGTTTTGTAGTAAACTTTAACCTTACGCTTCATATCCCTATATTGCCTCAGTGCCGGCTTACTGTCAAGTACCCAACTCCGAAGCCAGCAAGTAGGCCAACTCCTAGGTAAAAGTACTTCATCACGCTTCCTTCATTCTCAGCGTCTACAACCTTATTCTCTAGTTCCTTTTGGTTAGCCTTGAGGGCCTTAATACTCTCATCTTGGGCCTGCACGGTAGCATCGCAAGCAGCAATGATATCCTTGCAGGGGTCGTACTTCCCATGCGGAGTTTCCGCCATGGCCAAGGTAGCGGATAAGAAACAAATAAGAAGTAGTCTCATAAGGATTCTTCCTTTGTAACTCTTAGAGTAAACTGTCCTTCGTGATTAATTGAAAACTGATACTCTTCTTTAGTATCCTCGTTTTTTCCCTCGAAGTAGCAGGTGTGTTGGTATATGTTGGTGAAATCTATTTCTTCAACTGCTTTACTTTTTAGATAGTCAACTATTCTTTGCATGTTGTCCATAGAAATTTTCATTGACTGCCCCCGTGTGAATCTAGGTAGTCTTGCCGGACCTTTCCATACCGGTCCTTGGCAGCCTGTACCTTTTGATCATTAGCCAATTGTTGGGTGTCCATATGGGCCTCCAGGAGCTGCACTTGGGCTCGATGCAGAGCGCTGCCCTTCTGATCGAGTAGAAGGACCAACACTCCGATGGCAACAGCCATCGTGAGTGACACCCATTGCATGATTGTTAGCTTAAGGTTTGATAGAAAGCTCACAGCCCCAGCCTCCGGATCTTGAGCCCCTTGCACTTCACCACAACATGGAAGCCGCTGCAGTCATCTTTGACCTTGTCACTGATCCAGTTGCACACATAGTAGGCTTCTGGAGTTTCCTTATAGATCCAGCCAGTTGTATAGCAAATTGGAGTGTACACAGATCTATGTCCGTCCATGCTGGCATGATCCGGCACTTCAATAAGTACTAGAGGATACATGCCTTTCTTGATGTTAGCTCTTACTCGTTTAGGTAGCATTACTTTCCTCCTTTGTAAGGGACAAACCGTGGACCTTTAGAATCTACGAGCCCATACCCAAGCGTCCATTCCTTCATCCGAGTAGGACCATAGTTCAAGGGGAGTGCGGACTCGTCCGCCAGGTAGCCTGCATTGAGCTCCCATAGGATGCCGGATTTATGCTTGCTGTACACCACCCCACCCGTGTGGGAATGCCCCACAATAACCTTACTGTCCAACTTCTTCATATGATCGCCTAGCTTCGAGAGGTGTCCATGTATTGCAATCGTTTCTGTTCCCAATCGAAGCTCTTCGCGGTCATCCCGCATCGTGTGCACGCCACTGAAACAATAGAGCTGCCTAGGATCATACACAGCCTCCAACTCTGGGAGTGTTTCTCCAATACGCTTGCGCAGCCGCATGTCATGATTGCCGAGGAGTTGAAACCTGCGAGACCTCGGCGATAGTTTTCTGACCGTTTTCCAGAATGCCTTGGCTTCTTTGAGCCCCCGTTCCATCTCTTCCCTAGGAGTAATGAAACTAGGGCTCCGAGTAAACCGGCTGAAAACATACTGATCAAGAAGATCACCAATTTGAATAACGACATCCGGTTTCTCCTTCTTAAGTTCCCCTAAGGCCCACTTGAGGGCTTTCTTGTGATGAAAGGGGAAGTGTATGTCTCCAAATACAAAGATCTTCATTCTACCTCCTTGGTAGGAGGGGGAAGCAT
>Ga0265322_10000109_pt1 | contig 38152 bp, 70 predicted proteins | sample 41222metaG_FD_193584 | JGI IMG/M metagenome (GOLD analysis project Ga0265322, IMG submission 193584) | Rhizosphere microbial communities from Carex aquatilis grown in University of Washington, Seatle, WA, United States - 4-12-22 metaG | ecosystem: Host-associated > Plants > Roots > Rhizosphere...
GTTTTGCTGGCACGAGCAACGCCTATAAATTTCTTCGCTTACGCTTCGTTCGGATGCCGAACACGCTTGTCCTATCGACTGCCTGCGCCCAAATCACGGGCATCGCCGGGAATGTGGTAACAGTGGCAAGTTTTCCCACCTCTCCCGCGCCTTTCACCACAAGCGCGACCTACGATATCATCTCCAATAGTCCGCAGATGTTTGTTAGCCAGGGAGATGATCTTACCGTCTCCGCCATTGATCCCATACTAAAGACCATGACCTTTACTTCGCTACCCGCCGATTCTTTGGGTAATACGCTCGCGCAAGTGGGTGACTGGGTGTGCTTCGCTATGCAATCGCCCATTCCACAGATACCGTTCAAGCCGGGATTTCAATTACTGCTTCAACTCTCGGCGGCTAAGTGCCTAGAAATTCATGGCGATACACAGGGATTCAATGTGGCCATGAGTCAAGCGGCGGACATGAAGAACTATTTCATTTCAGTAATCACGCCTCGCGTCGATGGAAACGTTGTTCGCCTTACTACTCCAAACTCCCTCTACGGGTGGGACTAAATGACTCTCGAAACTGATCCGCAGCAAATTCAACTCGACTGTAAAGGGCTATACACAATGCCCAACAGCCTGTCCAAAGTACCGGCGGGCTCTCTCTTGCAGGCCGAGAATGTGGTGGTGGACTATAACGGTCTTCTCTCCGTGCGGCGCGGCATCAAGCAATTCGGGGTAAGTTTCCAGACACTAACGGGGAATGCGAACACTGAGGTATTCGGGGAATTCTTTTATAAGGACTCGAAACTCGCGTGGTATGGTGATGCCACGTTGGCAGATATAAATCCTGCGCGTAATAACTTTGCCTACGATAGTGATGGCCTGGGCACATGGGTGAATACGACGATGAATGTGCCGTCACCTGCGTATGTTCTCACGGATACTTATCGCTCGGCGCAAAGCAACGACAATATTTATTTCACATCGAACGCGGGGATTTTGAAGGCCGACGATCCCTCGCGTCCTCTCTATTCAGCGGGCGGTTTGCCGGGGCTAGATGGCCAGGCTGTTCTTTCAGATAGCTCAGGTTTCATGGCTACCAATACGGAAGTAGCCTATCGGATGACATGGACCTTTACAGATTTCAATAATAACGCGGTCGAAGGAACACCGAGTACCCGCGTCGTCATTGCTAATAACTCTGGCGGAAGCCGAAATGTCACTCTAACCTTCACCATACCGCATGGCACAACGATTGACTACCAATATAAAATTTATCGTTCGATCATGTCCGCAACCGGCACTACTGAACCGGCGGATGAACTTCAACTTGTCATTACCGGCAATCCGACGAGCACAGACTTGACGAACGGCTTTTTTACGGTGAAAGACACCACCCCAGAGAGTGAGCTTGGCGCATTCCTGTACACAAACTCAGGACAGGAAGGTATTTCCCAGGCGAACACGATCCCGCCTCTGTCGAATGACATGTGTTTCTTCTTCGGGTATATGATTTATGGCTCTTGCACCACACAACAGAAATTTTTGCTCTCTCTTCTTTCAGCAGAAACTCCGCTGGGGCTTGCGATTGGCGACACTTTCACGGTTACGCGGGGAAGCACTACGTTTACTCTTACAGCTCATGCCTCAGAGGTGATTGCGTCCGGCTATTTCAAGTTATTCACGGGCGGCGATCCAGGTAGCGACATTTTGCAGACAAAGTTGTCTTTGATCCACGTATTAAATCGTTATGCACAACTTCTCGTCTACGCTTTCGATGCCTCGGACGTAAATAGTGCCACTTCGCTCCCGGGCGACTTCTATTTGCAGGAGCAAGGCATCGGTGGCAGCCCATTCAACGTGTTTTCCTCTAACACAACGGCCTGGAATCCCCCTCTCAACCCATCCATTGGTGTTCCCTCGCTGGCTGGCGGCGGAAAAGGCATGGGATTTTGTTCAAAATTTCAGCAGCCAGAAGCAGTGCCCCTTTCCAATACAATTAACGTGGGAAATCCTAATTTTGAGTGGTTGCGGGTGCTTCCTCTCCGAAATAGTGTCGTCGTTCTCAAGGCCGACGGGCTGTTCCAGCTTACAGGGACTACGTTCCCTTTTACAGTGACCACACTGGACACCGGCACCATTCTCACTGCTCCTGAGAGCCCTGTGGTGATGAACAATCAAGTTTTTGCCTATACAAATCAAGGCATCGTTGGTATTTCTGAAACTGGTCCCGGCATTCTCTCTCGCCCTATCGAAAACATTCTTCAGCGGATTAGTTCCTACCTCTATGTTCAATTCCCGCAGAAATCATTCGGCGCGGCGTATGAAACGGATAGGAAGTATATTTTTAGCACTATATCCGAGAACGATAACTATGTAAAGGCGACCATTCAGTATGTGTACGATACTATTACTGAATCATGGACAACCTATACCTATCCTATCGCCCTGTGGGACATTAGGGAAAGCCCCACAGAGCACAGGCTATACCTTACTTCGGCGGACCCCGCCTATCCGTATGTCTTTCAAGAGAGGAAGAGTTTCACGCGTCTCGACTATGCCGACATAGAGTTACCCGTTACCATAGTGGCCTACGACAATACGCAAACGCCACCGGTTGTCACTTTGTCCAGTACGGCAGCCGTTACTGTCGGATGGAGTTTGGCACAACTCGTTTTGGTGGGCGGTGTTCCTACGAGCATCTTGAACCTGTCTGTGATTACACGGGTTATAGATGCCACGCATATTAATGTGACCGATGCAGTGAACTGGGATTTATCAGGGATATCGCTTACGACTGTAGAGCAGCCGATTCCAGTCAGCGTGGCCTATTGCCCGATTATTGGTTCAGGAGTGGCTTCTACCGGCGCGACAGTGGCGGGCAACCCTGGCATAATTAAGTTCTTCAAAGAAATCCAATTCTTCTTTCAGAACGTTGACTTTACGCTCGTCAATGTTAGCATCGCCAGCGACTTTGTGGCCGGTGGGGCACCGATGGCCCTGATTCCCACAACCGCGACTGTCGGATGGGGCCAATTTGCATGGGGACAAGTGCCGTGGGGTGGAAACTCCGAATTCACCGTACAATCTATACGCACCTATATTCCCCTATCTGCAAGACGGGCACACTGGTTGAATATATCTCTGAACGTGGAACAGGCAATGACGAGTTTCACTTTTGGTGGTGCTGTCTTGACATACACGCCGGTAACAACGCGTTCCAAATAAACCATGCAACTTCCTCTCTACAGACGCCTCACCCAAGAAGACCTCGCAGATGCCCCGAAGGGGTCATGGAAAGACCGTCTCTTGTACGCGATGAATCTATTCTTCCAGCAAATCTATTCGGGGCTCAACAACAATCTTACGCCCGAGCAGAACTGCATCGCGCAGACGAAAACGTTTCAGATCACGGGTAGTAGCACCCCGGCGAATAATGCGTACAGCTTCACCGCGAGCTACCCGTATCAGCCACTAGGATACGATCTTTTGAATATCCAGCCGACGGATAATAGTACCCCAATTTTTACCGCCGCGCCGCACATCAGTTGGAACTTTGCAAACGGTATGTTTAACATTTTAGGAATATCCGGCCTCACCGATGGAGTGCAATACATCATCACACTTCGCGTTTGGTGGGGACAGATTATCAACCACTAGGAGCTATTACGATGCCATTCGTTCCCAACATGACCGACGATGAGCAACAGAACCCTAACGTACAGGGGGCCGTTGCGCCCGCTGGCGGCGGTGCCGTCCATCTATCTCCCTCTTCTGGTGTCGGATCATCCGCTCCTGCCGGAGCTGCCGGGGCTCCTGCCACGGGGGCAGGCGGTTCTTTCGCCACGTTAGACAAATATCTTACAGCCAATCAAGGACAGGCCGCGCCTCTGGCTGGACAAATTACCAATCAAATTGGCCAGCAATATAGCGGATTGGATGCCCAAAATAATGCCGCCATCGCGAGCATGAATAATCAGGTGACGAATGCTCCCGGCTATACGGCGAGTGATCCGAATGTGCTGGCACAAGAAGCGGCCAATCCTGTCTCATTTTCTGGCGATCAAGGAAACGTAAAGCAATTCCAAAGTTTGCTAGACAATACATATAGCGGACCTGCGACGGCAGAGGGAACAACGGATTATACGAATCAGCAGAATGCCATTAATAATGCCATCTCCACGGGACAAGCGGCCACGGGTACAGAAGCGGGCCGAGAAAATCTTCTGTCACAGAATGAGGCTACACCTACAACTGGTGTCACCGCACTTAATAGCGCGATTCTGTCACAAGACCCGAACGCTCTCGGTTCTATAGAGAACGCCTATCAGCCGTTCAATAATCTGCTCACCAATCTTAATACAGGCGCACAAGGCGTAGATACGACTATTGGTAAGGAACAGTCGGACGCGGCCACTTCAAGTGCGGCGGCGAATAAGCAAATTTCTGACCAAATAGCCGCTCTAAATACGAACGTAAATAACGAGTATAGCAATCTTCAAAATCAATACGCTACAGCGAATACTGAGGCTTCCAATCTCGCTTCCGGTTTGCAGAGCGGAAAATTACCGACCAGCGGCAATGTTGATCCAAGACTACAAAACTTTATAAATAACGATATCAATCCTTGGGTAACTGCTAATGATCCGGGGCAGTCGGTGTCCTATAACTTTGCCAATGCGGTTCCCCAGTTTGCCACCAATCCAAGTCCTACGCTCCCCCAGGCGGCAACTGCCGAGGATTACGCCCAGGCGGGAGCATTTCAAAATCTACTCGCCGGATTGAATACGGGAATAGCCGCGCCTATAATTAATCCAACTACAGCATCCCAGGCGGGAACTTATAGCACAGCGGCTCTTCCAGCCGTGAATAATAATACATTGGCCAGTGACATAGCAGGTGGACTAAGCGCGCTACCCGGTAATGTATCGGCTGCACCATATCAGCAGTATCTTGGTCTGTTGGCAGCTCTTCAGAAGTATCAAGGTTTACCCGTCCAGGGTGGTCCATGGGGACCAAGCTGGAATGGGTCTATTCCGACTGATCTTGGCGTAAACAATAGCGGGTTCGGCGGCGTATAAAATGAATTACAATTTAGGAGACAGATAACATGAGCCTTTTCGATTCGTCCGATTCATCCTCGCAAGACTATCTCAAGCAAGCACTCGCCGCCTATCAACAGGCCAATGTGCCCACCATTGCCTCGGAGACGGTTAATAATTTACCGCTCGAATCCGTGCAGGGTACGGTCAATCCAGCGAATATTCAAGTGGCCACACAGGCTCCTTCTGCCTATAATGATATTTCGCTTGACCCAGCGACCCGAGCGGCGCAGATGAACGCTCTCAGCCAATACACAAATATTGCTGACGCGGGCGGACTAGACGCCAATGCTAAACTCGCATTGCAACAGACGATAGATGCCACGAATGAGCAATCACAAGGGGCTCAGGGTGCAATCCAGCAGAACGCGCAGGCGATGGGGCAGGGCGGCGGAGATTTCGCTCTCACACAACGCGCTATTGCGGCCCAGGGTGCATCCAATACAGGGGCGACGCAAGGCTTACAAGCGGCTGCAGAAGCCGAAGCCAATCGCGAAGCCGCGCTAAATCAAATGGCGAATATTGGTGGAAGCGTAAATGCTGCTGATTATTCTCAGGCGGCGACGAAAGCCGGAGCGCAGAACACGATCAATGCCACGAATCAAGCGGCCACGAATGCCGCTAATACAGGAAACGTGACGAACGCCATCAATGCGGGCGAATTCAATACCAATACTGCGCAGGGTGTAAATGCCGCCAATACAACAGCCGGTCAGGGCCAGGTTTATTACAATGCCAACTTGCCACAGCAGCAGTTCAATAATGAATTGAGCAAGGCGAGCGGTATTGCAGGTGTTAGTGCCAATCAAGCGGGGGCAGCGCAAACGGCTCAGAATCAGAACAATGCTATGACGGGTGCACTACTCGGCGCGGCTGGCACAATCGCGGGTGGAGCAATGGGCGGCCCAGTGGGCGCAGCCGTCGGAAGCCAAGTTGGCAAAGCGGCGGCAGGGGCTACGGCTAACGGTGGCGGAACGAGCGTGAAGAATGCGGCACACGGCGGCTATTTTGCTAAGGGTGGCTACGCTTGCTATGCCGACGGTGGCGTCGCGCATGACCACGCTATTTGCATGAAGCTCGGCGGCCATGTTGGCGGGGAAGCGAAAGTGGAAGGCGATAGCGAGACAAACGATACAGTGCCCGCGATGCTGAGTCCTGGCGAGCTAGTGATTCCACGCTCGGTGCCGAAGGATGGGAAAAGCATGGAAGAGTTTGCGAAACATGCCCCAGTGGGCGGAGACACGAAAAAGAAAGTGGACATGACAGGATTTATGAGCGGCTACAAGAGAGGTAAATAAGATGCCTTTCGAGAGCGACGCGCAAAGACGCTTCATGTACTCCCAACACCCTGAATTAGCCGCCGAATTTGAGAAGGCCACGCCGAAGGGTGCTGATCTGCCAGAGCACGTTAAGAAGATGGCCGATGGTGGCGTATCGGATGCAGATGAACGTAGCCCAGATTATCCCACCGCCGCAATGACCTCTATGCCGCCCGAAGTTCTCAGCACGTTGATGGGTGGTTTGATGGGCGGAATGAATCCTGTTTCTGCAGCGAAAGAAATCCCCTCCGCCCTAGAAGGACTCGGGGAAGCCGGGGAAGCAACATTGGGGAAAGCTGACCCAGAGGAAGTGACCGCTTTCGTAAAAGGAATTCAGAAAGGCGCACCCGGATCAGAAGGTGTCAAAATTTATGGAGTGAAAGGTAGCCCCGCGAAGCTGAAGGAATTATTTGGTGATGAGGCTCCTGGTTCAGTGCCGGAAAATGTTCTGAGGGATAAGGGTATTTTACCAGCACAGGTACCCGAGTCACAAAACCCCACTGCGCCGTTCGCCCAAGACTTACGGCATCTATGGGGAGACGCAGCGAGTGAACAAAGTGGAACTCCGATTGATGTGCGGGGTCCATATGAACGTCCCGATATATTTTTGCCTAAGAAAATGGCGGAGGGTGGAACAATGAAAGGCTATGACGAGAATGACTCCAAATCTTTATTCCGGTCGATGATCGGGAAATATGCCAACGGTGGGATAGTTAAACCCGAAGGCGAAGAAGAAACCCCCCCGGCGGTAGCACCTGTTGCTCCTGCGGCCGTTGTTAATCCTCCGGCTCCTCCCGCCCCAAAGAGTGAGGGCGGCGACGCAGCTCCGGTGGCCCCGAAAGATAATACGGCTGGCGTTGCGTCTCCTACACATACGAGCACAGAGACAGGCGGATCAAGCCCCGGTGGTGCATCAACGGGTGGCGTCGGCAGCGGAATTGGCGGCGCAGGAACAGGTGGAGCCGCTACAGGCGGAGCCTCGACCGGTGGAGCTGGTACAGTCACCGTAACGGTTTCTGGTGATAGTGGTAAAGGAAAATCAAAGGGTGGAAAAAAGTCTCCTACGACTATTAATATAAGCAATGTCGGCGGAACTACGGAAGCCGGTAATGTTGCCAGTGGCGATGGTCCTGGTAGCTCTGGTACTGGTGGGAAAGGAAGTGGATCAGGTGGCGGTGGGGGTGGAGCTACGCCCAGCGAGCCAGAAGGAATGGCTAAAGGTGGCACGTTCTTAGAGAATGAAACCCCCGCAAAAGCGGCGAAAGATGTTCATTTGAAGATGGCGAAAGGCGGCATCGTTCCTGATGACAAGAAACGCGCCGCTGTTTATAAGGCTATGGGAATAAAAGGATATGATGACGGTGGAACACCTGATGACACAGCAACGCCCGCGCCGCCACAGCCGAATGACCCGGGGTATGCGGCTTTCATTCAGAACCTTCTATCCAAGGTAGGGTTTGGACACACGCCGCAAGGCGCGGCTAATGTCGGAGCCACCGCCGATACGCTCGGAGCGGTGGGAAGTGCACTAGGAAACGCACTACCCACAATGCCAGCGGTGGCGGCAGGAGCCGCGAATGCGGCATCCACTCCGGGCCTAGCCCCAGCCATAAATGCTGGTCTAGGGACCAACCTGGCGGCACCAGCGGCTCCCGCGCCAGCCCCAGTAGCAGCCGCGCCAGTTGCGCCGCCCGCGATGCCCCCAGCGGCCCCTAAGCCTATGGGTGCTCCCGCGATGCCAGGACCAGCGGCCGGTGCTGCTCCTTCTGGTATGCCAGATTTAAGCGGCATGTTCAACCAGGACACCTCTAAACTAACACAAGGTGTCAACCCGGAAGATCGGCAAGCTGTGATAGATAAACTACAGGCCCAGCAACATGGGCTAGGTGCCATCATTTCACAGGCGGTGGCTGGCTTAGGAGATGCGCTATCCGCAAAAGGCGGAAAAGAGACTCATGCTCTGGGAAACATATTTGCCATGAACACACAGCAACGCCAGGAATCTCTGGCGAACTTCGACAAGGCGCGACAGGACAGAGTGCAGAAGCTACAACTACAGACGCAGATGGGCGACAATGCCTTAAAACAAGCGGCCGCCGCTGATGCTTATGGCGTTGATGAGCATCTCAACGGACTGTTGAATGCACCGAAAGGAACGATGAAGAAAGACTTGCCAACCTATATGGGAATAATGAGCGCGGGAATAGCCGCGAAAGAGAAAGACGAAGACCTGTATATGAAGGCTCACGCGCAGGCGGGAACGGACGTAGATAATGCGATCAAAAACTCGTCTGTTCTCGGTATCAAGCCGAGCTCTGCGCAAGTACAGGCCATCGGTAATAAACTCGCCGACGTGTATTACAACAAGGCTAAAGGAAATGTGGGTATTAAAGCCTCCGACGGTAGCCAGCATTGGATACCCGCCGCGAGTCTTGGCAAAGCTAAACAAATGGACCCAGGTGTACAGGTGATACAATAATGGCTGATTTCTCGTCAATCGGTGGAACGCCCGCACATACGGGCAAAATAGACTTCTCTGCCATAGGTGGAACTCCAATGGTGGGGGGAGATGAATCCGCAGACGACACCACAGCCCTCGGCGCGGCCGGGCGCGGTGCTGTCGGCATGTTGCCAATGGGCAACCAGGCGTACTCTGCCATTGCTGGCGCGGCGGAGAAGAAACCATACCTACAGGAACGCCAGGAGCTTGAAAAAGAGATAGCGTCCGATGCGGAGAACCATGAACCGTCTCGTTTAGTCGGCCAAGCCGCTGGAATAGCGGCTCCCGCCTTGCTTACAGGCGGTTCTAGCGTCCCAGAGAGCCTTTTAGGCGCGGCAGGTCAAGGAGCGGCCGTTGGGGCTGGATTTGGGGCAGGAAACGCGATAGATACGCTTGCTAGTGGGGGCTCGGGGGTTAAGGCGGCGGGGGATGTGGCTTTAGGCGCGGGACTTGGCGCGGCGGGCGGGGCAATAGGGCAAAAGCTCGCGGGAGCGGCCGAATCGGCTGTTCCAGGTATCGAAACCTATGCGGCGAAGAAAGCGGCCTCGGCTGTGGGCATGGGGTCCGACAAACTGGGCAATATGAGCCAGCAGGAGCTTATTGATACCGGCAAAATGCTCATGGACAAGGGCATTGTGAAGCAGGGCGCATCCACCCAGGAGATGTTTGACACGGCTAAAGGTTTGCATGAGCAATATGGCGATAAAATAGGACAGATTGGCAATCAAGCGACAGATTTAGGCTTGACTGCCGATACAAAGCCAATGCTAGATGCTTTGCAAGAAAAATTCCAGGCCGCTGATGCGCTTCAAAACCCAGACGAAAGAAAGGCCGCTCTTTTTTATAAACGGGGAGCAGCCGATATTCTCGCCATGGCAAAACAAAATGGGGCAGAACGCGTTGGTCCAGATATTGTCAAAGCGGATATGGCTCCAAGTTTTGTCACATTCGACCAGTTACAACAACTAAAGAAGTCCTATGGGAATTCTGCGTTCGAGAATGGCGCAGTGAAGAATCCAGCTGCCGCCGACATCTATGGTCAACTCAGCGCGGGTCAAAAGGCCATCGTGAATAAGGCTTCCGGTAATCCCAATCTGCCAAACGATCTGAAAGATGCCATGAGTGGCTATTCCAAACTTTACCCGGTCGTGGACGGCCTGCAAGATGTCCTCGGCCGCGAACGGGCGGGAAATATGCCCACGAAGGGATTTGGTATGATCGGGAAACTCGTCGGCCAGATGCCAGGGCAAAGTAATCCCGCCATCAATGCTCTTACATCTCTTGGGCTTATGGGGGCCGGTCATCCTCTCTGGGGGATTGGTGCGGCAACCGCTACGATGCAAAATCCTCGCGCTATGTCTACGATGGCGCAAGGCGTTGCAAATGCTATCCCCGGCATTGCGGGAAAGCTACCGATGGTCGGGGCACAATTGGGCGGTGTGGCATCGGCACAGAATATGGGGGAGACGAAGCCCATTCACACGAACGATTCGACGCTAAAAACACCGGGAAATAATGCTCCTACTACAGTCAATGTTAACCATCCCGCGTTAGCCCCCTGGAAGCAGACATTCCAGAAGAATGCCGCGCAGGCGAAAGATGCAGGCGAGGTACAGAAGTCGCAGGCGGTGACAGACTTCGTTTTAAGCCAGCGTGATCCATCCTACGCGGCGGCGAAGCAAAAGATGTCAGATAATCCGGTTACGGAGAACAGCGATGCCCAGTATTGATAAGCGTGTGGGTCATTTAGAAGAGACGGTTGAAAAACATCTGATCGAATCTGGCGAGATTCGTGCAGATTTGAAATGGTTGAAGAAGTTTATGTGGTTTGTGGTGAGTTCACCATTCGTAGTGGAGGGCATTAAGCACATTCATCTGGCGGGGAAATAGCTATGGGAGATAATGTATGGACGCAACTATTTGTCCAGGCTGCAAACTTTCTATCGTCCCTATCCGCATCTTCGAGCGTAGCCCAAAATCCGCCCAATGGTGGCGCATTTCCAAGTGCCCCCGCGAACGTTGCGGCTACAATCTCGACCTCGACAAATGCGACGCGCCTGGAACTAGTTTTAAATCGGAAGGAGACGGAGAACGGAGGTATTTTCGGGACGATACAGGCGGGAGATGGTAGCAGATTTACCTGTCTATCTTTGGAGAATCAGGCTTTATCAATTCCAACGGGGCGATACGAAATCGAAATCTACGACTCTCCTCACGCAGGACATCCCTTACCACGTTTGAAAAATGTACCTGGCAGAACCGAGATAGAAATACACTGTGGAAATATCCCCCAAGATAGTAAGGGCTGTATAATTGTCGGGGATCACCGCGCAGGGGGCACTCTAGAGGATTCTCGGACGGCATTTGATCGTCTATTTCCATTGATTCGGGCAGCTATAGCGACTGGTCCACAGTGGATAGAGATTGTCGGTGAGGACATACGCCCTTGTTAAAGCCCTTAGCGAGGTTGCAGTTAAAACAAAGAATCTGATACCTAGTCTTATCCCACCCGAGCTTTTTAGCAAGCTTCTGACCAACTATACCGGCACTCCTTCTAGTGTTTCTCTCCTTCCACCCGTCGTTATTGATGTGGTCTAGTGAAAGAAATCGTTTATCATTGTAACCACAACACGCACAAGCACTACCAAGGCAGGAAAACATCTCTGCCCGAAAAGTTAGCGCATATTTTTTGCGATTAGCTATGGCTCGATCCCGATTTTTCCAGTACCACGATTTCCCACGCCTTATCTCTGATTCTCTATTGGCCAGATATTCTTCCCGTCTCGTCACTTTAGCATCCCGTAGAGTTTAAGTATCTCCCTCGCCGCGAACCATTTCAGCACCTCCGCCAGAATTACAGCGTTACCCCATAGAAAACTTTTCAGTATAGTTGTCATTTCCCCTCCCCGGCCGTCAATCCCGCCTCTGGCAGCGTAAACTGCTTCTTCCTCGCTGTCTTCTTCCTATACAACTCCTTCTCATAGACAATCTTATCGAAGTCGTACTCCCTAATCAGAATCCAAAGAATCCCGGCGTCTAGCAGCATACAAACAATGGCGATCAGTCTGTCCCAGGGCATATGTCCCCCTATTGATGCGCTATCCATAGATATACGGCGATGAGCATGAGATAATAGGCCCCCACCACATATTTTACCTCACTATCGCGCATTTGCCACCACCATGTAGAGTGCATTCAGCATCCCTGCTCCCACCGCCACGAAAGTGACAATCGCAATCAACCAGAATATTTTCATCGCAGAAACTCCTTCACGTCATCTATTCCTACCGCCAAAGATATTCCTTGCCAGCCAAAGAACCCCACCGTCATTGTATTCACGCCAACAAGCTCTCCCTTCGTATTGAATGCCCCGCCACCGCTAGACCCAGGATTAATCATGGCCGTCGTGATAAGGTAATGCGACGTAAAACCATGGGCGTGATAGTTAATCGCGCCGACGATACCTTCTGACACCACGAATTCAAAATCAAGCGGCGACCCTATATTGAATATACTATAGCCACGCTTGGGCAGTTTCGCCAGGCGCACATATGGATGACTATAGGGAACTTCAAGCAGCGCGAGGTCTTTTGCGGCCGAAAGTCGAATAACGTGAACCGGATACCCGACGCTCTCATTCGGCCCCCTCGCCCAGACATATTCTATGGGCAGTTCAAAGCAATGGGCAGCTGTTAGGATATGCGTGGGGTCCACGTACGTCCCCGAGCAGCCACCACGCATTCTGTGCCCATTTTGATCCTTGTACGTTTTCATTCTCAGCAGAACACTCGCATCTAATGCGCGGGTAATCACTTTTGGAGCCATAGCGACAGGGCGAGTCGTGAGAGTTTCATACGCGCGAAGACATAAAACTGCGAACAGTGACCAAACGATAATCCTAGTCTTCATTTTTCGGCTCCTTTTTAAACCCTATTCCGAGGACTTTCTTGCCGCGTAGGCGATTCTTTATGTCTTTATCATTCAGTTTTACGGCCCGAAGCTCATAAACCAATTCTTTCAATATAGCTATGCGTTCTTCCTCCGTGACCGCTTTTCTGGCCTCGCGTCGCCGGAAAAACTCTTCGAGCGTATCTACATCCACTTGAAAGCCTTCCATTATTTCACCTTCTCGCCCGTGGCCCATCCGCCACAGCTCTGGCATTGATATCGCTGATACCTGGCTTTATTCTTTACAGCGACACCACGCCGCTGCATCCGTCCTTTGTCCCCACATACTTTACATAACACCGACGCTTTTTCAGCGATAAACGGGGACGGCATAGACTCGGGAGCCCATGCCCGTATTTTCATGTAAAGTTCTTCGGTCGCCAGGACATCGTGTTTATTATATATTTCCATTTCTTTCCAGGCTTTCATGTTCCCGGCGAGGCATTCCGTCCACAACTTCATCCCTGGAAACTTTCTATGCTTCAGCTTTTTATACTTCTTGCACAATACCCCCGACAGATATTCGAGACTGTTCGACGTGAAACACGCGATGCGCCGGGCCAGTCTGTAGGTATCGAAATGCCGATATGGACTCGGGGGCATCATGCCGTTCAAAATGAATCTGGCATTAAGTTTGGGACTGTCGAACTTCTGCCCGTTTTGGGTGATGACAATATCTGCCTCGTCTAGGAGCTGCCACAAAGGGACGAGAATTTTCTTGTCATTAGATAGGTCTTTCGCATGGCGCTGATCGTAGTAGATAATCTTTGATGCGGGGTCACCAAGCCATTTAGCCGACCACGCCAGGACTGACCAATCGCTCTTGATCTGGTTGACGGCGATGTTCTGGTCATAACGACCCCACACATAGGCAACGGTGGGAGATGTCTCTATGTCCATCGTAAGAACTTTTAGGTCGGGAGTTTTCATTCTATATCTCCTTTTTATCCAAACATATAGACGCTTGAGCTTTCTTTACGGGGGTTAAAAACGGCCACATGCGACGAAGAACCGCTTTAGCCACTTTTCCATAGGCATAATACTGATAGTATTTCTGTTTATTTGCCGAATACGGACCGTAGGGACCTCTAACGACTCCAAGCCCACCTATAAATCTCCGAAATCTAAGCAATGGCTGTTTATGAACCTGGGCGATGGCTACCTGGGCTATAGAAACCTGTTTGTACTTAGGATTTCTACTATGAAAACTAGTAGACCCTTCGCCATCAAAGAATCCCGCGCACCAAGAATAGTGAACTTTGCTCACTCGGTCCCCTTTGTAAAAAACCCGAACTTAGTGCCGCGCGTGTTCCAATCATCATACAATTCTCTGCGCGTCGCGTTGATATATCGAGTGCGGACAAGCGGCTTGGGGTCCTTCGGGTCCCCTCCGTATCTAAGATAATCAAAGCCGCCATCCACCATAGTACCGCCACAATTACACAAATGGTAATCGTGATGTGCTCGACTATAAATCTCATCGGCGCAGCAACCACATGTGACAGTTGTCACGCGTGTTTTAATGGGTTTCTTCTTCATGCTGTTCCTCCACGATCACTTCCATGAGAATATTGGCTCCCAGCATCATCTCGTAAACCACCTGCAGGGCTCCAAGACGACCAACGTGCTTGTACATGGTTCGCATCTCAAATTTCAACTGCGCGATGTCCAATTCTGTCGGCTCGTTCATTCTCTTGCCCCCCGGCGTGCTGCATTTTCAAGTCCAGATTTAATTTTATGGCATGGTTTACAAAGAATCTGTAGCTTATGCGCCTGGACAAATGTGCGATAGACCAATACATTCATGTCTTTGGCTTGTGGCTCAAGATCGTACAGTTCGCTGTTCGGTGCCAACGGCCAGCCGGTCAAAGGAATGATCGGCTCAATATGGTCACATTGCGTGTCGCCCATCTCAAACAGTTTCGTGCATGAAGCGCAAGGAACGACCCATTTGACTCGTTGATTCGGCCAATCTGCTGGCCTCGGGATGCGTACCGCTGCATACGCCTCCGTTCTCGCCCGTATTTTGTAGCTCAGTCGCCTTATCGCGTTTTTGAGGAACGCTGACAGAACAAACTTTTTCACTCTGGGTTCCTAACGCAAAAATCCTGAAATTCGCGCAGAGCCATATTCATGTTCTCCGTAAGTGGTAATTCGTGCGATGCAATATATTTCCTATTAGCGGCCCACATTGCCGTAGCCATATGATCGACAATCGAGCCAAACTCGGCGTTGAGTCGTTGTTGCTTTCGACTATTTCGCATCGTTCCAATTTTTGCCATAGTTCACCTCGGCTTTAAGACGTAGTGTGGGCATCCAGGTTGGCGGATGCTCCATGCAGCTTTTCAAAAGCGAGGAATAGTAATCGCCGCCTTCATTCTTACATACCGCTAAAATTTCATCGTGTACTTGTCCGACGCAAACCACCCCTTTCCTTTCAGCCCGTTCGATAGCCTCTTTGCACAGCTCCCCGGCCAGTGCCTGGCAGATGTTCTCGATCATCTTGCCACCATAGAGCTTTGTGGGCTCGGCGACGTACACCTTATGGTAGACATCATAAATCCATTCTGTTTGTGGGCCGAAGCGACCCTGTATCACCTCGGGTCTGAGATTCGGGTATTGGATTCGCAAGCCAGAAGGCAAGACAAGCGCGTTTCGCTGGACTTTTATGAAAGGCGCAAACCAAATACACCCAATCTTTCCCGTCGCTATAAGCGGTAAAAGATTGTGAGCGTTCTCCCACAGCTTTGGGACATTGAAATATGTAGTCCGGTAAAGGTTGACAGTTTTCCATGCTTCTTCCTCGCTTATATCCAGGCCGGTCTGGTTTTTAACGGTGGCCGCGAACTTCTTTGCCCCCATATTATAGCCCAGACCCAGAATGGAACATTTGCCGAATTGCCGTTCAATTTTATCGGCCTTGGTGATCTTCCGGCCGTACTTCAACGATGCGAAATCACAATAGAGGTCTTCGTCATTGATGATCTTGCCCATCAGCTTCGGTTCTTTGGCCAGCCATGCCAGCAGCCTTAGTTCAATCGCGGCAAAATCCCCCACGACAAGCTGATGACCTGCAGGACTGCATATAGCACTGCGAAGAAAACTATTGCGAGTGAAATTCTGAGGATTACCGCCAGCACCACTTCCCCCCGAGTATCGGTGTGTCTGGACAGCCCCAGAAAAGCCCACATCGAACGGAAAAGAGCCTGTTTTAGCAACCGCCAATAAACTTTCGCCTCGCGTTTCCAAAAGGTTAGACTTGCTGGCGATGCGGGCTGCATACAAATCGGGAGCAAACTCGCGGATGCGAGACAATCCATCATCTGTTTTGGCGAAAGCAGGGATTTGCTGGCCAGTTCTTGCGCTAATTTTAGTCGGGACTTCGTATCCTGACGCGGCCAACAGTTCTGAAAACTTTTTATTACTCGAAAGGGTGGCTCGGTCAACTCCACTTTTTTTGATGGTTTCTTCGCGCCGCGTTTTTTCATCGTGCACTCCTTTTTCGAGCACGGCCATATTGAGCACCAAGCGTGGTTCAATGAATGCTCGAATTGTCCAGTCCATCGGTCCGATTTGGCTTTGCGGGAATTGCGGCGCGAGTTTTTCATATATTGCCTCACATATAGTTGCATCATTTCGGCAGTATTCACCGAGCGCAGTCAATTGTTCGGGGGACGGATGCAACACTCCCTCGCAGGATATCTCACCTTTCGCCGACAGCCCTAAATATTCGGCCAAACGTTTGAGTGAATAGCCGGATATGTTTTCCCCAAGCACGGCCTTAGAAAGTCCAAGAGTATCCATATAGGCAAACGCTTTTACACCGTACCGCCACGCGAGGATAGCCATATCAAATCTGATGTTATGGGCGACCACTACAGTATTGATCCAGTCTATAGAGGCGACCCACGCCTCGACAGCGTGGTGTCCGGCCAACCAATGGGATTTCTCATCTCCCACGAAGTGATACGCCATTCCCAAAACCCAAAAACGCCTATCCCTCACATATTCGGTGACGGAAAGACTTTTAAGGTCGTAGGATTGTTTTCTGTCCCAAAAAGTTTCGAAGTCAACGCAGACTATGCGCTTCCCGTTATAATCCACCATGCCCTCGCTTCCATGTTCTTGCCGCATGACAATTCGCACAAACGACATCGCATTTTGCTATCTCAGTTAGGATAGATTTAGTGCCGTACATACTCCAGCTTCCACCCAAGTTGAATCTTTTATTCGCAGCATCTCTATGGTCAAACTGCATGACATAATGCGGATAACTAGTATTGCAATCCATACAAGGAATGTCTTTGGCCGAACGGAGAATACTGATCCGTCCGCTATAGTAGGCATTATACTTAGAAATATTATTCCGCCGCCATTCACGTTGATATTTTCTCATCGCATCGAGTTTGGCTGGTGACATATTCGCTTTTCGTTCCCGCCACCTAGCGGCGATTATATGTTTATGCCCCTGGTAGTAGTCTGCCAACCACTCTTTTCGTGTCACTTGCTCTCCATCTTGGCCTTCACAAACTCATAGCCGTTTATGTTAAAATACGTGGCACTCGCATGGTCCTCGTCGGTATCCCCGCGCAACCACTGACGAAAATGACGCGCAGCCGACTTGCGAAAGCGCGCCATCTCTTCCTCACCCGCCGCAAGCGTCCAGTTAGCCACGCCAGGGCGAACATCGGGATACTTAGTCGCCCCTTTCGAGAGATGTTCCGCCCAACGGTCATACATCGGTCCGTCCATGATGCGTGTATAGTCCACCTTCCCGTCCGCCGTGTCACGAACCATACCAGATTTAAACTCCTGCCGCGCACCCGAATCTTTAACCTCAAAGCTCATTCTATTCTCCTATTTGTTCACTCTTGTGCTTGCAATACGTTCCATATGCCCACATTAGCCCTGCCAGCACCATAAAGCCGACGAAGTGGACATCCCCTAGTATAGCACACATTACCGCCAATGTCAAGTCCGCAGCGGCTATGATAAACGATACTTTATAGACTCGGATTAGTGACATACACGGGTCCATTCTCGATTTCCTTGCGATCCTCGTAAGGACTTGCGATCTTGCGATATAATTCCAGCTTCGCACATTCCAGGGCACCGATGGCCTGATTGATGTTCTTATAGCTCAATCCAGTCTCCATAAGGAACGAGTCACATAGATGCGTGACCAAATAATTCAACTCGCCCGCTTCCTTCGGCACTCGTCCGGCCTCCATGCTTGCTCTTATACCTTTCTCAAGATATGGCATTAGTTATCTCCTTTTCATCTATCCATTCAATATGGGAAAATATCCAGGCGATAATATCGACTGTCCAGCCATTACCGAGCATTCTGAATCGCTCTGACATTCTAGCACTTTTTGTATAACCATCTGGAACTGTCTGAAGTCTCTCGTACTCTACGATGGACAATTTAGCATAGGTTACATCGTCTAGTTTAACATTTGTGCTAGATGTATTCGTTATAGATGGTGTTCTGGCAGTGATGCAATTAGCTTTTTCATCCAGAGTCTTGACATGACCCCATGTATTTCGATAGGCTAGAGTTCCAGGTTTTTTTAGTTTCATTCTGCCGTATATATTCTCCCGAGTTGCTGTTGTATCCCATATATCACGTAAAAATATCTTCTTCTCGGGTGGGAGGCCTGTTACTGGCAGATTAGTCCAATAGAGTCGCTTACGATGGCCGGCAGATAATCGTGCCGAATCTATCTTTATTGGGGATACTCCTAGTCGTGAAGTGATGATTTCAGCCCACTCTTTCTTCATACAGACATTTTCCAAAAGAAAAAAATCGGGCTTGCATTCATCGACTAGGCGACAGTACTCAAAGAACAGTTTGCTTTCAGAATGCTCGAAGTTAAGATGAGTACCAGCCATAGAAAACCCTTGGCAAGGACTGCCCCCAATTAGTAGGTCAATGTGGGGAAGGTCAGCTGCCTTAATGGCTGTTATATCGCCTAGTTGTATAGTGTTGGGATAATTGGCCATTGTGACTGCAATCGCTGATGCATTGATTTCGCTCGCATAGTATGTGAAGTTTTTAAAACCAGCCCGCTGCAAAGCGATTTGGCCACAACTCATCCCATCGAATAAACTAAGGACGTTAATGTTATTTCACCTCCGAATCATCTATCCACGCCTCTGTAACGTCATGCTTTTCACATAACTGCCGGAAGCGTCGTAACGCTTCAAGCTCGTTTACCGTGGCCATCACTTCTGTACCATCATCAATCACTCGAAAAACTTTCATATTTTCTCCTTTCCCCATGAGGGCATTGCCCAGAAGCCCATGAACCAAATCTCGAAACCATTCTTCCATATCTCTAAATAAAGCACCATCAGTTTTCCTATTCGCAACTCGATAATAGGATTTGTTGTTCCGCGCATATCATCGCGCCAGCCGTATTCCCAGCCACAAGCCCAATCGTCGAGACAGATCAAGGATATGTCAAGCGTGCTGTTCTTTTCCACCCGGTAAAGACGAAAAGGACCGATATCAAAGATCATTGTTCATACCTCCGTAAAAATTTACTATATGCAGCCGCTTCTTTTTCGGTCTGAAAGCGTCCGTGGAATATGCTTTTCAGTCGGACTTGCCATTGCTTTCGCGCCGCATCCCAGATAACTCCCAGGACTCTAGAGGACTTCGGCTGGTGCTGGTTCTGTGAATTCACCGTATGAGATACTATGCGAAGATTTTCTCGCGTGTTATTCAGACCGTTACCATCAATATGATCGACCTCTTGATTGTTCAATGGGAAACCAATAATCCAATGGTGCAGATAAACAGTAGTTTGTTTATTATTCCCTAGGCCAAGTCGCCGAATTGCATAGGCCGTTCTACCATGTGGCTTCACACACCACTTAAAAGAACCGAGAAAAGGATAAACATCGTCGTCTACCCATGTCGCATATCCTCGCGTTAGTGATATTCGCCTCATAGAACATTCCTCTTTACCCATCGAAGTGCTTGAGCTTGGGTAGCACATACCTTTGTTGCAAGAACAGTAGAAAAATTTGTAAGTTGTCTATCGTACATTCGTGGGGCGACTAGAACAATGGGCCGCTTCCACACAAAATACATTCGAGCAGCTTCCCAAGCCGTGCCCGAACTAGAACTATCGCCGGTCAAAACGACAATCGCCTTGCACATATCCAAGTTCTTGAAGTCTTTGGCCACATACCACTTCATGCGCCGGATATCCGGCTTTGCGTCGATGACGAGATGCGGTTTTATCAGCTCATCCTCGGCCGGGTCATAATACTTGAGCCCGAGCTGACGGCAAATCGTTTTTGCGTTCTCGCGCTCGGCCAAAACATCACGGCCGAGACGTTTGTGCATGGCACCGGCCAGGTAGCAGTCGTATTTCAGATTTTTCATACACGTTCCTCTTCTGGGTAGTCGTCCCAGTCAAAACACTCGCTATGAACAAGCTCAATGCACTTGGTCGGATGTTCTATAGCGTAATTCACGTCACTCGGCAGCAATTTGAATTTCGCCACCATGATGGCCACCACATCATCGCCGTCTTTGAAAGGGTAGTTGCAAATCGGGCATTCTTTTTCCATTAGGCGCACCTCTTGTTAGCAATCATTGTCATTCTCCACCAGCTTTTCCAATGCCCGAGCGATTCTCTCCAAAATTAAAAGCATATTGGCCTGATAGGGGTCCATGTTTTTGACAATATCGACGTTCATTAGGAGTCCTTTTGCATCTTCTTCCAGCAAGATGCACACCGGGTAGAGAGCCAGCCATGTCCTCGCAGCTTGGCAGTCTGACCGCAGGTTTCGCAGGTTAACGCGCTCTTGCGTTCGGCTTCATCGGTGACAGCATACATTTCTTCCGTCCCTTGGGTGAGATAGAAGCGCAGCGTGCCAAACTTCTCTTTGACTTGAGAGGCGCGCGGCCACCAAGCCGCCGGGCGACGTAGGCCAATACCGATCATCAGCCATTCCCATATGGCCAGAAAACTATAGCATCGCCATTGCCAGCTGATGTGCATGTTGAACCGACTGAATATCCAAGACGGAAATTCATTTTGGTATGGATTGGCGGCAATCCACTGGGTGATTAAAGTTTCAAGTTTGAAAGCGGCATCTTCGAGAAGATCATACCAGCCGTCCCCACAGTCGAAACCCCAGCACATGCAGGTGGTCTTCATATCGGCGTATCTATCTCCGAAAAGATGCGGCGCGATCTTGCAAAGCTGTTCATCCAGTTCCCGTTTCATGCATCTCTCCCATTCATCCATTTTGAAAATTCAATCCAACAAATCTTGCAGAAGCCGAGTTTGTTGCGCTTGCCGCACCATAGACAGTGGATGATTCGTCTAGGCATTGGCCATGTCGTCAAGTGCGCGTACTTCTATGCCACCTTCCACATCTTTGACTGACGTGTAGAAACTTTTCTGCTTTTTCGCGAGGGTCGATTTCGTATGCCACACGATACTGGTACCATCTTCGACTTTGCGGACTGTAAGACAAAATTCCGCCGCCGCGCCAATGCCGACACTCCCAGCCATGGTCCCCATATGCGGTTCACCTTGCGGCTCGCCGCTCGGGTAGGCGAACTTGTTCTCGTGGTTGATGAAGATGAAGGTACAGCCCACTTCATCCCGCAGGGCTTTGATTTTATTAAGCACCTGCTGAATCGCCATGCGGTCATTTTCCGGTGAGTTGTGAAAGGTAGCGAATGAATCCACAATGACTATATCCGGCTGCAGGCTTAACAGTTCCGTCCGAAAAGCCCGGAGTGAGTCCTCGGCGTCGAGCTTGATAGTCGTTCCACACTTCAAGAAGAGTTTTCCCTTTAAATCGGAACGCTTCAAGCCTTTCGCCGCAATGACTGCATTGAAACGCCGCTGCGTCTCGCCCTTGAAGCGTTCCTGATCTATGAACAAGACACGGCTCGACGTAACGCCAAATATGCCCAGCCAGTTCCCGCAGTCCCTCGCACTTTCTACAGCCAAATCTATTAACAGCCACGTCTTGAGCGTTTCGGGCAATCCAACGACGAATCCGAAAGACTTTTTTGCGAAGAATGGTTTGCATATCCAGTCCACCTCTGTTGTTTGATCTAGGAATTGGTCAATGTCCTCAGTGTTTCCTGAAATTGAAGCCAGCGGCTGATACCGCTTCCAGATTTCTGCTATCTTGTCCCGCAGGCCCTCGAACGGGCGGCCATCTTCTAGTGCGTATGGCTGCAGCAGCTTAAATGTGTCTTCTTCACTGAAATTGTGACTTCGGAATTTTCCAAGGACACTCACAAGCGTACTATGGACATGTCCCTTTTTCATCTCTTCAAGCGCGCCGGATATCCAGCCGTCAGACTTGCGAATTGTACTCGTCAATCCAGACGCCTTCGGATTTTGAACCTCGAAGACCTTGGGTAGAGGTATAAGAGCGATACGAGATAATGGCGTCGTCCGCCAGGCGTACCGTTTGCCATTTGGATGCAGGCTTGGGGGAGCCACAACATAGCCACCATTGCCCCTTGTATCTACTCCCGCTGCCAGCTTCTTTACAGAGTTCCCTAACAATCCGTTGGGGTCCGCATAAAAGAGTTGTTCTCCATTTCCCGTCATTGCCACAACCGAAGATTGCAGCCCTAGTCTCTTCCCCGAAGCGATTCCTTCTGGGCCGTCCAAGTCCACTACCGCCAAACCGTTCTTTTTGCCCGTCGCTATTCCTATGTTTGCGTTTGGGCATTTCGTCCACCATCCCTTTATTGTCTCTGCATCCGTTGTGGCGTCAAGACAACCATTCGGCACAAGTGACCCCAATGGCTCCTTATTGCCTGGGCGACAGGGGAACACGGCAAAGCCATCAGCAGCGTAACGAAGGGCGTTAAACATCATTTCCCCAGGTCCGCCCATGCTTCACGTTCGCGGCAGAATTTGCATCGACATTTGCGTATGCGTTTAGTTTTCATTATCGTGTAATCTTCATAAGAATAGTATATATCCAAAACGAAATTTTGTCGAGGGCGTTCATTTCGCGCTTATTCATTGCTATCCCCTATTGCTCCCAGCAGGTCGGCTATCTTCTCATCTAGACGATCTATCCACCAATGCCGTTTGCCCTCGTCTGGTTCGCCAAGCGTGGCAACGCGTTCCTCTTTCAAATCTTCCAGCATAGCTAATTGCTTCTCTTGGAAGGTCATATGCTCCGCTCCTTCTTGTCGAAAACTTTTCGCTCTTCGACAAAACCACAAGGGCACTCTAAGTCAGATACTTCTACCATTGGAGGTGTTTCTACTTTTTCAGGATCAATGGCAGTCATTTTCCCGCCGTCTTGCGCCAGGCTTCTCCCGATTCCCCTAGTTCACGTTCCATTTCATTCGGATAATCTCCCTTGCTACGAAAGAAATGAAAGTGCGTTTTGTCGGCACATAACTCTGCCGCTTCCAGGCGGGCGAGGAGAGCGTTGATATCAATGCCCTCGCGATTAAGATTTAAAAGGTCGTTTGTCTGACGCTCTTTCAACCGCTTCAAATCGTCGTCGGTGAATGTGCTCACTTGAGCCCGCATATCTTAATGAGCTGTTCCTGTGCAGCCGCTTTCATCTTGTTAAGCTGGGATAAGGATTCAAGCTTGCGATTGATCTGACGCGCTGCCTTCCTGGCAAGCCGAATGCACGTCTTGAGCTGTTGAATTGCTTGCCGTTTAGCCGATAACGGTTTTTTCATTTGATTCTCCTTGTGCTTTCATTTCATCGAACATACTTCGCAATTCTAAGAATTTATTGAATACGCGCTTGCCGAGCTTGAACTCTTTCGTCGTCACCTTGAAATGCGGCTTGTCCTTGGAGATATGGACGATCAGCCCATCCTTGACCTTTGTGCTGTTCATCTCATTGTACGCTTCGGCATACGCCGACAATTGTAATGCCATATCGGGATAGATGCGGCTACCCGTCTTCCAATCGATGAGCAGCCGCGTCTTGCCGATCTTGCCCACTGCGTCGAACGTGCCACTGTATACGTGCTTGCGGCTTATCACCTTCATCTCAGTATGATCTATCGTACCTTCAATGCTATTCGCCCACGCAATCCATGACTGCATCATGCCATTAACCCGCGTATAGCACGATGGATGTTCGTCTACATGAATCACATAGCCACTGGTATCAAGATACTGCTCTACGCAATCGTGAAACGCGGTGCCAATATATGCCGCCATCTCCATTTTCCGCGTAGCGAGAGAGCCCCATTTCTCCCGCCACGCATCAAGCCATGGCGCGGGTTTGGCACCGATGATTGTTGATACGCTCGGATACCAAACGCCATCGATGAAGGACTCGACGTGAGGCATTAGCTTTTCAACTTTCGCATCGCATCTGCGAGCGCAAAGAACTCTGCATCGTTATACATCATGGAAGCTCCAACCGCGCTACGTTGCATATTTCCAGCAATCATCCCCTCGCGCTCGCAGATGAGGGCCTGAAGTTCTATCTCGATTGCGTCGATCATTGCTTATTCACAAACGCGAGTCCGCGTTCCGCCGCCTGTTCGACGAGCTTCAGATAGTCTTCCAATGTATTTCCGGTATTTAGCTGAAGCAATCCCACACTCTGCAAACACGCTTGGAATAGTCCTTGCCGCGAAATGCGTTGGTCTTTACTCGCCCAGTCCGCCTTGCTCATCGTCTCGCTCGCGGCAGCTTTCTTAACAGCCGCTTTAGCGACAGCGACTTGTGCCGTCTGCGCGGGTGTCGGCGCGTCCGTCTTAGGTGCCTCGACAACGGCAACCGTTCCCTTTTTAATAAGTGGCATATTAGCCCTCCAATTCGACTGAGTACGTGTGTGCTGGCTGTCCCTTCCCTACTTTCTTCTTACCCGTATGGATGATCGTCACCGTGCTACCGATGGGCACCTGGATAAGTTGCCGCTCAAGCCGCGTAGTGGCGAACAAGTCCACAGTCGCGCCTTCTTCCGGCGATACGTTCTGTCCTTTGCCCAGACTGAATTCGCACGAAGCATCCAGCACCGTAAGCGAATACACGGGCTTCTTGCCGTACATCGTCTCCACTTCGCGGCGACCTGTAAGCACACCCTTCAGCATCTTGCCGTCCTCTTTCATAAGCGCGGTAGGGGCGAAGTTTCCACCGCCACCGTTTGTATCAGGAATCATCTTTCCCATTTTCATTTCTCCTTATAGCCGTACGCTTAAGAATATAGCGGGTTCCGGCTTGCTAATTCCCGCGATGGTCAACGGGTTGATGCCAATATTCAGCGACGTATTGCTCCAAAAATTCCAGCCGATAGATAGCATCGGCTGAAACGCGGGCTTACGATTGTCCGCCGTCCATCCGAACGATGCGCCCGCGTCGAACTGACGGAAGTAGAACAGGTGACAGCCGACATAGGCGCGTCCTGTATCACTGTAGCCGACGCCCAAGAATGGCCGCAACTCAGTGCCCCACGCATGCGCATCCACTTTCACTGTGCCATCTTTGCGTATTTCTACAGCCCCGTCACGGCTGTACTGCCGCGTAGTGCCTTTATCCGTCGTCACCGTCACCGTATGTCTGTTCACGTCGAATGATACAAGCTCTTTATCATTCGCTGGTAGCGTGACATGCGGCGGCATGAGCACGTCGCGTATGTGCGCTTTTAAGTAAAAATAGCCCCCAAGCAAAAGGGCAACTACCGCGCCGATGACGGCGAGTGTGTGCTTGAAATGGTCTGATAGTATCATTGCATCCTCCTAACTAAGACGAAGAAAACCGAAGCCACCGCCGCGTAAGCATAGCACCATGGCTCTTTAGCCACCCAGGCCGCCGAAGTCAATGCACCAGCCAACATAGCGAGAGCGGTAATCACGATTTGGGTGTCCCCTTATTCGAGTAAGCAAAACTCGCAATAGCAAAACTATAGAACGTTGCTTCACTTGCCGTGAGAGCAGGAAACTTTGCAAACGCCGACAATGCCACGCGCATGATGAACACGCTCGACATAATACTCATAATCACATCGCCGCGAACGTCAATCAAATCCTGAATGTAATTCCATAAGGCTTTTAGTTTGCCACCCATATCACACCCTCCCGCGAGCTATCGCCGCTTGACAATACACTGTAAGAAACTTTACCGCCCGATTTACATACACTTGTACACTACCCTTGGAAATGCCCAACACTTCTGCTGCTTCGGCGAGCGATTTCTCTTCCCGCATAATAAGAAGATAGCATTCTTTCTGCCGTCCCTGCAAGTGATCTATGGCTTCTCCCATGAGAAGTTGTGGTGTGGAAGGTGCAGCGATTTCCGTTTCGGGCAACACGTCAGGGTTAGCCTGCGGATGTTCGCGCGCTGTGCCATCATGCCCTTCACCATGCCGCGCTACATCGTCCCAATAAGAACTCTGCTCCGTGTGTGATGAGTCCTTACGGCTTTGGATCACGCGTGTCTTTTGAATCTTCACATGCTTAGACATTAGCAGCCCTCGTCTTCTGGTAAGTCTTCGGCGCATCCTTCACACAATCCATTCACTTGATTAACGATGAGGCCGTCAAACATGCGACCGCAGCCATTGCCTTTTCCATCGTCGCACAAGAACGCTTCATCGGTGATTGATAGATTAATCATTGTTATCCCCTATGGTTACCTAAACATGTCATACGTAAGACGACCCAAAAGGCCCATGCACAATTCGATGCCATTACTCAACCTCTATCGATTTCCGTTCTAGCCGGGCGGCTTTCTTGCGGACCTTCGCCATCTTCTTATTAGCGAGGAAAATATCCCGGCGCGAACCCTTGCGCGTCTTGCGATTCGGCGTAGTCTTCACTGTGAGGTACGATTTATATGTACTCATTTTATCTCCTTATGGTATAAGTATAGTCGGAGATACATAATCCGACTTCTTGGCGATTTCTGTTTTGGGCGATTGTATTAGCCATACTTTTCTATGCTTCACTCCGAATTTTACCTCTTGATCCCGCGTATAGACAAACACATCAATAGAATTGCGTATGCGCTTGTGCATAGTATCAAACACGGTACGATAGCCGACACCATCAATATATAAAACATCATAATACTTAATCTTCCCGCTAACCAATAAATCTTGTGACACGGCGCAGCCAAGTTGATTGACATTTTCATCTATAGATGTGTGGCATGAGTCCCGATTTTTGCATGCCACCTTCGTCTGCGCCGGGATTGCACGATAGGATGTGATTGTCATCGTACTTAATAGTATTGCTTCGATTAACATATGGCCCTCCTTGGGTCATACTCTTTCCTCGATTCGGCAGAACGGGCACCACCGGGCTGTAACCTTCGCCATTTTCGGAAGATGTACCACCACGGTAGGAAACGCCCAGCAGTTATGACACCGTTGTGGATACCAGGAATTGCCTTGCATTCCCGTAATCCATTCCGTACCTTCCGGCACTCTATGACCTTTCTCCCAGTTCATCGTTTCCACCGATAGCACCGCTGTACCGTAAAACCGAATCGCCTAGAGAATTCGTATCCGTCCCATGAGCACCATGCCTTAAAGTCCACGCATTGCCACGGCCAGTCAAAGTCTAACACTAGATAGGACTTGCGCTCTCTATTCATCGACTTCGCCATATCCGTCGCATTCTTTACAATTCTCAATCACGCCGTCCTCACAATCCCCCACATCGTACCACCCCATCCCCTTACAGCTAGGACATGAAGATTTCCCCGTATCGAATTCATTCATATCAGCCCCCCGAATTGTGAAATTCTATGATCGTCTCACCGCAATCCAAACAAACGTATTCAGTTTCGTGTTCTCTAAAATTCCAGGCATCAAGCCTATGATCCCCCATTGAGCAAGTTAACAGCATGTTATTTACCCCCCCGGCGATTTTCGTTTTTCATATCGGCCACAAGCCGCCGTAATTCGTCAATCTGTGTCTCTTCATAGCTTTTGCCTAGCTTGAGCATGACCTTTACGCCTATCGCATAATTTCGCCCGTTGGTAGCATCATAGGCGTCATAGGCGATAGCAGAGACATGCCGGGAATCGAAGAATCGGATATCGGCCTCGGGCATGACCTTTAGTCGCTCTAGATTGTTCACCCTATCCCCTAGCGCGCCTACGTTCCTATTCGTGGCGTCTATCTGGGCCTGTAGCGCATTATCTCCTGCTATGCGGCCCTGAGTCTCATTATCTAGCCCCGCGTTCAATCCTGCTATGCTAGCGGCCTGCCCTTGGTCTGATAACCGATTGTATTCGGACGTTAGGACGTAAACGTCCTGGGCCTTAGTCGGGTCACCGTCTAGCCCCATGAATGTAAGTTTTGTTAGTGGTACATCCGTCGGCAACGGCTGATTGTATACTGAACTATAACCATACCCAGTCTGAGAATTAGGGTTATAGTCATAAGCTTTCGTATATCCGGCGATAGCAAGTTGATTCTTCACCGCGTTTTCTTCGACGTAATCATTTGCGCCTAGGCTTTGCGTAGGCGTTTGAAACGTGCTAATGCCGTACCTATCGCTCAGCGAATTGAGGATCAACTGGCTATCATGCTGCCCATATGTATCTGTGCCGAAATTCCACCCGGCGGACGGCGGTTCCGCAAAGACAACGGCAGGTAATAGTACTAGCAATAGTTTTTTCATATTATTTACCCCCTATCAGCTTCAGGCCATAGGCTACTATCTTATTTTTCATTGCGGCAGTGGCAGCGTAGGCGGCAGCGTTGGCGGCAGCAGTGGCGGCGTAGGCGGCAGCGTTGGCGGCAGCAGTGGCGGCAGCGTTGGCGGCATCCCGACTTTCATCGGTAGGCCGTTCCGCAAAACGCACCGCTGCCTCAATAGCCGCGCGTGGCCGTAAGTCACCGGGATATGCCTTTTCGTAAATAGACAACACTTGGTTAGCTGCGAACGCAGCGTAGGTTACCTTCTGAGTGTGTGACATAAACCGCACAAGTACCCAATACACCCAGTCGTAATGATCCTCTTTGATGAGTTTCATTACGACGGTATCCAACTTAGAGGCGCGCTGATTTAAAAACCATTTCGTTCCGCCTTCACAAGCTCTTCGCTCTTGCAGCCACCGTTTTGTAATTTTCATGTTATTTATTCCTTTTCGTTATAGCGTCTAGTTTAATTTCGAGCGCGTCATAGCACTTATTACAAAGAATTTCCGAAAATGTAACGCCTTCCATTCCATCAGCCCATTCACAACGTATACCGCGTTCATAGCATCGCATTAGATTATTGCCCCCTGTTTTTGGCGCGCTTCCCATTTCGCTATCACTTCGGATTTGCGCGCTTCGGATAACGGCTCTTTGACGCCTAGCAAATTACGCTTTGTGATTCCCGGCATTGTGTACTGTATACCGATACAGCCGATAGTCACCACATGTGTATGATACTCAGACCATTTAGCGAAAACCCTTTCACACTTCGCGCAGCGGTTATCAATGCGGGCCACATTCAGCATTTGGCTATATGACATTAGATTATCCCCTTTTCTTTCGCCGAGTCTGTCAATTCATCGAATGTATAAACCTTAGTCTCTTTGATTCGCATATTAGTTACCCCCCATGATTTTGTCGAAGTCTCGCATATTCGCGCATGGTATGCCCTGGGTCTTTTCTCGAATGGCCTTAAAGTCTATTTGCTGGCCGGTCCCCTCACATGCCGGGCAGTTGTCGCGCTGCCCGCCCTTTTTACAAAAACAGCTCGCGCCCGTCTTCGGTTGATATGCGCTCATGTTATTTAACCTCCACTTTCTCTCGGCCGATTCTGATAAAATCATGGTAATCAGATCGTGAGATATTCAAGCTATACAATTCTATAAGCCCTCGGCATTCATCCGGTAGGCCTTCATAGCCTTCGTCTATCACGTCCACAATGCCGCCCTCTTTATTGAGCAACACAAAGACGCGTTGTGGATTGCCATTAGGGCTTTGCGAGGCCCGCAAGTGTTGAAACATGACGGCGCGTTTAGATTCCATGATTATTTCACCCCCGCGATGAGGTTGTCAAAGTATTCTTGCGGCTTTAGACCGTACGCTCCGCCCCTCGGATTCCATTGGTTGATATGACGGGACGTGGTACGGCTCCAAAACTTATCGGTTTTGTATTGGTGCCAGCCGCCATTTTCGGGCTCTAAAACTAAAACAGCAACCGGCGTTTTATAACTAAAAAGTATTTGCATACCATCCATGGTCAATTCTGTCATGTTCGCTTTTATCGGGTTAAGGTTCATTGTGTGAGCTCCTTTAAGTTTATTTTGATCTGCTTCAGTATAGCCCCAAAACGCCTATTTGTCAAGACCCATTTTCGGATAATAGCCGCCGGTCTTGCCTAGCTTGACTACGTCCATCTGCCCGCTCGTTAGCTTCGCGTCTGGGAAATGGCATTGCCCGCTAGAATCTTTAAAACCTTCATGTATATTGAATTCTGTTTCCCGTTGATTGATAGGTCCATGTTTCATAATATCCCCCATTCTCTCAGTGTCGCTACGTCTTCACCTGTAAGCCCGTATGCATTTCTATACACTATTTCCGGCATAGCCGCTATCTCCGCTTCGTCTAGGGCCTCTTGCGCGTCTAGCTCCGCGTTTATGGCTGCATCCATCTGCTCATATTCTTTGTTGGTCATATCGCCCCCATGGGTCTACATTTTTCATGCCGTACTAAGTCTCCTACTTTCACTCGCTGCCACGGCATAGACTTAAGGTAGTTCACACTCTTCCCACATATGAAACACCGCTGCACCCAGGGCCGCCCGTCTGCTGTCAAACTCGGCTTTAACATGTATGGGTCTGTTATTTTATTCATGCGCCCCCCTTTCCTACCATTCCCCAAACGTGCAGACCACGCCACAACCGCCGGACGTGTGCCGCGCACCGCTGAAATGGGCGGCCACCTCTGCAGACGCCCGCGCGTCCATCTGGGCGCGAGACGGTCCCCAACCCTTGCGCGCCGGTGCCCCGGCCGCCAGTTCCCGGCAGCGGCTGCACGCCATATCATACCGGCCAAACACCCGGCCGCATGTTCCATCATGCCGCGTTTTAGTTTCCATACAAATAGGATAGCACCACAAGCCCATTTTGTCAAGGCCCAAAGGCATACTACTATACCAGATATATCAAATCATGCAATAAATCTTTTTGCGCCTACCGTGCCGCGCGTCATCCGCTGTCATGCGTTTGACGCATTCCGGCCCCTATAGTGGAAGGGGTAGGGCCTAACGGCTTTACGCCTTTTTTATTTGCGATAGCACAATTGTAGGGCACACTCCCTAGTTTCTCTTTCCTGCGTCTGGCGGCTCACGAGCTACCCGGCGGCTTGAGAGTCTATCTTAACTAGGCAAAGAGCCCCGCCCGGCGTAATGGCACGGCGAATAGAAGATAAGATAGAACTATGCGAAAGGAGATTAGATGCTTAGATCAATTTATCGCTACACGCCTAAAGAATTAAGGTATAAGAAATCTAATCGGAAACCGCGTAGCCGTTACGTGTCTAATGATCTAGTGAACTGGGCTAAAACACTAGACGTTAAGCAACTAGGCGAAGTAGGACGAGTAAAGAATAAAAAACTAGTGTGTTAAGCGGCTACGTTTACCAGATAAATAAACGTAGAGCATTTATTCACCTAAACGGCCGTTTTAAGCGGCTGGCGTAGATACACCTATCCGCCCTCATGCGGCCGCCGTTCTATCGTGATAGCGTGCATTTCGTTACACGCTATGTGATTTAAACGCATATGATAAGCGCGGCTGCATTCTAAGCAAGGTAGTAGTTTGCGGTAGGCGTTTTGTAACGGTATGCGGTAAATTTGGGCAGCTGGCCCCGAAGGGCCGCCCGCCCCCTGCACTATCAGGATAGCACGGAAACGCTAAAATTTCAATGGGCCGAAAGGCTCAAATATGCAAACAAGTTTGCACATCGGGGGAACATGGACACGCCATTAAGCCGGGAACGGGAAGAGATGGACCAGACCACCGGCCAACCGTACACGCCGGAACAGATAGCCGGGCCGTGTTGCGACAATGGCCGCTTTGAAGAGGCGCACGCTTGCCAGAAAGGATGCCCGCCGCCCGGTACGCCCGTAGGTCCAGCCGTTGAACGCAACGGGGCAGGCATTGAGCGGGCAAAGCTGCGGGGCTCGCCTGGCCGCCCGCCGGGTGTACGCGGGCCGCTAAACTCTAAGCACCCTAGCAGCATGGGCCGCAAATTCCTAAAGGCCGGGCTTGACTGGCAGACTGATTTCGCCCTAGCAATCAAGAGCAACAAGCGTGAGCGTATCAAGCTATGGCTGCGCCTATTGCCCTACCTTGTCACTACGCATAATGTGGTGAAGGTGAAGAAATGGAAGGGCAAGGCGAGCAAGGCCGCGTTGATAGCCTTGGACGCGCTAGAGGGGAAGAATGGATAATTTTATTGGGGAAATTGAGTACGAGCTCAGGCAGATCATCAAGCACCGGTCTAATGTTCTCTTGCCGCTGCCGCCTGATGAACTGGACATGCTGGCGAAGCACCACACGCGCAAACTTGCCCGATGGCTGGCCGCGCTTTACATGGACGGACACGTCAATGCTTAGACGCTTATGGGACGCATTGCGCCGCCTGTTCGACTTCTCTACTGTTCGTTTGGCTATCGTTAGGAAATATACAGACGCGAACGGCGCATATATCGGTGAACTATATTTAGAGCTACCCGATAAGCACGGCTATAGGATGATAGGGGTATCGCTTGATTCCTTGCCTCTAGACTATCCAGGCGGTAAGAAATGGCGGCTAGACACGTCTAACGACTTCCTAGCTCCATTGCCGCGTAACGTAGTGCGCGTTGGGGCGGTTGATCCCGGGAATAATGATTTCATACGCGACTATGTACAACACTTGCCGCGTTGGGATATGTCGCTCATGGTGCAGAATAGATTTATTGAACATGTTCTAGAGGGGAAGCAGACGAGGTAGACTAAAACGTGTCAATGCCGACGGGTTACGCCAGTCATATTGGTGTGGAATGAGCCGCTAGGTAGCGTGTATATGTGCCTAGTGTGCAAGGGGATATTGAATGGACGATAAGCCTAGGACATTGAGCGCAAGCAAGGATGAGCCGCAACTGCTCAGTATGGACGGCGGTATCATGCTACGAGATTTCAATCCCAAAGGTATATTGCGTTTCACCGGCCGTAAATGCTTTACGTGCAATGGTGAGATACTCGACCATTGGCTCAGGCATTCAGACGATACAAGTTTGCAAGGCGTCTACTGGTGCTCGAAGACGGGTAGCCAATGGAGCGAAGGATACGCTACGGAATGGGACGTGCCAAAGGATTTCGGACAAACGCAAGGCGCATAGTTTACAGTGCCTTACGAACTATAAACCATCGGGGGAAGAGAACATGAACGATAGCACACAAGCACAATCAGCCGCACCGGTAGCGCAGACTAAGCAGGCAAGTCTCAAAGATATCGAAGCGGTACGCGACCTATTCGCTAGAGCGCATGATTACATTTCACAGGCTAGTCATCCGGGTCACCTGGGAATGAAAGTAGCCGAGGTGCTGAACTTCCTAGCGTTTCAATACAATGATTTCAAGACGCGCGCTGAGAACTTGGGCAAGCAGATCGAAGCAGATGCCAAGGCCGAACTGAGCAAGGTGGATGTGGAAGCGGCGAAAGCGGCCGTTGACGCCGTCATCGTTGAGCAGCCGAAAGCCTAATGGATCTAAACGGCAACCATCCTAGGTGCGAATGCCACGAATGCACACAGGTGCGGGCTAGAGAGAATGGAATATCTGCCTATCCATACGAAAAGCCTTGGCCAATAAGCAATACGCCATTACTGCCTTGCCTTTGTGGAAAGAGTTATCCGCACACTTGCGTGTGGTGCTAGATGACTGATGCCGAGAAGGCCATCGAAGCCTCTTGGCAAGTAGGGCGGCTGTACGTTCACCTGAATCCGAGTCAGCGGAAGATTTACGATGCGTTCAAGTTGAGCATCGGGAAGAACTCTAAATTCGTGGTGAACTGCAGCCGCAAGATCGGGAAGAGCGTTCTTGGTCTGTTTCTGGGCGTGGAAACGTGCATCGCCAAGCCAAATTCATTGGTGGCGTTCATCGCACCGACCGTGGATGATGTTCAAGAATACGTCCGGCAGCTATGGGATGTGGTGTTTGCCACATGCCCGGAGCATCTGAAGCCGAAGCTACGGCGAACACAGATTGTGTTCCCAAATGGCTCCAAGATACTGTTCCGGGGCGTTGGCAAGGGTGTGGGAACGTCCTACAACAATTTGCGTTCTTTTGCCTTTGATTTGATTATTTTGGACGAAGCGGGGTTTAGTGCCAACCTGGACGAGATAGTTGACGGAGCCCTGGTTGCCACGCTTATACCGCGCAACGGGAACATGCTTCTGCTGTCCACACCCCCCGTCACGCCTGACCACGCGTTTAAGGGCTATTGCGATCAGGCGGAAATAGACGGGGCCTATATGAAGCTCACCATACGAGATAGCCATTACTCGATGGAGAGGCAGGAGAAGTTCATCAAAGACCTTGGCGGGATACTCTCCCACAAGGTAAGGCGGGAGTTCTTTTGTGAATTCGTCATCGATACGGACTTCCAGCTGTGCCCAGAATGGAAGCAGGAATATGAAAAAGAGATACCAAAGACGGACAATTTCAAGTGGTGGTTCAAGTATGATGCGCTGGATCAGGGCTGGACAGATAATTCTGTATGCGGGTTTGCTTCTGTGGAGTGGAATGGGGGTAAGTCGGTTATAGTGTTACGGGATGAAGTGTGCATGAAGTCGCCCGAGCAAACGACCGATCTGCTCGCCGAAAAGATCATCCTGAAAGAGCATGAGGTGTTTGAAAATGCGGAGATCAAGAAACGGATTGCGGATAACAACACGCCTTCTCTGTTGCAAGACTTCAACCTACGCCATCACCTTTATTTTTCGCCCGTGGAAAGTAAAACGTACTTGGACGTTATGGTTTCCGACGTTCGTGAGCTTGTCAAAGAAGGCCGCGTAATTGTCAGTCCTAAATGCGTTCAAACGCTCGGATGCCTCAAGAATGGTGTGTGGACGAAGACGAAAGGGGGAGCGCGGGGGAAGGAATTTTCGCGCTCAAAGACGTTTGGCCACTATGACGGTTTCGCAATGCTGATGTATCTAGTCCGCAGCGTGGATATGGTGAAGAATCCGCTGCCACCGGCATTCAGGCACAATGAAGAGAACACATTCATCCCGAAAAAGATACTTGAGGGCGACACAGCGGCAATCCAAGATATAGTGGGCGCGGGAATGGATGCCGCATTTGCCCAGGAATTTAACGCAAAAGAGCACGACGAATCTTATGACTGAGATGACTCCTTGTGATTTTGTAAAGGCTGGCACTACGGATGCCAAGAACTTCGGCGAATTTCTGGCTCATGTAGCCGACTGCAAAGACTGTCAGCGTAGGGTATTTTCGCGCATTATCATTGAATTTAAGCAGAAGCAAATGGAGATAACTAATGGCCAGCGGTAGCATGAACTCGAAGACATTTGGCGGCGAACCCGATCAATATTTCGCCACGCTACCGGTGGAAGATCTCCTCCAAGAATGCGAGCGGCGCAAAGATGATTATCAAGATTACGTTCTCCGCACTGGCAAGCTAACCGTTTGGCGCACCAACTGGGAAATGTGGATGCGTTCGGAGATGAAGATTGGCATAAGATTTGGGGGTGACCGTGGACAGTACAAGCTCATTGAATCAAACATTTACCGCTCTATCGTCACCGGGTTGGTATCGACTATCGCCAATCAGCGGCCGTCCTTTCAGCCCGAGGCGATCAACGACGATCATAAGAGCATGTCCCAGGACATCATCTTTGATTCAGTAAGCAATTATTATTTAAAAGTGAAGCACATGGAAGACGCCTACAAAATGGCGTTGACCTATGGCCTTGTCACCGGCGAAGGGTGGATGTTCGAGAAGTGGAACGCGGATATTGGCGAGGTGGTAGACACGGTACAGGACGTGAAGACGGGCAAAGAGGTACCAATTAAAGAGGGCGACTTCCAGTATGCTGTACTTGGACCGATGGATGTCATTCGTGACTACACTCGTATGGATGTGGATAATGATTGGTACATCGCGCGCGAATACCTGAATAAGTGGGACTTGATAGCCCAGCGACCCGACCTGGAAGATGAACTGAAGGGCTACAGTATGCCCACGACCCTACAGCGTTTCCGCTTCGGGCATATCGTGGACGCCCAGACTTCAAACTCCGATCTTATTCCCGTCTACACGTTTGTCCATAGAAAGACAGCGGCCTGTCCCCAGGGCCGCATCACTCAGTACATAGACTCCGATACATGGATTCTCGACACCGCGCTTCCTTACGATGAGATTCCGCTGTACCCGATGCTCCCCGACCAGACATTATTCAACAATTTTGGTAGCACCGTAATGACCTCCCTTGTCAAGCTGCAATATGCGTATGACAAAACTCTTAGCGTCATCGTTACCAATCAGCAAGCCTTCGCCATTACCAACATCGTCATCGACGAGTCTACTCAGACTAAACCAGAACAGGTGATTGAAGGCTTGAATTTTATCAAAACGAACATGAAGAATGGCGTACCAATGGGTCTAGAACTTTGCAAGACCCCGGCCGAAATTTTTCAGTTCTTAGAATTACTCGAAGCACAAATGGAGAAGTTAAGTGGACTTCCTAGCATTCTTCGCGGACAACCCCCGACTGGGGTTGAATCTGGTACTGCCATGGCCTTTCTGCAAGCGCAAGCACTTGTATTCAATTCGCCTATTCAACAGGCGTATATTAGTTTTCTTGAACGCTCAGCCACAGGACTTTTCAATATGCTAAAGAGCTTCGCCAACACGAAGCGGATGATTACGATTGCCGGTCAGAGCAAGTCATCCTACATGGGTGAATTTTCTGGCGATGATCTCTCGAACATCTCACGCGTCATTGTGTCGGCCGGAAATCCTGCCACGCGATCAGAAGCCGGGAAGCTACAGATAGCGCAGGATTTGATGGCGAAAGGTCTAATCAAAGACGCGAATCAGTATTTTGAAGTGCTGGCGACTGGCGAGCTAGACCCCATGACGGAGGGACCGGAAGCTGAGAATATGCTCATCATCAAAGAGAATGAGCAACTTCGGCGCAGTATTCCGCAAGTAGCGGCTCCTTGGGACAACCACGCCAATCACATCAATCAGCATTTTGTGATTATGATGGACCCAGCTCTCCGACAGAAAACGAATGACCCGGTATTCGCTGCCACCATGCAACACATTATGTCCCACGCGCAGTTTCTATTCCCTGGCATTCAAACCCCCACTGATCCTCGTTTGATGGGCCTCATGGGAAACAATGTGCAAGGACCGGCACCGCAACAATCGCCGCAGCAACAGCCGACACCACAACCAGTAGCAAATCCGATGCCCGCCGCCGGACCAAATGGTGGCCCTAGTCTGGCCGCCCCACGACCGCCGCACGCCCCAATTTTACCAGGCAAGTCGTCGCCTGCTACCGCTAATGCGGCGCAACAACTAAACCACGCGGTGACCCCGCAAATGCCCGGAGGAAAATAATCCATGTCCAATATGCAGACCGTTCCATTCGTCGATCACCAAACGATTGCCCCAGCACTTACTTCTGCACCTGGGACATTCAACTACAATATGCAAGGTATTGATCGCGCTAGCCTTCAACTTAATACCACATTCAGCAATGCCGGTGATACAGATGTAGTGACTCTAAAGATCAGTAATGATGGCGTGAATTTTGTGGGCTTTAGTACTGCCAAGACGATTACATTTACTGGCGGCACCACAGATAGCGGATTATTTGAGTTGGGGGCCGTTGATTATGTATGGCTTCAAGTCTCTTGGGCTGCTACATCTGCCCATACGTTTAAACTCGATGCCTATTTATACGGCACCGGCGGCTCTCAGGTTTGGTAATGACTGCTGACGATATCATCATCACAGGCGTTATTATACGAGAGCTGGAAAAAGAAGGCGTTGGATTGATTCAAGCCACACGTATTGGGAAAGCCGTCGCGAAGGCCCTGGGGGCGTTACATGCCAGAGACACCATCACAGACAGACACATATAATACCGCCCTAGATATTTTCGACAAGACACATCCGCTTCGGGTGGATGTGGATGAAAATCTAAAGGTTACAATCGAAGGGGCGGTAGGTCCAGTCAGTGGTATAGTCAAGATAGAAGATACCGCTGGAAATCCGTTGGTTTCCTTCGCGGGGGCTTTGAGCGTTGACAATCAGACGCAACTTGTCACATTCGT
>Ga0265322_10000110_pt1 | contig 38139 bp, 27 predicted proteins | sample 41222metaG_FD_193584 | JGI IMG/M metagenome (GOLD analysis project Ga0265322, IMG submission 193584) | Rhizosphere microbial communities from Carex aquatilis grown in University of Washington, Seatle, WA, United States - 4-12-22 metaG | ecosystem: Host-associated > Plants > Roots > Rhizosphere...
CGACCGGCGGTTCCCCGATCGTAATGCATGACTGTCCGTCTCCGCCAAGGCTTCGACGAGACACCTCGCCGTAGCCTTTGCTCCGCAAAGGCGTAGGCGGGTGGTGCCCAGGGGGGGACTCGAACCTCAGATCGCCCGACAACAGAAAAGCTTCGTGGAGCGTGCTTTAAGTTGTTTAGCAGTTAGTTAGAACAACAAAGAAGATGCAGCGAGTTATAAGAAAAACAAGGCAGAAACAGTTTTCTGGCAAATCCGTGGCAAATCTCTTTCCAAAACCTCGCTGATTCGAATGTCGTCCAAGCAATCAGCAGCCGAACTTAAGGGCACTTGCAATCACCTACGTGGGACACGCCGACCATCGACGTTGCGCGCACGTTCGTCACTACCCGGCAAGCACCCGCGCGAACGTGGTCGCATCAACGTTGCCGCCACTGAAGACGACGCCGATCCGTTTGCCCGCGATTTCACGGCGTTCCCGCAATATCGCCGCCAGTGCCGCACCTGCGGCCCCTTCGGCAACATTGTGAGTGTCGGAAAAATAGGCGCGCATGGCAGCCTCGGTTTCGTCGTCGGTGACGCGCACAACGCGCATGACGCCCTGGAGGATAGCTTCGAGTGCTTCACCGTCAGGTTTGGAGCACGCCAATCCGTCGGCGATGCGCGTCGAGGCCGGGAATTGAGTCAGGCATCTGTTCTCGAAAGAGAGCGCAAATGCCGGCGCCTGGTCCGACGTCACGCCGACGATGCCGGTCGGCAGCCCTAGGGCGGCACGCGCGGACATGAGCGCGCAGGCGCCGGAGCCCAAGCCGATCGGGATGTAAATCCAATCAAGCGGGGGCGTGTTCCGAAGGAAATCAAGCATCGACACGGCATTCCCCCAGGCAAGCTCACGGTGGAACGAGGGGACCCAATAGAGCCCTCGCTCTCTGGCGAGTTCCTCAGAGCGAACCAGCGCGGATTGGAAGTCTTCACCGTGTTCGATCAACTCGGCGCCGAGACCGCGCATTGCCCGGTTCTTTTCTGCACTGTTTCCATGCGGCACCACGATCGTCGCAGAAAGTCCATGGCGGGAGGCTGCGAATGCCACCGCCTGCCCAAAATTCCCCCGTGTCGCTGCAACCACTCCCCGCGTTTGGGGAGCTCGAGCGACCAATTGGTTGGTGAAATTCAATGCGCCGCGAATCTTGAACGATCCAATCGCGGTGTGGTTTTCGTGTTTCACCCAGAGCTCGCATCCCACCCGGTCATTGAGGAGCGGCCACGAAAACTGAGGCGTCGGCGGCACTACTGCGTTGATACCATCCGCAATGGATTCGATCTCAGCCAGCGTCGCCTGGTTGGGCATGACTTGAGTGTGCGCTGCAGGCATAGGTCCGCAAGTGACTCTGAAGTGTGCCGGTATTTTCTTTGCCGAACTGGACAGGTTACATGTAAAATGGCGATCGGCTGCTACGGGGATTCGAACCCCGAATGTTATTTATTAAATACCGATCCAAAGGCATCGGTAGTCCCTCGCGGCGATTGTCTTACGAGATTCCTGGAGAAAACATCGGACTCTAGCAAAAGCAGCGAAATGTACCCACTTGGGCAATTATTGGGCAATATTCCTTCTGGGCCTGCTCTAGCCATTCGACAGTGCCTTTTCTTCGGCGTCACGGGTCGGAATCCGCTTTGACGTAAACGCGATCGGAGGCTGTCCGGCGCGACGACGACCATTCTGGATTCGTAGAAAAACCTCCGTGCCATTGCGGCGGGTTGCGCAGAAACACCGCGCGGCCCCGTTTCGCCGGCCCCGATAGAAACCCGCGACGGCCACACGGCGATTCGCATCTCAATCGCGGCTATTCGCCACAAGCTGCTGGCGAAATCAAGGTGAGAGTGCAGGCATAAGCGCACCTTAAAGGCCTGGACGCCAGGATAAGGAAATCCCTTGAGCTTACCCCTTATGTTCTGCACAGCGGACCGGACAACCATACCGTTTTCCATTACTCCTTCGATCGACGCCGGTGCCAAAGGCGTATTCGAGGATGTCACTGCCAATGCGCGGATCGATTTCGGTGCGGGCGCGCTTGCGAAACCACTGGCGGGGCAATCTCGGCTTCGCTTCCTGGGCGGAGTCGCCTTCGCGTTGTTGGCCCTAGGAACCGTGAAGGCATCCGCCAAAGCAAGTCTCGACGCCCCGATAGTTGTGACTCAGGTGCCGGCTAGCATCCAGGCGCCTCCCTCCGACTGGGATTCCAAGGACCTCGTCCGATGTGACTGGTTCGACGGCGCGCGCATTGCTGTCGTTTCCCCCGACGGCCAGGTGCGTGTGTTGTCCGAGGGCTTCCAGTCGGCCTGCGATCCGAACGTATCTTTCGATGGTCAACGGGTGCTTTTCGCAGGTCGCAAGGAACGAAACGCGCACTGGCGGATCTGGGAAATTGGTTTCGACGGAAAAGGACTCCGCGCCATCAGCCCGGAGAACATGGACGCCCGAAGTCCAATTTATGTTTCCACGCTGTTTACGCTCGATTCGCCACAGCCATGGTTCACGACGGTGTTTGTCGGGCGCGAGCCATCGATGAACGAAGTCGGTCGGGCGTCTGTATCCAGCCTTTACAATATCAAGCTCGACGGCACCGAACTGCGGCGGCTCACGTTCAATCCCGACCGCAATATCGATCCGTTCCAGATGTGGGACGGCCGCGTCATCTACGCGGCAGAACGTCACACTAACGAGCCGGGCTCGGCGGGCGGGCGGGTCGGCCTCTACGCCATCCACATGGAAGGGGCAGACATGGAATCTTACGGTGGCGATCTGGGCTCACGCATTCAGCAGATGCCATGCGCCACCGCCGGCGGCCTGGTCATCTTTGTCGAATCGAGTCAGCCCACTTGGGACGGCGCGGGCCAGCTTGCCTGCGTCGAGGAACGGCGTCCGCATCCCACTTACAGGGCACTGACTGAGGATGCTGGCTACGTATTCCTTTATCCTTCCCCGCTGCGGGACAATCAAGTGCTTGTCTCGCGACGGCCCGCCACGGGCGGAGGTAACTTCGGCGTGTATTGCTTCGATGCCGACCGAGGACAGTGCGAACTGATTTTCGATAGTCCGGACTTTCATGACGTACAAGCGGTGTTGGCCAAGCCCCGGAATCGGCCGGACGGCCATTCCACGGTGGTGACCACCACGAACGACTTCGGCACGTTGTACGGGTTGAACTGCTACACGACCGACGCGATGCGGGACGGCCACCTGAAGCAAGGCGAAATCAAACGGGTGCGCTTCATTGAAGGGGTCGCCCGAACTGCGGCTGAGCCGGCGGCGAAGGGCGCGGCGCAAGGGCCGTTCATTCCCCGCCGCCTGGTCGGCGAGGCGCCAGTTGAGACGGATGGATCATTCAACGTCATTGTCCCCGCGGACACGCCCCTCCTGCTCCAGACGCTCGACGAGCATGGTCTGGCGTTGGGTAATTGCGGTTGGATTTGGGTCAAGCCGAAGGAGACCCGCGGCTGCATCGGTTGTCACGAGAACCCGGAGCTGACTCCGGAAAATGAGTTCGTGCTGGCGTTGCGGCACCTTTCAACGCGGCTGTTGCCGCCGCCCGAGCAACGGCGCAGCGTGGCGTTCCGGCAGGACATCGCCCCGATTTTCCAGCGGAGTTGCGCAACGGCGGATTGTCACGGGGGTTTTAGCACACCTCTCCATTTGCCGCTCGTGCCGACGAACCAGGGCGAACGCGAACTCGTCCAAGCTTACGAGACTCTGACCGCACCTGCGGGAAAGGTGTCAAAGGACGCGCAGCCTTGGCCGCCTGCACCAGGCAAATACGTGGATGCAGGCCGAGCTCGCACGAGTTGGTTGGTCTGGGAACTCTTGGGCGGTAACACGTCCCGTCCGTGGGACCAGGATGCGAAGCTGGCCAATGGCCCGCCTCGAAAGGCCAAACTGATGCCGCCGGCCGGCAAAGGCATTCCCCTCAATGACGAGGAACTCCGGACTGTGATTCAGTGGATTGACATGGGTGCGCAGTTCGAAGCGGTGAAATCGTCCGAAGCTGAAATCAAGAAGGAGGGTGGGGCCAAATGAAACCGGATATCAAAACTGCGGTCGCGACCTTGTTCTTCGTTGCTGCGCAACTGTCCAATGCCGCCGACGCCCCCTGGCCCACGTTCACCGACGTCACCGAGGCCGCCGGCATAAAGTTCAAGCATAACCTTGGCGATGTCGAGATGACCAACATCGTCGAGGCCACCGGACCGGGGTGCTGCATTTTCGACTACGACAACGACGGTTACATGGACATCTACTTCGTGAACGGTCGTTGGCACCCGGATATCAGCGAAAACCGCGGGCGTGCGCTCAAGGGCACCCTCAAGAACGCACTCTACCATAATAACCGCGATGGAACCTTCACCGACGTGACCGACAAGGCGGGCGTCGGCGGTTATGATGACAGCTACGGCATGTCCGCCTCATCCGCGGACTACGACAACGATGGTTTTGCCGATTTGTTCGTCTGCAACTATGGCGAAAGCATCCTCTACCATAATAATGGCAATGGCACCTTCACCAACGTGACGGATAAAGCCGGATTAACCAGCCCAGGTTGGGCCTTGGCGGGAATCTGGCTCGACTACAACGGCGACGGTTTGATGGATTTGTACGTCGTCCATTATCTCGAATACGATAAAGGCGCCTTCCAACGCACGGGCGCCTACTACAAGGCCGACAACTTCCCCGGGCCACTGTCCTATCCCGGTCAGTCGAACCGCCTCTATCGCAACAACGGCGACGGCACATTCACGGACGTGACGAAGGAAGCCGGATTATGGAATCCATCAGGTCGCGGCATGAGCGCGGTCGCCTGCGACTTTAATGGAGACGGCCACCCTGACATTTTTGTGACGAACGATGCGGGTGCCAACAACCTTTGGATAAACGATGGCAAGGGCCACTTTACCGATAAAGCGGTCGAGATGGGCGTGGCCTTCGGCGAAGGCGGCCAAGGCGTGTCGCACATGGGGCCGTTCGTCGCGGACCTGGATCGCAATGGTCTGCTCGACGTGCTCGTCCCCGACATGCGCTACGGCTCACTCTATCGCCAGGTCCGCCCCGGCTTCTTCATGGATACCAGCTCGCAATCGGGCATGGCCGTGATGTGTGGCCAATACGCCGGCTGGGGTGGCCTGCTCTGTGACTTCGACAACGATGGGTACCCGGACCTATTCGTCGCGAACGGCGACCCCCACCATCTTTACATCCAGGAATCCGTCATCGCACGCAACGACGGCAAGGGCAGGTTCATCGACATGGCCGACGTGTCCGGTGATTACTTCAAAAAGAAGTTCGTCGGACGGGGCGCCGCCTTCGCGGACTTTAACAACGACGGCAGCATTGACATCCTGGTGAACACCATCAACGGCCCGCCGCACCTGCTCCACAATAACGGCAATAACCAGAACTGGCTCAAGGTGGTGCCCGTGCGCAAAGACACAGGCGCGATCGCCCTCGGCGGCACCGTTACAGTCAAGGTCAGCGGCATGACAATGCTGCAACCGGTCATCGGCGTGAACGGCTATCTTACCAGCAGCGACCCTCGCCCGAACTTCGGTCTTGGCAAAGCGCTGCACGCAGAGTCGGTCGAAATCTTGTGGCCCGATGGCCAGAAGACGACACTGCGCAACGTAGAGGCGAACCAGATTCTCAAGGTCAAACAAGGCGATGCGAAGTGACCGAGAAGGAATCCCTGAAAGCATGACAACCCACTGGAAATATTCCATGATACCGGCGCTCATTCTGGGCGCGTTGGCTCCGGTGTCATTCGCGGCTCCCGTCAAAGACCCGATCTTCATCGGCGCTAAGGCGTGCGGCACTTGCCACGACGGGCCCAAAATGGGCCACCAGTATGCCAAGTGGCGTCTCAGCGCGCACGCAAGAGCCTACGCCGCCCTCGCCCTGCCGGAGTCCAGGGAAATCGCGCGGTTGAGCGGCATCACGGAGGAGCCATCCAAGTCCAGGATGTGCCTGGGCTGCCATGCCACTGCCTCCGATACCGAGGATTGGGAAAAGGCCAATGGTTTCGGCAGCGAGGATTGGGAAAAGACCGATGGCTTCCACATCGAAGACGGCATGCAGTGCGAGGCCTGCCATGGGGCCGGCAGCGAATACGCATCGGCAGACATCATGAAGGACCGGGCGAAAGCAATGGCGCAGGGATTGAGAATGTCGAATAAGGACGATTGTCTGTTGTGCCACCGGGCCAAAGGCTCGCACGACACCGTCCTGCAAAATAAACCTTTTGATGTCGACTTGGCCTGGCAGGCCATCGCGCATTCCACGCCGAAAGCCAACAGTCCGGCGGAGGCCCCGCCGACAGCGCCAGCGGCTCCGACAAATCAGCCCAAGTTCACCGGAGTCAGCGAGCCGGCCTACAAGAATCCCCTGAACCTCGCGCTGACGCCGGATGGCAAGGAGCTTTGGGTCACTTGTGAGGCCTCGGCCTCGGTGGTCGTCGTGGATACAGCGACGCGGAAGAAGCTCCTCGAAATCCCCGTCGGCGGCCAGCCCACCGACGTGTGCTTCACGCCCGACGGCAAGAAGGCCTTTGTGTCCAACCGGCTCGATGACACCGTGTCGGTCGTTGATGTGGCGACCCGCAAGTCGGTCGGCACGCTGACGGTGGGCAACCAACCGCACGGCGTGCTGGTGGACAAGCAGGGCAAATATCTTTACGTGCTGAATACCTCGACCGACAGCATCTCGGTTTTCGATGTGGCCACGCTCCAGGAGGTCAAGCAGCTCAGCGCCTCGCGCTCTCCGTGGTCGCTCGCGCAGTCCCCTGACGGGAAATCCATTTTCGTCACCCATGCGCTGTCCCGGTTCGTTGAGGGCCGCGCGCCCTCGATGTCAGAAGTCACCGTAATTAACGCCGAGCAGGCGACCGTAAAGGACCGTCTCGTGGTGAAGGCGGCGAACCTCCTGCAAGGAGTGGCGTGGGATCCGAGCGGCGACTTCGCCGTCATCACCCTGCTGCGCACCAAGAACCTGGTGCCCATGACGCGCATCAACCACGGATGGACCATCTCCAACGGCCTCGGCGTCCTCTGGCGGGACGGCACGATTGATCAAGTGTTGCTCGATCAGAACGACCTGTGCTTCCCCGACCCGTCCGCCGTGTGCATCACGCCCGACGGTAAATACGCGCTTGTTACCAGCAGCAGTACCGACCGCGTGGCCGTGGTCGACCTGCACAAGCTCATTGCCATGCTCAGGGCAGCCAGTCCCCAGGAACGGGAGCGGGTCATTCCCAACCATCTGGGCAAGTCCTCCGAATTCGTCGTTGCCTTCATTTCCACACAGGCTTGTCCGAAGGGCATCAAATGTTCTGCGGACGGTTCCACTGCGTATGTCGCCAACACGTGTGACGATTCCGTCACGGTGATTGACCTGAAGAAGCTGGAAGCCGCCGGCCGCGTGGACCTTGGCGGGCCGACGGAAATCTCCAAGCACCGACGTGGCGAGAGACTGTTTCACAGCGCCAACATTGCGTTCCGGCGCCAGTTCTCGTGCAGCACCTGCCACCCCGACGGCCACATCGACAACATCGTCTACGACATCGAGGACGACGGCATCGGCATGGGGCCGATTGACAACAAGACGCTCCGCGGCATCGCCGACATGGCGCCCTACAAGTGGACCGGCATCAATCCGAGCCTCAAACGTCAATGCGGTCCGCGCCTGGCTGTGTACATCACGCGCATCCAGCCCTTCACGCCCGAACAACTGACCGACCTTCACGATTACCTGTGCAGCATCCCGCGCCCGCCCAACCGCTATCGCAAGGTGGGCGAGAACCTCACGGACGCGCAGCGCCGGGGCAGAAAGGTCTTCGCACGCGGCGCGAAAAACAACGGGGCGCCCATCCCGGTCGAGAATCGCTGCATCACCTGCCATCCGCCGCCGCTTTACATGGACGGCAAGGTCCACGACGTCGGCACGAAGTTCCCTCTTGACGTGACCAGCCGGTTCGCCTCGCCGCAGTTGCTTAATATCTACGACTCGGCGCCCTACCTGCACAATGGCATTGCGCCGACCTTGGAAGAGATTTGGACCCGGTATAACCCGGATGACCAGCATGGCGTGACCAACGACATGACCAAGGACCAGCTGAATGATCTGATCGAGTTTCTGAGAACCCTATGAACCAGGCTGGATTGATGGAGCAATGGGCGGGCCCGTTTTTTCACAATACCCCGTTGTTCTTTCATCCCAAACGCTCCAAGCAACCTATGAATAAGAATCGATTCCCCCTACGGCTCTGCTTGCAGAGCGTTGTTCTCGTCCTTTGGGCGGCTTCCGTGTTTGCCGCAGACCAGCAAACCGACAAGTCCGCAGCAATCGCTGCCGCCAAAGCCGACCCTGGCCTGCCCTACGTCTATACCAAGTGGGAGCAGATCACCACCAAGGACGGGCTGCCCAATGATCACATCTTCGCCATCAAGGCCGACCCCACCCGAGGCTGCGTCTGGATCGGAACCGAGGACGGTCTGGCCTGCTACGACAAGAAGACCAAGAAGATCAAGACCTGGACCGAGAAAGACGGCCTGCCGTGGCGCGTCGTCACAGCTATCGATGTCGATCCTAAGACCGGGGAAGTCTGGCTGGGCCTGTTTGGCGGAGGTCTGGCGCGGTTTAGCGGCGGGCGGTTTGACCAATACAACCAGCTCAACAGCGGACTGCCGAACGACGTGGTTTACGCCGTGGCCTTGGACACGAAGCGCGATCAAGTCTGGTGTTCCACCACCGCAGGCGCCGGTCGCTTCAGTACCAAGACCGGCAAATGGGACATCTTCACTGAGAAGAACTCGCCGATGGAGGAAATCTGGAACTACAATGTGTGCTGCCGGGACGACAAGGTGTATCTGGCGGTTTGGGGCAGTGGCGCCCTTGAGTACGACTGCATCACCGAGAACTGGAAGGCTTACCTCGACCCCGATGGCGAGATGGAAATCGATCTCTATCGCGACGACGGCATCATCCACAATATCACCACCAGCGCCAGTTACGTCGACAAAGTGCTGTGGATTTCGACCTACTTCGGCGTTTGCCGTTACGATGGCCGGCATTGGCGCGGCTACTACGACCACGATTCCGGCTCGCCCAGCAACTTCAATAACAACGCCAAGGCCAGGAGCGGCCAGGAATGTTGGTTCTCCTCCGACAAGGGCTTGGGCGCCTGCATGGATGCCAAGACTTGCACCTGGGTAACCTACACCTCGGACGGCAAGAACCACGCGGGTAAAGCCGTCATCAAACGAGAGAACGAAGTGATCAGGACCGTGGACACGGGCTATAACGTGCCGCACAATTTTCAGATTTGTTTGGACTTCGACGGCACTGACGTCTGGGCCGGCACCTCGAAAGGCGTGGGCCACGGCATCGGCGAAGGCTACTACCCGGGCCTGCGCCCCGCCAACACAGTCGCGCAGCAGTGATGGAGCGTTTTTACGTACCTTCGAATCCGCACAGGAGTGACTATGAAAAACACGAAACTCAACCTTGGCCAACCAGCGCTCATCGGTCTGGCCAGTCTGTTCATTCTCAGTCTCTCGGTGGCTTCCGTGAGGGCCGAGGAAACGGGAGCGGGTGATCCGCAGAAGAAAATCGACCGCGCCGAGGACCTCACAACCCCGTACATCCTCGATCGCATCAATAGCATTGGGCCGTACGAAACTCCGGACCTGCCACTCAAGCTCAACAAGAACTATGCCCGCACCTCGGCGGACGATGAGCCTTTCGGCGCCGTTAAACCCTATAAGGAACATTACCTGCTCCAGATGGAATACAACGGTGCAGGCCGCGCGATTCCGGAGCCTGAAAACCTGGAGTCGGTGAAAATCGGCTTCCTCGGCCCCATCGTGAAGACGGTATCCATGGCCACCGGCGGTGCCAGCCATGAGGAAACGCTTGGCATCGCAATGCTGCAGGGCAGTCGCTTGGCCATCGAGGAGGCCAACGCCAAGGGTGGTTACCTCAAGCGCAAAATCCCCTTCGAATTGTGCGTCCGCAACGACAATGCCCTCTGGGGCGCGTCCGGCAGCGAAGTCATCCACTTGGCGTACACGGACAACGTCTGGGGCATCGTGGGAGGAATCGACGGCGCCAACACCCACATCGCCATCCGCGTTGCGCTCAAGGCCGAGGTTCCCTGGATGACGCCGGGCGACCTCGACCCGACCTACATCGAGACGAATATCCCCTGGGTCTTTCGCTGTATCGCCGATGACCGCCAGCAGAACTATCTCGTCTTGGACTACCTATTCCGCAAGATGAAATACGAGCGCGTGGCCATCCTCCGTTCGACCAATCGCTACGGCCGGTTCGGCGTGCGCAAGATCCGCGACGGAGCCCGACGCCTGGGCCACCCAATTGTTATGGAACTGGGCCACAAGGTCGGCATCACCGACTTCAGCCTGTTACTCGACCGGATCGAAGGAGCCAAGCCCGACGCCATTGTCTATTGGGGTGACGCCGAAGATGCCGCCCACATTCTCAACTCCATCCGAGCCCGGGGGTGGACGCAACCGGTCATATTCTGTGACCGAGAAGTGTCAGACAAATTCGTCCAGCTCGCCGGTAAGAACGCCGAAGGGGTCGTTTGCACCTACCCGTGGAATCCGGACCGCAAAGACCCGAAACTCGAAGCCTTCAGGGAAGCCTTCAGGAACCGTTGGGGCGTGGAACCCGATACCTACGCGACGCATGCCTACGACGGGATGAACATGCTCATTTGGGCAATCCAGAACGCCGGTCTAAACCGCGCCAAGATTCGGGACATACTCGCCTATCGCGCAGAGCCCTTCGCTGGCGTGACTGGTGACATCCCGCTCAGCTCCTATATGGACCGCGCCAGCGATGCCTTCCTGGCCCGTTATGAGAACGGCAAGTGGAGTTATTTTTCCCGTGAAGATCTCGGCATCCCGCATGGCACCGTCATCGAAAAGCCGCGTGCCGAGCGCGACCAGGCCAGCGCCAAGTGACCAAAACTTGTGCCAGAGACTCAATCGCGGGTTCCGCCCCGGTGAATGGCCGCATTTTCGTCCGACATGCTGTGGCTCCGAACCCGGTTCTCCTGCTCCCGGGTTGCGACGCCGGGAAGAGACCTTCCGCCGATTCCGAGGTGCGTCAGCTGGCGCCGGCCCCGCTGCCCCGGTGCGGACGAAGCCGCCGTCGTGTTTGGTCATGGTCGTTGTCTGCGCTTATCTGCCTTGGCTTTTTGCCCAGCACTTCGGCTGCACAATCCGCCGACCAGAACCCGGAGCCGCGCCGCCCGCGCCTCCGCGACACGACGCTTGGCTACAACGGACCGTCTGACGATTTCACCAACCTCACCGAGATCCGAATTGGCTGGTTCGGTCCGTCGAACTTGGACGACCCGCTGACCGGCGACCTCTGGTGGGCCGCCAATCTCGCCGTCCAGGAAGCGAACACCCAGACCAAGGAGTGCGGAAAGCGGCCCGCGGATCTCCGGAAAGCCGAGGGTGAAACCCCGGACCCGGAACTCGTCACTCGTCACTCGTTCCCCTCCTTGCCCTTCCGTCTCATACCGCGCTGGTCCGTGAATCCCTGGGGCACCGGCGTCTCGCAGCTCGCGCGCATGGTATATGACGAGCAACCGCTCGCACTCCTCGGTTCGATGGATTCCGCCACCACCCACCTCGCCGAGCAAGTCGTCGCAAAAGCGCAGCTTCCGCTCGTGAGCCCCATCGCCACCGACAAGTCAGTCACGTTCGCTGGCGTTTCCTGGATGTTCTCCTGCGCGCCGGGCGACGATGCGGTTGCGCGGGTGCTGGTGGAGGCGGTCCAAGCCGAGTTGAAAAGCCCCGCTGACAAGACCGTTTTGCTGGCGACGACAGACCATGAATCGCGCATGACCGCTCGCGAGCTAATGCGTCAACTTTCGCGCGGCGGTCGAAGACCGGATTTTCGCTTCGACGTTCCACCAGGGGCGATGGACATCGTCCAGCAGTTGCAGGCCACAACCGAAGCCAAGCCGGCCGTCGTGGTCATCATCGCCAGCGCCGAGGATTCAGCCCGGCTCACGCAGGCTGTCCGCGAGAAGGTCGGGACCGCCGCCATCTTCGGCGGTGAATCGATGGGCCGAAGACGATTCACTGAACTGGCCGGATCCGCGGCGGAGGGCGTCCGCTTCCCGCTGCTGTTTGTCCCAAATTCCGCCGACACCACCACCGCTCATTTTATCGAGCGATTCACGTCCGAACACCACCGCCCGCCCGACTACACCGCTGCGCTCACCTACGACGCCACGCGCCTTCTGGTCGAAGCGATCCGCCGCGCCGGTCCGAATCGCGCCCGCATTCGGGAGGCATTGGCGCAACTTTCGCCCTGGCCCGGCATAGCCGGAACGATTCACTTCGACGGGACAGGCCAGAATACACGCACAGATCTTTGCCTTGGGACCATTCGAAATGGCGCCGTCCTGCCCATGACTGCCCCGAGCAATCGCAGTAACACCCCGAAGTTATGAAAACTACGATCGGTCTTCTCTTCATCGCTCTCGCTCTTCCGATTTCTGGCGCGGAACCCCGCGTTGAGTTCACCGCCTCCAGCGATGCCGTCGCCTGCTATGAATTCGTCGAGGTGACCCTCAACGTCGACCAATCTGCCGCCGCCAACCCGTTCACCGATGTGACGGTGGACGGCACGTTCGCGCCCAAAGGCGGCCAGCCGCTCTCGGTGGACGGCTTTTGTGATTCTGCAGATGGCCGCCTATTTCGCATCCGCTTCATGCCGTCCAAGCCCGGCACTTACAACTACACCGTGAAGTATCGCGAGGGGGCGTTTGAGAAAACGCATCAGGGAAGCTTTGAGGCCAAAGACGAGAGGAAGAAGGGCCTCGTCCGCGTGGATCCGGAATTCCCTTCGCACTTCCAATGGGAAGGCTCAAAGGAACGTTTTTTCTGGAATGGCACCACCGCCTATTGGCTTGCCGGCTGGGATGACGAGACCATCCGGGAAAGCCTCGATCGGCTGGATCAGTTCAGGGTCACCCGTGTCCGTGCCGCGCTCAGCGGCCGGGTCAAGGATGGCGGGGCATGGTTCGAAAAGGTGGCGGCCACGGACAAGTTCTCATTCCTGCTGAATCCGTGGGTGGCGAGGAATCCCGCAAGTGTTGAACAACCCGGCTTCGACGTGACGCGTTTCAATGTGGACTACTGGCAGAAATGGGAGCGCCTCCTCCAGAATGCGCGCAGCAAGGACATGGTCGTTTCGGTGATCTTCTATGTGGACGGACTGCGTCCAGGCGTGGACCCGTTTGGCAAGGCCGGCATGGGCGGTGCGGACGAACAGCGCTATTACCGTTATGCGGTCGCGCGCTTCGCGCCGTTCACCAACGTCATGTGGGACTTGGCCAATGAATACCGCCTCTTCCGCGACGATGCCTGGGCCGAGAAGATGGGCGCGTTCGTGAAGCAGTGCGACCCCTACAAGCATCTCACCTCGACCCACGGTCACGGCGATTTCCACTTCCGCCAATCGCCATGGGCGGACTTTGCGCTATATCAGAGCTGGGACGAGCACGGTGGCTACGATTTCATGCTCAAGAACAGGGAGGAGCAGGAGAAGACCGGCCGCGTCATCCCGCAGGTCAACGAGGAATACGGCTACGAAGATCACTATCCTCAAGGCTGGGGTGAGAACCGCAAAGCCCCCGCCCGCTCCGCTGAGACGCGTGCGCGCATCGCATGGGAAATCTGCATGGCTGGCGGCTACCAGACCACCGGCGAACGTGCGGATAGCGCCAATGGTGGCGGCTGGATCAATGGTCGCGGCGACGACACGATGACCATGCTCAAGCTATACGGTAATCTCTACGACTTCTTCACCGGCATCACGTGGTGGGAGCTGCATCCGGACAGCAGCTTGGTCGTGTCCCTCCAGCCTCACCCCAGCGCGCATGTCCAGCCGACGGCCTCAGCCCGAACACTTGCGGCTCGGAACGCCGCGGGGAACCTGGCGGCAATCTATGTGCAGAACGGCGGAATCGTGACCCTGCAGGATGGACTTCTTAAGGACGGGCTCAAGCCGCTCTGGTTCAGCCCGCGCGACGGCGGTATGCGGAACGCCCGCGCCGTGCGACCCCACGTTTTCCGGACGCCCACGGCTGAGGACTGGGTGCTGCTTTTCCGAACGCCCTGTGATTGCTCTTTCCGCGACTTCGACAACGAGCTAGAAAAATAGACGTTGAAATACAATCCCACGCTCCTCGCCGCAGTTGTCGGCGCCGCACTGCTTGGGTTCGGCACCGGGTGCGGGCCCAAACGCGAATCGGCCGGTGCCCCTCCTGCGGCGGTAGAGTCTGTGAACCGCGGAGTCAGCCTGATCGGACAATACGATTACGATGGGGCCGCCAAAGCGTTTGCAGAAGCGCTTACTGCGGCCCCCGAGTTGGCCGTTATCAAAATCGATCTTGCCATTGCCCGCTTTAACCGCGGGCACAAGGAGGACCAGGACATCGAGCAAGCCCAAGCCCTCCTCGATGCCGTGCTTCGGAAGGAGCCCGGGAACATCCGGGCCTTGTATTTCAAGGGCATCGTGCTGCTGCATATCGGCCGGTCGGAACCGGCCATCGCCTGTTTCGAGAAGGTGGTTCAATCGAGGCCGGACGATGGCGTGGCGTGGTATCTGTTGGGCATGTGCAGGCAGCGCACGGGTCAGAAGGCCGAACAGGAATTGCTCAAGGCCGTGGAACTGCGGCCTAATCTGACCAGCGCCTACTACAAACTCTTTCAGACATATCAGGCCGAAGGCCAGGCGGATAAGGCCCAGCCGTTTCTCGACAAATTCATGCGGCTCCGTGACAGCCCGCTCAACGAGATCATCGAGGTGCCGCAATACAATCAGATGGGGGATTTGGCGCTGGCGCAGCCCATTCGTGCGCAGACTGCGTTTCCCACTGCCAGGTCCATTTATCACGCAGGAACACCCGTTCAGATTTCGCTCCTCAGCCTGACGAGTCAGCCGCCGGCCAATGCAGCTCCTGCGGCATCCCCAATCTTCGGCGGTGCGGCCTTCGCAGGTTCGGACCATGACGGCCGCCCCGAGTTCTTCCTGGTTGCGTGCCCCGGAATCCAGTCCAGTTCCCCCATTCGCCTGAATGGAGCAGGCGGACCTCCGTTTCCTGCGCCGATCAACTGGGGGCTGGAAAAGGCCGAGCAGCCTCTGAGTTGCGCCGTTGGCGATTATGATAATGACGAAGTGCCGGACCTCTTCATCGTTTGCAACGGAACGAACCATCTCTTTCACGGCTCCACCAACGGGAGTTTCTCCGAGGTCACCCGGGAGGTGGGGATCACCACCAACGGAGGCACGACTCGCAGCGCGCTCTGGCTTGACGCCGATCACGACGGCGATCTCGACCTGTTTGTCTGCAACGCGGGCGCGCCCAACCAGCTGTTCAACAACAACGCCGACGGCACATTCACCGACATCGCGGCCTCGGCCGGGGTCGCAGTGCCGGAAGGAAACTCTGTCATGGTCCTACCGGGCGACCTTGATGGCGACCGAACCATGGATCTAGTCATCCTGCGCTCCGGCGCCCCGGCAAAGATTTTCCTCAACGACCTGGGTGGGAAGTATCACGAGGCCAACCTGGGCGGGCTGGACATCCGCGGCGATCTGGGTGGCGTGCTCCAGGACTTCAATGGCGACGGCATCCTTGATTTGCTCGTGTTGGGCGGGCAGCCGGCGGAATTGAAGCTGTTCCTCGGTGACGGGCATGGCCACTTCAAGCCTAGCGACACCTTTGCCGTAAGTGCCAAAGCCGCCGCCGCGCTGGGGCCGATGCGTGGTTTTCATGTGGCGGACCTCGACCTGGACGGCCATCTCGACATTGCGTTCTTCAGCGGCGAAGAAGGGCACATCCTGTTGAATGACGGGAAGGGACAATTCACTCTGCAGGCCCATGTTTGGAAGGCCGCACCAGGTAACGAAATCGCCGGCGCCGAACTGGCCGATCTGAACGGTGACTTTGTGCCGGACCTGCTCCTGCTGGAGCGCGGGAAGACCAGCCGCGTTTCCCTGGTCCCGGGTGAACTGTCGCCCATATCTACCGCAATCTCACTTGCGCCCACTGGCGTGCGAAGCCGTGACAAACGCACCCGCAGCCCCGCCAGCGGGTACGGTGTGACGACGACCGTGCGCGCCGGACTGCGCGAACAATCGCAGTTCTCCAGCGGCCAGGCCGGCGGCTTTAACCAATCACCCCTGCCGTTGGTGTTCGGCCTGGGCGGAGCGCGGCAGGCGGACTACGTCCATTTGCTCTGGTCGGACGGCGTGGCGCAGATCGAAACGGCAATGCCGGCCGGCCAGCACCACCAAGTGGCCGAGATGCAGCGCAAAATATCAAGCTGCCCGGTGCTGTTCTCCTGGAATGGCACGCGATTTGAGTTCATCACCGACTTTGCCGGCGTTGGCGGACTTGGCTATTATGTCGCGCCGGGCGAATACGCGAGTACCCAGCCACTCGATTACGTGAAGATCGAGCCACAACAGCTGTGCCCGCGGGACGGCTCGTATGAATTGCGCATTACCGAGCCGATGGAGGAGACGGCTTACGTGGACCAGCTCGAACTGCTGGCCATTGACCATCCCTCCGGCAGCCAGGTGTTCCCGGATGAACGGCTGGCTGTGACCGGCCCGCCGCCAACCCACGAATTGTTGGTGGTGGACAAACCCATCTTCGCGCAACGCGCTTTGGGTCCGGAGGGACATGATTGCACCGCACAACTGCTGCGCGCGGATCGTCTTTTTGCTTACGAACCGGTGCTGGACCGGCGGTTCTTCGGCTTCTGCCTTCCGCACACACTGGACCTGGATTTTGGCGGCCAGCTGTCCGGGTTGGAGACAAGCCAGCGTGTGTTCTTGTTCATCAACGGCTACCTCGAATATCCGTATTCGCAGACCGCGTACGCCGCGAGCCAGGCGCGGGTGGGTTGGGAACCGATTCGCATTGAGCGGCTGATGCCGGATGGCCAGTGGAAGACGATCGTGCCCGATGCCGGCGCGATGGGCGGCATGGATCGCACCATGACAGTGGAGTTGACCGGATTGGTCGGCGGGCCGGACTGCCGGCTGCGTCTGTCGTCGAACCTGGAAATCTACTACGACCAGATTTTTCTGGCCGTCCCCGCGGCTCGCGACCAGGTGAAGATTCATACGCTGCCGATGTCGGAAGCGGAGCTGCGCTATGCCGGATTCGCGCGCGAGGTCTCTCCGGATGGCCGTCAGCCGCTCATCTATGATTATGACCAAAGAGATGCAACGGCGCCGTTTCATACCTTGAGCGGCGCTTACACCCGCTATGGCCCGGTGCGCGAACTGCTCGAAACGTTCGACGACCAATATGTGCTTGTCGGGCCGGGCGATGAGATCGCGGTGAAGTTTGACGCGAAGGGACTGCCCGCGCCGGCGGACGGATGGACGCGCAGCTTCGTGCTGATATCTCACGCCTATTGCAAGGACATGGACATTTATACCGCGACGCCGCAGACGCTTGAACCGCTGCCCTTCCGGGGCATGAGTCGGTATCCATATCCTCCCGACGAACACTATCCCGATACGGAACTCCATCGGCGGTTAAGCCAAACCTACAACACCCGGATCGTCCATTGACCCAACCGGAGGAAACCATGCGCTACGCTGTTGCCGCCTGCCAAACGGACTTCCCATGTCCCGCCAGTCGCGGAGAGATCAAGGAACGAGTCGACCGCATGCTCGACATGATTGACGGCGTTGTCCTTGGCTACCGTCCGATGTTTCCCGTCCGACTGGTGGTGTTCCCGGAGTTCGCCCACGCGGCGCCGATTTACGCCACCGCGAAGGAACTGCGCGATAGGCTGGCCGTGCCGCTGCCGAACGAACACATCGAGCGCTATGTTGCCAAGGCTCGCCAGCACAACATCTACATCCAAACCGGTACGTTCATCGAGGCAGATCCTGAATGGCCGGGCGTCGTGTTCAACACCAGTTGCCTGGTGGGACCCGAGGGAATGCTTACCAAGTACCGGAAAGTAAATCCGTGGATTCCGTGGGAGGTGCACGCGAGTCCGCACGACGTCCCTGGGTACAACGCCGAGATGTTTCCCGTCGCCCGCACGGAAATCGGCAATCTGGGGTGCGCAATATGTTACGACTGGCTTTTCCCAGAAGCCATCCGGCAGCTGGCATTCAACGGCGCTGAAGTTCTGATTCGGGTCTCCGCCTACATGGACCCGTGGGGAGCGACACCGCCCATGGATTGGTGGACGGTTGTCAACCGCTGCCGCGCGCTCGAAAATATGGCCTATGTTGTGGCCGCGAACCAGGGGGTTTCGTTGCGCAACTATCCTCCTTTTTCCTGGCCGGGCGGCAGCATGGTGGTTGATTTTGACGGCCGCATCCTGGCGCAGGCCGACCCGGGTCCGGGCGAGAAAATCGTCGTAGCCGAGATTGACCTCGACGCGTTGCGCGCAGCGCGCCAACAGCGACTCGGCCACAATCCGATGGCCCACTTGCGCCGCGAGGCATATCCGGGCGCCACCCAAGGGTATCCCGCGGGCGGCTTTGTCGGGGCCAAGGACCCGAAAGGGGATCGTACCTTCCAGGAAAACGAACAGGCCATTCGACGGCTCCTTTAGGGCGGCTTGCGTCACCATGGATTGTGATCCACCGCCCGGAGTTCCCGGACCAAATCCCGTCCAAGCGCACTACGCACGTCCCGGGCTTGCCAGAACCATTCTCGAAGCCGCCGTCCTTCCCGCCGGGAATGCATCCGGCCTCGACGTCAAAACGCTGGCTCCCGTGGACGAATTTCATGTGCGCGGTCGCGACGCTACTCTGGAGCTGGCCCGGGCGGTTGCATTGACACCATCAGATCGCGTGCTCGACGTGGGATGTGGTTTGGGCGGGGCGTCCCGATGCTTGGTGTCGGCCTTTGGATGTAAGGTGGTCGGCATTGATCTCACGGCTGATTATGTCGAAACGGCCGGACATCTGGCCGCGCACTTTGGTCTGAACCATCGAGTTCGTTACGAGTGCGCCGACGCATTGGCGCTGCCTTTCAGGGAAGCGGAGTTCGATGTGGTTTGGACCCAGCACGCGGCGATGAACATTGCCGACAAGGCGGGGCTCTATGCCGAGATGTACCGGGTGCTCAAGCCAGGCGGGCGCCTGGCGCTCTATGACATTCTGGCGGGAGAGGGTGGGGAGGTGCATTTCCCTTCCCCATGGGCACGGGAGCCTTCGATCAGTTTTCTCATCAAACCAAATGTGCTGAACCGCCTGCTCATAGACGTGGGTTTTCGCATATCGCGTTGGCGGGATACAACAGAACTGGGTCGGGCTTGGTTCCACCAGATGCTTCAGCGTATCCGAGATTCAGGACCTCCGCCGCTCGGTTTTCATCTGCTCATGGGCGACGACTTCCGCGCCATGGCCTCAAATCAGCTGCGCAATCTGGAAGAGAATCGGATCGCCCTGATTGAAGTGGTCGCCCGGAAGAGCGTTTAAGTAGATTGTCCAGGTGGCGCTCTGGGGGACCAGACTCAGAAGTCAAAGTCAGGGCTCCCGGACCCGCAGAATTTGGTCAACTGCGATATTGGTTAGGACCTGCGTCTGGCCGCTTGGTTTGGGCCACCGAATCTCGATGCGGTCCACCTTCGATTCTTGGCCCAACCCGAAATGGAGCCGCGGGTCCCGTTGGAACACGTAGCTCGTGGGGCACTGCGCTTGAGCTTGAAACACTCGCGTGCCCGCCTGCACCTTGACCTGCGCGCCAAATCCGTCCCGGTTGCAGTGCGTGCCCACGAGCTTCAGGGTCAGCCAATGGTTTTGAGAAGCTCCTCGATTGTGCAGGAGCACGACAGGCCCGCCCATGCTCGTCAGCAGCACGTCCATTCGCCCATCGTTGTCCATGTCAAATGCGCCGCAGCCGCGAAGGTTCATTTGTCGTTTGAAAAACGGCCCCCCTTTCTCCGCGGCATCCACAAACCGCGCGTTGCCCTGATTCTCCAGCAGGAGACTGGGCATGCCCTTCATTGAATACGGGTCGCCGTTCGCGATGAACAGGTCGAGGTTTCCGGCGTTGTCGAAATCGATGAAGTTTGCGCCCCAACCGGTGTAGTGGGTCGACAAGTTCAGGATTCCCGACGCCGCAGCCAGGTCGGAAAAGAATCCATTCTTTGAGTTGATGTAGAGCGAAGCGTTGCCGAGCCGGGTCACCAGCATGTCCGGGAATCCATCGCCATTGCAGTCACCGACCGCCGCGCCCATGGATCCAGCGGCCATACCAACTTGATCATATGCTACCCCGCACTGCATCGCGACATCTTCGAAATGCCCTTTGCCATCATTGGCGAGCAGCAGATTAGGTGTGCCGTCGTTGGAGATATAAAGGTCTGGGTTTCCGTCCAGATTGTAATCAAGAGGCGTCACCGACATAGCCCGGTGGCCTGCCACGCGGATGCCCGTGCGCTCACTGACGTCCTCGAATGTTCCGTCGCCGCGGTTGCGATAGAGAATGTTGAATTCCGGTTCATAGGAGAGCGGCCCGGGATAGGGAACCTGCGAGCCGGGGGGCACCCTAATCGCCGGATCGTACACCAGATAGTCCGCTACGAAGATGTCGAGGTATCCGTCTCCATCGTAATCCAGGAACGTCGCTGAAATGCCAGCGTGTTTTGAAGTGAGTCCGGCCTTGGCGGTCACGTCAGTGAACGTGCCGTCGCCGTTGTTGTGGTAAAGGATCAAGCTACCAAAATTCACCACCAGCAGGTCCGTGTAGCCATCGTTGTCATAGTCCGCAGCGGCGGCCATGACCCCAAAGCCAAGGCCCTCAACTCCAGCGCGTTTCGTTACGTCTTCGAAAGTGCCGTCACCCCGATTGCGATAAAGCCGGTTCGGCAGGCGTGGTGTACCGGGCGGTGCATCGGATAGACCCGGCACAGGCCCCGAGTTCACCAAATAGACATCCATGAGGCCGTCGTTGTCATAATCGAGGAACGTGCCCCCAGCGCCGTTGGATTTCATGATGTTGTCGAGCTGGCCGTTGGCCAGTTGATGGACGAAATCCAATCCCGCCCGCTTTGTCACATCCTCGAAGATCGGCTGAATCGCTTTCCCGTCGGCTGCCTGGTCAACAGTGCTCGTCTTCTGCTCCGGCGACTTGCCGCAACCCGCAAATGCCAGCAGACCGAAGACCAGACTCCAGCCCGGGAGCCACAGCCTTCGGAGCTGACGGATAGGAAAAGGAGCATGAACCAAGAGTGAGGCCGGAGGGATCATGAGCTGGACCGAAAGTACCCGGCGTTGGATGTCTCTAGCAATCTTACAACGTCCAACGAGAGCCTTGTTGGAAGCGGGATCGTCTCCGGCCGGATCCTCAGAAATTCAGGGTCGCCTGCACGTAGAAGTAGTTGGCGTCTTTCGAACCGACGACACTGAACGACTGCTTCACGTAATCACCCCGGAAGAAATGCCCGACGCCGGCTTCGAGCAACAGCCCGCGAACGACGGTCCAGCCCCCGACAATATCGACTTCCTGGCCGAGGTTGGAGCTGTAGCCAGGGTTGATGCCGAAGCCCTTGCCGCTCCCCGGCGCCGCTCCCGCCGTGTTCCGCGGAACGCCTGCGACGTTGTACCAGTAGTCGTTCGTCGTTTCGAGGAACTGTTGGTGTAGGTCAAGCGCCAGGCTGGTCTTGGTACTCGGCTTGATCGTCGCCGACAGGCGCCAATCAATAATGTTCTGCAAGCTCGACAGATCCATAGCACCGTAAAGTCCGTGGTTAGACGGCAGCAGGTTTTGAAACGTCCCGCTGTCTTTATCGGTGGAATTGTGATCGCCCGATGCGCCGCTCACAATGAGGGCCAACCGGGGCTTGTACGCACTGGTGGTCCATGTGTAGCCGCCTTGCGCGACAAACGCCCAGGCATTCTGATCCAATCGCGGTGCAGCCTTTGCTGCCGCCACGGTGGTTGCCGGAAAAACGGCGGTGCGGTCGCCAATCTGCCACATCAGCTCAACGCCATAATCCCACGGCCCGAGCGTGCCGGGCTTGGACTTGGTGCGATATCCAAACGTATACGTGTCCTGAGGAGCGGTAAACCGAAAGGGAGCGGGCACTTGGGTCCAGTCGTCCGTGACAATGCCTCGGGCGACGTTGCGGGCCAGAAAGTAGGCCTCCACCACATTGTCTTTCATCAGGCCAGGGAAATCGAAATAGGCGCCTGATACCGTATCCTGCGAGTTGGACCGGTTGAAATGGTCGCCACGAGTATACGCCAGGTTGGCACCTAACAGGTCGACGCCAAAAAACGAATCCTGGTAACGCACCTTGATGGCATCGAAGGTGTGGGGAGTGTTCAGCCAAAGCGCGGCGCCGAGCAGTCGTTGATCGCCATAGACCAATTCCTGCCGGCCGACCTTCACCGTCACAGGGAATTTCTTCAAATCACCGATTTGCACGTAACCTAGCTCCAATTGGAGCGGTCCGTCATTTTCGGTTAGGCCCTTGCCCGGTGCGGTCGCGGTATAGCGATCGTCGCCGAACGAATAGCTTGAGCGAGGCTCTACGACCGCCGAAAACCAGTCGCTCGTATAGCCTACACGGGCCATGAGGCGGGATAGCCAGTAGTCGTTGCTGTTCGTGGTCGGCGGCTTCGAAGAGAAATCGAAATTGGATCCGGCATGAGTAGTTCCAGCCGCCGACTTATCCTCATACCGCACACGCTCGTTGATGCCGAAATCCCACGCATTGAACGTCGGACTAGACGCCCGGAGATAATCGTCGATTGCTCCAGGCACCGGCCCGCCTGGCGAAGGGGGAATGTACTGGGCGCAAGCCGAGGCGGCTGCGAAGATGAACACTAGGAGCGTGGCTGTTGAGGTTCGCATGGAGAACATTGCGGTGGGGGTTAGGTTTGAACAAAAATCGCCAAGACGGCTACGCGGCGGGCGCCAATGCGCGGCGAGAAGTGCAGGCGGCCGCTGAATCCGAAGATTTCGTGGCCGGTCGCGACAAATGTTTGGTCCGCGAACGGCGCGAGCGGACGGCAGCGGCCAGTCGCTCAAGCACGGGTATCGTTTTCGCCCAGGCCAAACATGCATCGGTGACGCTTCGACCGTAGGCCAAAGGCCGCGTACGGTAATTCTGAGTGCCGTCCACTAAATTGCTTTCGAGCATCACGCCGCAGATTGCGTGCTGCCCAGCCGCGACCTGAGACGCGACATCGGTCGCCACCAGCGGCTGCCGATCAGGATCCCGACCGCTGTTGCCATGGCTGCAATCCACCATTAAGCGCGTCGGCAAGCCCGCTGTACTCAGCAGTTCCACCGCGGCTTGCACGTGGACAGACGTGTAATTCGGACCCCGAGTTCCCCCTCGCAGTACCAGGTGACTGCGATCGTTGCCGGTCGTGCCCAGCATCGCCGGGGCACCGTCCCGGGTCACCGAAGCGAACCAGTGGGGATGCCGCGCGGAGAGAAGCGCGTCGACTGCCACCTGCACATCGCCGTCTGTGCGGTTTTTGAACCCGACGGGCATGGACAGCCCGGAAGCCAGCGCGCGATGCACCTGGCTCTCGACCGTGCGCGCGCCGATTGCACCCCAGGTGACCAAATCCGCGTGGTATTGCCCAAGGATGGGGTCGAGAAACTCGGTGGCCGCCGGCAGGCGCAACTTGGCGATATCCAGAAGCAGTCGCCGGGCGAGCCGAAGTCCTTGGCTGATCTGGTAGCTGCCGTCGAGTCCGGGATCATCGATCAACCCATTCCAACCGACGGTCGTGCGCGGTTTTTCCACAAAAACACGCATGATCACGCATAATTCAGAGGCATGACGCCCGGCTGCCTCACGCAGCCCTTTGGCGTAGTCAAGAGCCGCCGTCGGGTCGTGGATCGAACACGGTCCAACCACGACGAGTAACCGGTCATCCCGGCCGAGGATGATTTCCTCCGCGGCGCGGCGGCTTTGGGTAACGAAGTCAGCGCCTGAGTCGTCCAGCGGCAGCTCCGCGGCCAGGGCCATCGGGCAGAGGAGGAACTGGGTGTCGCGGATGCGCAGTCCTTCGATTGTTCTCATCAGATGACTGCGACGGCTTCCATTTCCACCAGCAGGTCGGCACGGCAAACATCGGCCTGCACGCAGACCTTCGGGAAAGCCGGGACCTTGAGCAGGCGCGTGACCCGGTTCCATGCGTCCCAGGCGGCACGGTCTTTGCAGAACAGCGTAGAGGAAGTGATGTTCTCTAGGCTGCCCCCTTGCTCTTCGAGGATTGCAGCGATGCACATCAGGGTTTCAAGGCTTTGCATTTCCGCGTCTCCGACGTGAATGCTTGCGCCCGCCGCATCGATGCTTGCCGTGCCCGAGATATGCACGGTACGGGTCCCTTCAATCTCGATGGTCATTCCACGGGAGAAGGCCGAACCGTATTTAAAAGACTGGTCTTGTCGGGGGCTGTGATTGATCGGTATGGCGGCAGCGTTCTTCGGCCCGTCACTCACCAGCGCCAGGACATCCATCAGACACTCTTCGTCATCATGGTGACATTGGATTCCCGTGCTCGCAGGAAAAGCGACGCCGCCCTCCACGCCAAGTCCGGCCGGCTTGTAGTGCGCAGTCCGCACCCGATTGAACTCACCATACCATTCGAGCAACCTGCTCAAATAGATCCAGGTCCGCACAACATTGCGGTACTCCATGCCGTGGGCCCGCAACCCCAACCCGACGTTGGTGAACATCTGATCGGCCTGGGCCGCGGCATCGCCGACCAGGGCGCCGGCCTGGTTTGTGCCGCGAATAAATGGAAGGTGCAGCATCCGGAAACCGCGGCCGGCCAGAAGGCGTCCGCGTCCCGTCACCGGGTTCTCGACCGTCGTCACACCAGTCCCAGCTCCGCGCGGCACAATGCCCCAGGCCTGAAGGCCGACAAAATCACCCTCGCGTAACGGAGTGCCAACAATCCATGTCACGGGAACGCTCAGGTCGCGCTCCTGGCGCCGATACTGGGCCTCGCGGCGTTTTAGAATGTCCGCGCGAATTCGCGGAAGACCGTAGAGCTTTTCCTGGATTGGCTGGATTCCTCGCTCGGCGACCTTTGTGGCAACCTGCGCGAGCAGCGTGTCAGCCGTGACGCCCGGGTCGCCGGAGCCATCGAGCGTGCCGGTGAGGTGGTATTCCGTGAACGACTCGCGTTCCGTCGCCCGAACGTCAAGGCGGCAGCCAGCCCACGTTTCAGTGGTGCGATAATTACGGCCGGGCACCTTGTGCAGCGGATTCTCACCGGGAACTTCGATTCTCCGTGGCTCGCTGGCCGGCGTCTTGCACAGCGGCTGTGGCATGGTGTTCATGAGGATTCTTCGCGCAACGGAAGACCGAGTCGGGCTACCAATTATCGGGATTCGACCACAGGCGCGGCGGGCAGCGACCGTCACCAGGCACGAATCACTTCTCCCTACGACGAAGAGTGTCGGTTTTGTGATGTCGGGAGCTCAACTCGCGCGACGCATACGCATGCAACGCGGGCTGCGTTGGACTTGATGATACTGAGGTCATGATTATTGAGAAAAGGGCGGCCGATTCATGCTCGAAGGGGTACCAGGCAACTCGGAAGTGATTTGGCGAGTGCCATCGATTGGCAGGTCAGACTTATGCTAACCATGCTGTGAAGAAGAAACCCTTCTGGGACCAGCTGCCGTTGGAACGATGTCAAACGCTCCTATCAGTCTGTTCGAAATCCCGCGGTGGATTGGCGGCAGCATCGTCTTCATACACCTGTGTAGGGGAATTCGGCTTTGCGGGACGGACACCTCAGCAAAGATCGAATCCGTCGATTGCGCTGATCAATTCGCAGCTAGTCGCCTGAACTCGCGCCAACGTCGCGGATTGAACACGAAGCAGCGCTCCCTATTCACCCACTCTTGGACTCATAGGAAAAGCCATGGTTGACACACTCGTCGAGATGTCCGCGCAGACTACGGCTAAGTGGCACCTTGGTTCCGTTGCGCAGCACGACCACGTAATCCCCGTGATACACTGGCTGTATCTCCCTAATCTGATCAAGATGGACCAGGGCCGACCGGCTGACCCGCGCAAATTTCTCCAAACCGAGCCGCTTTTCGATCGTCGTAAGTGATTCGCGCAACGTCAGCGGACCGTCCCTAAGGTGGATGATGACGTAGACGTTAGCTGCTTCAACCCAGATAACGTCATCTGGTTTGAAAAAGACCACACGGCCCTCGGATTTCACCACCAGGCGTTCCGGGGTTTTTCCATGACTGGCGGCGGCCGCAAGCATGCTATCGAGCCTATCGACAGTTTCGCCTTCATGCCGGGCACGGATCAGAACCTCGGCTTTACGCAGAGCGCTTGACAATCGCTCTTGGTCAAACGGTTTCAAAAGGTAATCGACTGCCTGCGCGGCAAAGGCGTCGACCGCGAAGCGTTTATGAGCTGTGGCAAAAATGACAATGGGCCGGTCTTTGGTCGGCAGTTGCGCGAGCACCTCCATTCCGCTGCAACCCGGCATTTCCATGTCGAGAAAGACGAGATCCACTGGCGTCTTTCGAAGCATGGTAATTGCTTCGGTGCCGCTGCCGCATACGCAGACGATCTCGACAGAGGGCTCTTCGCGCAACAGAGCGCGCAGTCGCTCGCAGGCAAGAGGTTCGTCATCGACGATCAAGACCCGGTAGCGCATGAGGTCAGTCGGCGGCCAAAGTCAGGCACAAGGTTTTGGGCCGCTAGCGGACTTCCTAGCGCCGTCGTCGTGTGCCTGATCAGTCAGGATGGGGTTTGGGAACGCCATTGAAAAACTGGCCGTTCTTATGCTGACGGGTTCCGAAAGAAGAAACACTTCTGGGGCCAGTTGGCACTTCGGCGATGTCAACCGCGCCAAGCGCGCCGCCGCGCCGTTTCTAGCTTGGGTCAGTGTATCCAAGTCATCCTGATTGGTCATCGCGGGTACGATTGACCACCTTGCAGCTGCCTCAAGCATTTGGCTCATGTCCTCCGGGAGGTCGAGCATATCTCGATGCGATCAACCTGATGGCTTCGTTGAAGGCAAGGTTGGGACCAAAGCCATCTTGGCTGCATGCCCGCCCGCCCTTTCACTCCCGCCGAAATCTTCACCCTCGAGTCCCACTTACTTGCGCAGAAGCGCTACCGCGACAGGGCCATGGTGGTCGTTGGAATCAGTGTCGGCTACAGAATCACCGAGCTTCTGACCTGGACCGTTGGCCAGGTGCTGACCCGCGAGGGCAACATCGCCCACGAAATCACCGTCACCCGTGCGTTGCTTAAAGGCGGCAGTGGCGTGCGCAAACGCTCGGTGCGGAGCCGGCGCGTGGTCTTGAACGAACGGGCCCGTGGCGCCATCCGCGACTATATTGCTTCGCTGGGTCGTGTGCCCTTGCCCGACGAGTACCTCTTCAGGTCCCGGCAGGGCGGCAACCAGCCGCTCCACCGCGCGCAGGCGCACGACATCCTGAAGGCCGCCTGCCGGGAGTGCGGGATCGATGCGACGCGCATCTCCACGCACAGCTTAAGGAAGACTTTCGCGCGGGCGGTCTATGATGCCTCCGGTCATCCGCGATGTGTTTTAGAGGAGTCCAGCCGACCTGAAGGAGTAGTGCCCCTTGCCCGCCGGATCGTCCTCGGGCAGCCCCACGATGACGTGGTCGATCAGCTCGATGTCCATGGCAGTCGCAGCCTCGCGCAACCGGCGCGTGACCTGCAAATCGGCGCTGCTTGGAGCGGGATCACCGCTGGGGTGATTGTGGGCGACTACGATCGCGGCTGCAGATGAAAGCACCGCCACCTTGAACACTTCCCGCGGATGGACCAGCGATCCGGTAAGGGTGCCCGCCGTGATCAATGTGCGTCCAATGGGCCGGTTCTTCCGATTGAGGCAGATGAGCCAGAGGGTCTCCACCGTGGGCTGGCGCTCGAAGGCGTCCCGCAGATAGTCGACGATCTTCTCGGGCGTGTTCAGGGGTTCCACGGCACCCTGGTGGACGATGTTGTAGGCGATACTCGCTTCATAGATACGCATGGGGTTGGCGAGCAGCGGTGCTTCTCGCGTCCCCGAAACCGTTCCGGGGGATCAGCGGTGCCCCGCGCTCGGCATCCCCCGGCACGCCGAGTCACGGGCGCGAGCGCCCAGCGAGCGCCCGGGCAGGTGGAGCCGAGCCCCGCGAGGACTACCTTGACCGGCGTGCTAGGCTGGGAATGCCGGCGCGGGCGGAAAGACTTCCAGCGCCATCGAATGGCCTCGGCCCCTTTGGTCGGCATTGCAGCCTTGTCGCGCGCACGGGCGTATGGCTTTGTCGTGATGATGGACCAGGAGCTCATCAAGGTCAGCATTACGTTCTACCCAGCCGACGTTGAGGCACTGAACCGGTGCGTGGCGGGTCTCCGCCAGGCGGGGCTGTCAGTGCGTGGTGGCACGGTAGTGCGCGCCCTGATCCACCTCACCTCCGCGACGGAGTTATTCGCGCATGCGGTGCTGCTGGCCAAAGCCTACGAGCGGAAGGATGGCCCACGAGAATCCGATTACGTGGCCGGCCATCCGACAGTCGACCTGCCGCCCCATTTGGTGAAGAAACTCGACGGCGTCGTCACCGAATTGGCGAAAAAGCTTATTCCGGCCAACCGGGCGTTCGTGGTGCGGGCATTACTCCGCGCAGCGCCCGATGCTCCCATCCTAGCGCCCGCCGTTCAGAAATACCTTACGGCATTCCCTGCACGACCGCGTGGTTGGGCAGCCCGCAAGGCCCGGACATGCCGGACGCGCTGATTCCGGGAGTACCCGCGCTGCTCGGTCAATAGTTGTCCCGGGCGATTCTTGGTCCCCGGCGACCCGGTGGCAGCGGTGCGGGAGCCGGCAGTGCGGCCGCGGAGAGCCCTAAGGAACTCGGAGCGGTCGCCGCCGGGCGATTGGGAGTACCTTTCTGAAGGCGCCGGCGTTCCCGCAGAATCTCCGTTTTGGCAATAAATCGGCGGCAGAATGCTCCCACCCCGGCAGGCGAAGTCCTGAGCCTGTCCCTGGTCAGGGTCGCCGCGATCTGTTCGTAACTCATCGCTTTGGCCCGGAAGGCCAGCAGCACGTCCCGGAAGGGCGCCAGGCGACCACGGGAGTGCTCAGCCGGGTCATAACGCCGCGCGTCTTCCCTTAGGAAAGCGGGCGGGGCGGAGGCAGGTATTTGTTCGTAAAAAGATCGTATGGGTGAAATCAAAACAATAACGACGCGGTCGTTGGATAAGCAGAGCAGCAGCAGCGCAGCAGAAAAGCAGCAGCGAAGCAACCGAGGCCTAACGGACGTTAGGGGTTGCGTGTTCCTCATTGTATAGGTAGACGGTAGCGGCGGCTGCCGCTCATTGGGTTGAGGGTGGCGTTATGGACGATGAGCTGACGACAGATCTCTGGAGGTTGGGATTGGGCCACTTTCTGGGGTAACTAGCCAGTTCTTGCTCGCAATCGTATGGGTTAAAGGTATGGGTATGACATGGTCAGATTCGATAGACCCTGTGCATTCGTAAAAGGCGCCGTGGAGTATTTCCGTGAGCATATGGCATTAGGCGATTATATGGGGCAGGAAGGGCGTTCCGAGATGACTTGGGTTGGTTCGGGGGCCGGGCGCTTGGGTTTGCACGGCCGGTGTGGCCTGGCGCACTTCGAGAACCTTTGCCGGGGTCGGCATCCTCTGACCGGTGAAAAGCTCATGATCCGGGACAAGGGTTCCCATCGGCGGGTGGGCTATTTCGGGCAGATTTCTCCGCCCAAGGATGTTTCGCTGCTCTATTTGGTGGGCGGAGACCAGCGCATCGGAGACTGGTGGCGCGAGGCGGTCACCCAGACCCTCCGGGAAATCGAGGCCGTGACCGCCACCCGCGTGCGGCGCGCCGGCGCCAACGCCGACCGGACCACCGGCAACATGATTGCCGCCATCGTGACCCACGATGCCAGCCGTTCGCTGGATCCCCAGCTGCATACCCATGTGTGCGTCATGAATCTGACCTACGATGAGGCCGAATCCCGCTGGAAGAGCGTCCAGCCATCCGGCTTTTACCGCCATCTGGGCTATTTTAGGGAGATCTGTTACAACGAGCTTGCCCGCCGGATGCGCGCAGCCGGCTACGAACTGGAGCCCGCTCGGCGCATCGGTTTTGCCGTGAAGGGCGTTCCGCCCGAATTGCGCGAACGGTTCAGCAAGCGCCGCCAGGCGATCCTGGCCCGGGCCGCACAATTGGGTGCGACCTCGCAGGATGCCCTGCTTGCGATCGCAAACGCCACTCGGGCCGACAAGGTCCACGCGACCGCGACCGACCTGCAGGCCGGATGGCGAAAGGAGGCGGGGACCGAACTGCCGGCATTGCAGGCCGTAATTGCCAAGGCAAACCCAGGCTCCGCCAGCCTTCCTTCGATGAGCGCTTCCGAGGTGGTCGCTTCGGCGATGGCACATGTTTACGAAAGGAAATCGGTCGTCGATGACCGGCTGCTGCTGCGGGAGGCGCTGATCGCGGGCCGCGGGCAGGTGTCACTCGATGGGCTAAGGCGTGCGGTGGGCGCGCGGGAGCGCGCCGGGGAGTTGATCCGTTTCGGCGAGCAAATCACGTCCCGCGATGCCATGCAGGCCGAGGACGAGTTCGCGGGTTGGGCGTATAGCCTGCTGAAGTCCTACGGTCCAATGGGCCGGCGCCCGGCCTTGGCTGGATTGGGCCAGGATCAGGCCAAGGCCGTCACGAACCTGCTCGAGACCCACTCAGGCGTGGCGATCCTCCAAGGCGATGCCGGCACCGGAAAAACCACCTGCCTGAAGGCCGTCGTGGCAGGAATCGAGCGGGCCGGCGGCCGGGTGTTCGGCTGCGCGCCCTCAGCGGGCGCCGCCGACGTGTTGCGTAACGAACTGGCAGCGGACGCTGATACATTGCAGCAACTGCTGGTAAACGAGTCGTTGCAGCGGGCCACGCGCGGCCGTACGTTTTTGGTGGATGAGGCGGGGCTTATCTCGGTGAGGGAGATGCGCGACCTCTGCCGGCTGGCCGCCCGCAACGGCAACCGTATCCTGTTTGTGGGGGACACCAAGCAGCATACCTCAGTCGAGGCAGGCGATGCACTGCGGTGCCTCCAGCGGTATGCGCGCGTGCCAGTGTTCCGGCTGACCGAGATCCGCCGGCAACGGGATCCCGGTTATCGGAAGGCCGTGACTCTGCTGGCCCGGGGCGATGCCTTCGGCGCATTCAATCAACTCAACCGCCTGGGAGCAGTCCAAGAAGTAGGCGCCTTCGGAAGCCTCTGGCATGCGGCGGCTGGGGACTATGTGAAGACCGTGCGCAGCGGGAAGAGCTGCCTGGCAATATCGCCAGTCTGGTCGGAAATCCGTGAATTCACGGCGGCCGTCCGCGAACAACTGAAGCTGGCCGGTCTCTTGTCCCGCGAGGAGCGGCCGGTCACTGCGGTCGATCCCTTGAAATGGACGCAGGAGGAACGCCGCCGAATCCAGAACTACCAGGCGGGTGATGTGCTCACGTTTCACCGGCCCTACGGCATCTTCAAGAAGTTCGACACGGTGACCGTCGTTCGACGCGAAGACCGGGTATTGGTGCTGCAGGATGGCGATGGAAACGAGCGGCGGCTGGACCCGCGCCGCGCGAGCGGCTTCGAGGTGGGGTTCGCCCGGGAGATGCCCGTGGCCGTGGGCGACCGGCTGCTGGTCCGGGCCAACCTCAAGGCAGCCGAACTGCGCAATGGCGATTTGGTCGAAGTCGCCGGATTTCGGGAAGACGGGAACATTGCGCTCAAGGATGGCCGCAACCTGCCGTACTGGTTCCGCCAGTTTGCCCACGGCTATGCCACGACCTCCCATGCCGCCCAGGGCAAGACCGTGGACCGGGGCATCCTGCTCATGGGCGACGAAGGCATTGCCGCGGGCAACCTGAAGCAGGCGTATGTGTCCAATTCGCGCTTCCGGGAGAGCCAGGTGATTTTCACCTCGTCCAAATCGGAGGCACGCGAGGCAATGATGCGGCCGGCCGACCGCCTGCTCGCCATGGAAATGGCTGAGCGCGCAGCCCGGCATGCCGAGGAGCCCCACGAGGCGCTCAGATCATATGTCGAGCCCCAGCCGCGCATGGCCGTAACAGTCGGCTGAACAGCCATGAGCATCGAACAGCAGCCCGGCCCGCCAGTGCCTTGGAAAACAACTGAATCGACATGAACCGGCTTGATCGCGAGCGGACTCCTTGGGCCGACCCGGTGGCGCCGGCGGCGAGGCTTCACGGGACCGACAGTGTCGCCGACCTGCTCAAAGACTGTGCCCGGATGGGGCTCTTGGACGAACTGTGCGCGACCCTAGGGCTGGAGGCAAAGCCCGATCAGCGGGCGGTCCTGCGCGCGGTACGCGACTTGGTTTATGAGCTGGCCGGAGCCAGGAACCGCGACCTCGCGGTGGACGTGCTTATTCATGCCACAGGGATTGCTGAGTTCGATCGACTGACCCTCCGGGACTATGCCCGCAAGCACGGGCTCTCGCACGAGGGGTTCCGGAAGCAGGTCCTGGCCATGCGGCAACGATTGAACCTGCCCCTGCGGCAGGAACGGGAGTCCGATGCGAACTGAATTGCAGCGCCTCATGGCCGAACTGCCCGGCGCCGGAATCGTCCGCGCCGGCCGGCTCGGCCTGGAGTTGACGCCACACATCGAGCGGGACGCTTGGCACCGTTTGGTGGCGCACCTCGCCCATCTGGCCCACACGACCACCGGAGCCAGGCAAACGATCACCGCCTGGCTGGGTGATGCGCTCGCTTACGGCGAAGCCAGCTACCGCGGTCGGATCGCCACCTGTGCCGGCGAAGCGGGCCTGGAGCCGGGCACGTTGCGCAACGCTAAAATGGTATGCTCCCGCATCCCCGTATCATGTCGACATGACGCCTTGAGCTGGACCCATCATTGCGAAGTCGCGCTCGCCTTTGCCAATCCCGCCGAGATCGAGCAATGGCTGGCGCTGGCGGAAAGAGAAAAGCTATCGACCGCCGGACTCCGCAAACGCATTCGGGCGCATCTTGCAGGCCGGCGCCAGAACCAAGGTCCTGCGGTTCTCTCCGAATCGGTGGAAGCCTTTGAACTGCTGCGGGAGCTGCGGGCCGCATGCCGCACGCTCGATCAGCGCCGCGACGTCTGGCGGAGATGGCCGCCCAACACCGCCCAAATGGCGCTGCAGGAGGCGAAGCCGTTGGCGGATTTTATCGACGGCCTTCGGGCTTGCGCCCTCGGAAGCTCGTCCGCTCCGCCGCGGGATATTCAGGATAATTAGTGGCGCCGGGCCGGCCGGCGACCCGGCGATCAGCCGCGAGCCGGCACCTTCAGTTTGGTACGGATGTGGACCGCGACCTCGGCACAGTCGTAATAGATGAAGTGGCCGACCTTGTGGGATGGGATGCGCCGGAGCTTTGTCCATTCCCGCAACGTGCGGATTGAGGGCTCCTTGCCTGCCGGGAATATCCCGCATAGGCGCAGGCCGATAATGTCGGTGAGCTGGCTGCTGATAGTGGTGGTTGGTAGCGTCTCCATACCTTTCCTTTCCCGTCAACTTATGCAGCTGGCTCCGCTTCCGCCGGATTGGTTTCAGCAGGAGCCTGTGTCCCGGTGAACTGCGTCACCTCTGCGGCTGTCGAGGTGCGCTGCGGCAGAATGCTCCAAAACAGCTTCGCCTCCTCCTTGCCCTTCAGGTCGAGGTAGTGCTTGCGGATGATGCCTTCCGAATTGCCCGCCTGCAGCGCGGCCTCACCGACGGAGCGGAACTTTGCGACGAACATTGAGATGAACGTGTGCCGGAGGACGTCGTGCGTGAGCCCGAACTTCTTCGCGATTTGAGTGCGGCGCTGATAGAAGTTGGGGACGATGATTGGGAACTCCTTTAGCGGATAGGCTCGCAGCCACGCTGCGAGATTCGGCTGAATCGTGACCTTGCGCGGTTCCCGCACCTTCGACACATCTGCGCCAATGAATATGATTCCGGCGTCTAGGTCCACGGCCCCGGGCCGGAGCTTGGAGATCTCGCCGTGCGGGACAGAGGGACGGATTCCCGCGAAAAGGCAAAGGGCAAAGTAGGGTACCCAGCGCCCGCCTTCGAATGTCTCGATGTATTCCATCAGCTCCCGAACCTGGCCTGCTGTTAACGTCCGGGCCAATCCGCCCCGACGGCGAATCCGATGCTGCGGCACCTTGAGGACCGGATTCTCGACGATCCAGCCGCGGTTAAACGCATATTTGAGAAACGTCGACACGATCCCGCGTCGGTTGTTGTACGTCTTCATGGCCGGTCGGCCGCCCTCCAAGTACGCTACCAATTTCGGGACGGTCAGTTCAGCGACTGTGATCCCTGGAAAGTGTCGCTGCAGGCGCTTGAGATCCCGGCGAATGCGCGTGCTCTGGGAGATCGAGAGCTGATCCTGTTCGCATTCGTGCTGTCTCGCGGAGACATAGTCGGCAATCGCGTCGCCAAGCTGCTTCTCGCGCTGGGGCTCCCGGTAGTTGGCCAGCGCGAAATCGACGTAGAAGGAGAGTGGGCGCGAGCATCCTGCGAGCCGTCGAAAGACCATCTCTGCCTCGTGGAGCTGATCATCCGACAGGCGCGTTGCAGCAACTCGGACTCCGGTCTCGCGTTGGAGTCGCTGGATTTCGAGGACCTGCCGCTCGGCTTCGGCTTCGGTCCGGGTAGGAAAGTTTTTGCGAACGCGTTTTCCGTCCAATTGTCCCGAAACGCGGAAGACGATATCCCCGGAGGGATTCGCGAACTCTGAGATGACAAACGCAGTAGGTTGCTTCATGACCAATTTGCCACGTCAACTGGCAAATCTGTCGTCGGGCCGGCTGCGGTCGTTGATACCCAATGGGTTTAGTTGGTGCCCAGGGGGGGACTCGAACCCCCATGCTGTTAAGCACAGGCTTCTGAGACCTGCGTGTCTACCAGTTCCACCACCTGGGCGCAGCGAGAACGGACAGGAGTAACGCCCCCCCCGACCCGCGCAAGAAAAGATTTTGCCACCGATTCCAAAGCCGTGGTCGAACTCGTCAGGGTTTGGCCAGGAATTGCCAAAAAAAGATCAACGTTGCGCGACGCTGGCTGCCCGACAACCGTGGAAAACGGCCCCATCGGGCGGGCGTGGAATGCGGACGCAGAATCGGTTTCCCTTTGGACCGGCCGGCCGCCAGACTGGCCGCCGCTTATGAAAAAGGAAGCCGTCCTCGCGAAGATCAAAACCGAGAAAGTCATCGCCATCATTCGCGCCGACAGCCCCAACGGGCTGCTCGACTGCGCCCGGGCCCTCGCCGCCGGCGGACTGACCAGCATCGAGCTGACCATGACCACGCCGGGCGCCCTCCCGATGCTGGAGAAGGTCACGGCGGAGCTGCCGGATTTTCTCTTCGGCCTCGGCACGGTGCTCGACGCCGAGACGGCGCGCGCTGGCATCCTCGCCGGCGCCAAGTTCATCGTCACGCCGGCGCTGCGGCCCGCGGTCATCACCCTCTGCCGGCGCTACAGCGTGCCGGTGTTCGCCGGCGCGCTCACCCCGACGGAGATCGTCACCGCATGGGAGGCGGGCGCCGACGCCGTGAAGGTGTTCCCCGCCGAGTTCTTCGGCCCGGCCTACATCAAATCGGTCAAGGCTCCCCTGCCCCACATCGAGCTCGTGCCGACTGGCGGCGTGACACCGGAGACCATCGGGGAATTTCTCAAGGCCGGCGCGATGGCCGGCGCGGCGGGCAGCGCGCTCGTCGACGGCAAGGCGCTCAAGGAGAAGAACTGGGCTGCCATCACCGCGAAGGCGCAGGCCTTCGTGAAGGCCGTGGCCGCGTCCGGCGTGAAGTAGCCGCAACCACGAACTAATTTCCCCGCTAATTGGCGCTAATGAACGCTGATGGAGATCAGGACGCCCAAAAGACTAGTAAGAGCTAGTGCGAATTAGTGGTTACCACTGGATTTCTCGCATCAACCACCCTGTTCGGCAACCCAGGATGAAGACTCTGTCACTATTGGTTGCCCTAGTGCCCCTGTTCGTTACGGGCTGCACCAAATGTGCCTATGCCAACAAGGATTATGCAACGAAGGTGCAGTCCCAAGGTTTCGTGGTTACGCGGGACGCGCTGCGGGATATCGTGGCCGACGGCAGGAAAGAGTGGCGTTCCTCCACCTACGGAGAGTTAAGGGCCGCGCCTCTGAGCAAACCAAACTATTTGGTTCTGCGATTCAATCATCCCGACCCAATTGCGGTATGGGGAACTGTTTTGGTGCAAGTCTCGCACAACAATTCCATCACCCAGCCCATCCGGCTTCATGTTGGACCTTATTGGCGCGAGTACTTCATCCCCTTGGACTCTTGGACCTGGGGCGATCCCCCGAATTTCACCACTGATAACACACGTCCAGAAGTGATGATCACGTGGACAGAGATCTTCACGGAGTGATGAGCCGATCTGGGCCCGAGGAAAATTAGCGAGTATCAGCGTGGATTAGCGGTTATCTCTGCGGCATACGTCCGCTCGTGATCAAGCAGGCGCTGTTTGCGCCACACACCGCCACCGTAACCGGTTAGCGAGCCGTCCGACCCGATGACGCGGTGGCAGGGAATGACGAGGCTGAGGAGGTTGGAGCCGTTGGCCCGGCCGACGGCCCGCTGCGCGCCCGCGCGGCCGACCTCCGCCGCGATCTGCGCGTAGGAGCGCGTGGCGCCGGGCGGGATGCGCCGCAACGCCGCCCACACCTTCAGCTGGAATGGCGAGCCGACCGGCGCAAGCGGCAGATCGAACTCGAGCTGCCCGCCGGCAAAGTAGCGCCGCAACTGTATCTCCGCCGCCTCCAGCACGGCGTTCGTCCCCGGCACGACGGCGCAGTGCAGCCGGCGGCGCAGGTGCGCGATCTCGTTCTCCAGTCCGCGGCGGTCCACGAATTCGAGCAGGCGCAGCCCCTGGCCGTCGGCCAGCGCCAGCATTTTCCCAAGCGGTGTGTCGATGCGCCTGGCCAGCAGGCAGTCGTCGGCGCGCGCGCCGCGTGGCGGCTTGCCGAACAGGCGCAGGAACGCCGCGCGAAATCCGCTGGTGGATTCGTAGCCGCCGTCGAGCTGCACGTCGATGACCGGCCGGCCCGCGCGCACCTCGTGCAGCGCCCGGCCCAGGCGGCGGGCCCGCTGATAGGCCTGGAAGGTCAGACCGTAATAGGCGCGGAACCGCCGCCGCGCCGTCGAGGGATCGACGCCCATCGCCACGAGCTCCTTGTCGGTCAGCCGGAGGGCGGGATCGGCCTCCACTGCGCGCAGCAGTTTCGCGACCACCGGCGGCGGCGGTTGCACCCGGTCCATCGGCCGGCACAACCGGCAGGGCCGGTAGCCGTCATGCAGCGCCGCCGCGGCCGAGGCGAAGAACTCGACGTTTTCCGCGCGCGGTTTCTTGGCGTGGCAGGTGGGCCGGCAGAAAATGCCGGTCGTCTTGACGCCGGCAAAGAACACGCCCTCGTAGGCGGGATCGCGGCGGGTCAGCGCCTGGTACATCGCACGGGACGACGGCAGTGAAGCTGGAGAAGCGGAAGGCAAGGTGAAGTCGATCATGGCGGATGGTTTTCGCCCAGTGTAGCGCATCGCGCGCGGCGAATTCCGCCGATTTTCAGGCAAGGTATTTGGCCACGTCAGGGATCTCCTTCGCCCGCCGGCCGCCCGCCCGACGCTGGAGATAGGGATCTTCCTCGGGCGGCGCCGCGGTCTCCTCCTCATCCGCCTCCTCCCCGCGGGAGCCGGCAACCTCCCAGGCCGGCTCCTCGTCGAAGACGTGCGACATGCGCCGCGCCTGCGGTTCGAGGAGGAGCGCGGGGTTTTTCACGCGGCCGGCCTTGACCAGTTCGAACAGGCACGGCAGGAACTGCGCGGCGTAGCGCGCCTGGAAATCCGACATCCATTTGTTGGGTAGGCCCTCACGCCGATTGAGCAGCACGACGTCAGCGAAGTGCACACAGGCGTCGTGCCATGCGAGCAACTCCTTGTGCTGCGCCACAAGTCCGCAGTGGATGATACAAAGGATGCGCGCCAGTTTGCCGCCGCTGGCCGCGA
>Ga0265322_10000114_pt1 | contig 37225 bp, 75 predicted proteins | sample 41222metaG_FD_193584 | JGI IMG/M metagenome (GOLD analysis project Ga0265322, IMG submission 193584) | Rhizosphere microbial communities from Carex aquatilis grown in University of Washington, Seatle, WA, United States - 4-12-22 metaG | ecosystem: Host-associated > Plants > Roots > Rhizosphere...
CTTTGTATAGGCACTTCTTATGCAGTTTTATACAAGAATTTTGCTGGAAAGAAGAAGTATGTGCCTTTTGTTCCAGCTATTGCATTAACATATTTGTTATTTGCAGTATTGACTGGAATTTTCTAAAAAAATGAAACCCTCCGTGTTGTTACCCACGGAGGGAAGAGGTCAAAAAAGCTTGGGAATTTTATAATTGAGGGGCTTGTATAAATTTTTTTGGCATTTAAAAATCCATCCCAAAATTGTAGTCTTCTGAACTATTCTTCTTTTTCTTCTTTCTTCTTCTTATTTCTCCATACTCATCTACCCTTCCTTCAGAATATTCATCATCATTTCTTCTTTTTGGCATTTTAAATATTAAAGATAGAACTTTCTTCCTTCTCTCCTTTTTTCTTTTTCTTCTTTCTATTATTAATACCTTTCTCAACTTCATTGAAAACAGCAACACCAACAGCTAATCCTACAACATCACCTAAAAAATCACCCATATTTCTTATACCTCTCTTTGAGTTTTAAACTAAATGGATTTGTATTTAATTTCATAGGGCTGTGAATTTGCAAATGCTTATTTGAACCCATTTCATTTTCAAGTTTCTTTTCAGCAGCTGGTTTTGGAAGTTCTTTATGAAATTCTCTTTCGTATATTTTGTATTCTTTTGTGTGTATCATTTTATTAATTTTTATTCCTCCTTTCATCTATTAATGGAGATTGAGTGAGAAACAGGTGATAAACGGTTATCCTGTGCCGTGCTTAACTGAGTTATAAAGTGTTAAGCGACTTCAGTCTATATTAGAAATCTTATAGTGTTGGTTGGTTTGAACCAGTGTTAGGAGCTTGAACAACTCTAACAAGGACAACTAATACTAAAATTATAACTAATACAGCAAGTATTGCGTAAACTGGATTGATTGAGTTGAAGAAACCACTCACTCCTGTTGATACATTACCTAAAATATTCTGGGTTTGGTTATAAGCCAAAGTATTTACAGTAACGATATTAGCAGTGCTTAATGTTCCCATAATTATTACGATAACATATGCAAGTAAAGCAATACCTAAGATAATAGCGAAGAATGACTGAACTGCGTTCAATCCAAATACTCCTCTCTTATCTTTTCTTAAATTTTTCATCGATTTATTCACCTCCTTTCAACAAGGACATAGCAACCACAATAATTGCAGTTACTATTTCTATATACTACTTATTTATAAATATAATTTAACTCGGTATACCGAGTAACCCTATTTATTCATTAGTCATAGCCATCCATAAGAAGGATAACACAGTCAGAATTGCAAATGTTATGAAGTATGGTGCAGGTAAAAGTCCAGTAATTTGTTCTATGATTATACAAAGTCCAAGTGTTGAGAATGAAGAAGCTAAAAGACTTATTTCAAATCTTGGATTATTTCCAAATCTTATCTGCATAACATAACTTCCTATAAGAATTATCAAGAAGAAAGCAATTACTGTAAATAAAACAAAAAGTCCACTGGTAATACTATTTGCATATCCAAATAGATACATAACATTTTGTCCTGCTAGAGTTCCGTTTACATATTGGTATACCATTTTAGTTTAGTTTTTTCCTCCATATTCTAAAGTGTTCACTGTAAGTTATATTTGGTTTTGGTTTACACTTGCATTTCTTAACTGGCTTTCCACAAAATATGCACATTATATCTTTAGTTTCCATAGTTTAGTATTCTGTTTCTCCTGTTCTAATTGCTTTAACTATTAATAATACTCCTGTTATTGTAATTATTGAAATTATTGCACCAACTAAAAGAGGAAGGATACCGCCATTACCACCGCTTCCTATTAAAAATCCACCCATAGAAGATAATCCACTTCCTATAAATTGTAAAAATGCTAATGGAATATAGAACGCTCCCTGAAATATTAAAAATAGAAAAGATGTTGGAGAAGGATTTGATGCAGCCAGTGTAGCCTGTGTAGAATTAATTGTTTGTGTAAAATTGTCTATTGATGATTGAAAAGCATTTGCTGAAGAATTTAATCCATATTGTTTCTGCAGTAAATCTGAACTTGGATTTGAATTATTCAAGAAACTTGCAGTAAAGAAAAGTATAAGAAAACCAAAAATAACAGATAGAAAAAGTGCTATCATAAACTTTCTTAATCCACCACTTGCTCCTTTTTTGTTTTTAATTTTAAATATATTTTTTATCATTATTTTCTCCTGTTGATTTGATATGCAACTAAAATACCAGCAACTATAAAATATATTATAACTCCAAGTAAAGTATACCAATTTGTTGTTCCTATAAAGATTAATGCTATTGCGAAAACCATTCCTAAGACAGAACCTATTACAATTAAAACTGGATTGCTAATCATTAATAAAACTAAAGTTGTATACATTAATATTTCTATTAATACATCAACTCCATAGTAATCTGGTTTTCCTGTTGAGCCATATAATGTTGTTGTCTGAGTTCCAAGAGATGTTCCATCTGAATAAGTCTGTGAAAGTATTGTAGCATTTTGATATGCTGCTGGAATTACACAACTAAGAACTCCTGAAAGAGCATATGTATAACTATTGCATAATGTTACATATCCATTTGAATTACTATTAGAAGTATAAACAAGCATACTTACATTATGCTGATTTCCATCAGATGAAACAAAAGAAAATTGCAAAGTATTCGTTGCATTATTTAATGATGTAGTTCCTACTATATTTCCATAGTTTGTATAATCCTGAAGTTTTATAGTTGCTGCATTAAGATTTAATGGAATAGAACATATTGGAGGATTTTGACACTGAACCTGATAACTGTTAAATATTCCAAGAGTTACACCATTTTGTGAAACTATAAAATTATAAATTGCATTTGAAGGTATCAAATGTGCTACTGCTTCTCCCTGTCCATTTGTTATTGAACTTTCAACTGTTGCATTATTATTTGTTGGAATGTAATTCTTTTGAATTGCTACAAGCAAATTTCCATTACTGGAATAAGCATTTCCAGTAACACTTAATGTAAATACTGTTCCATCTGAAGATAAAAGATTGTATAATGTTAAGTTAATAGGCAATGTTTGATTTGACAAAGTCATAGACTGAACATTTCTATATCTTACAAAGTAACTTGCATTTACATAATGCTTTATTGTATACCCAAGAGAATAATTGGTGGCTAATACTGGAATACATATTACTGGATTTGGAAGAGTTGTATTATATGTAAAACTATTATTATATGTTGCAATTATATTTGTAGTTCCTAAATTATAGATATTAAATAATGCTTCAATAGTTCCATTTACAGGTAATAATGTTTCTTCATCAAGCATACTAAAATTAACAAGAACATTTGTTTTAGATGAACAATTATCCATAACAAAAGGATTTATAGTTTGTGTTCCATATGAAGAATTTATTACTGAACCATCTGACATTGTAAAGCTCCAGTAGAATTTATAATTTGTTGGTGAATTTACTGATGGAACTATAAGATTATTAGATATATTCTGGAAGTTTACAGTTTGTGAAAATAATACTGGATATGAAACATTATTGTATAAAAAGATTATATTATTAATCAATAAATTTGCACTTTTATTAAAGTTATATGTAAACTGTTCATTAGTTCCTGATAATGAACTTGGATTATAAAATAAAGTATTTTCAAATATCTTAAAATCAACTAAGAAAGAAGTTGTTGCACTTCCAAGATTTCCAAATGTATCACTAGCCCACGCTGTTATTGTATAAGAACCAAAAGGAAGAGTTAATGTCTGATTTGTATTACAAGTTACTGTTGTGTTTGTTATTCCACCGTCTTTAGAATACCAACAAGTGCTTAAGTGTGCATCACTTGCTGTCCAATTTAAGAAGATAGTATTGCTATTTACAGTTGTAAAATTAGTATATGATGAAGAACCAGTTAAAGGATTTGTTATGTTTACAAAAGGAGTAATTGTATCTATTGTTAATATATTTGTTCCTGATTGATTACAAGCACCTAATGAACTACAAGCTATTTCATTCCAATTATAATATCCATCAGATAAATATTGAGAAAAAACATAACTTCCGTTTGTTCCACTTGTATCAGTTTGATTTAAAGTTCCATTAATATACAAGCTGACATTGTTTATATTATAAACAGAATTTACAGTAGAATTAAATTTAATATTATTGTAAACTAAATTTGCATTATTAACTGGTGCTGTCAATGTTGTTACTGATGGAGTTGTATTAACCCAAAAGAATTGTGTAGAACTTTGGCTATACTTTGAAAAATTGTTATAAGCAAGGATGCTCCAGTTGTGAAGTCCTTCTGTTACTGTTTTTGTAAAAGAAGAATAACTTATATTCCATATCATTGCTTCTTCATATAAAAAGTTTGCTGCACCTCCAACATTATCAGTAAGTAAATTTTCCCAATTTCCATCATAACATTGAAAATAATTTATATTATTTCCTCCTATTAAATTAAATGTTATGTTTAATATTAAATTTGTGTTATAATTAAAACAAGATGAAGGTATACTTAAATTAGTTATTTTTTGTCCTTGTGTATCTTTTACTTCCCAAAAAGCATCGAAAGAATTAGATGGTTTGGTATAATTTATCATTATATAATAAATTTGACCTGCATTAGAGGGGTAAGTATATGAGTTCCAATCTCCATCATTTACAAGATTAACTGAATATTGCCATATTGGAAATCCACTTTGTGGATAACCTGAATAATTAAAATTTCCACTATAATTTAATCCACAATTTCCATCTATTCCTGTTTGATTTTGAACATTAGCACTTTCTTGATAACAAAGTGGTGAAAAATTATTATTATTTTTTGTTTCATTTAGATTTCCATCTAAATACAAACTAACATTTTGAATTGTGTAATTATCTATAACATTTGCATTGAATGTTATTGTTGGAGTTGAACTGTTATAATAATTAGTTGGAGAGGTAAGAGTAACTTGTGGATTAGTTAATGTTATATTAAAATAACTATTTGCACTCTGTGATGGATTGTTTAAGGCATTATAAGCAAGAATACTCCAGTAATGGTATCCTTCTCCTAAACTTGCAGTAAATAAATATGTTCCATTTCCTGTTGTTGTATTTGTCTGATTTAAAACATTATCAATATACAAAGAAACATTCCTAATTAAAGAACCATCAGTTACTGTTGAATTGAATGTTAAAACTAAGTTGCTTGTATTATAATATGCAATAGGAGAGTTTAATGTTATTGCTGGACTATCAATAGATAAATTTACAATCCAGTTTGGAGATGATGCACTTGAACCATTAATATTAAAAGTAGATACACTCCAATTATGAACTCCTGCACTTAAAACTTTTGTAAATATATAACTTCCATTAACTCCACTTGTATTTGTCAGGGATGAAACATTATCAATATACAAAGAAACATTTGCAATTCCTCCTCCAGCATTATAATCCTTTGCTGTTACATTGAAAGTTACAGTTGAAGTTGTTGTATTAAAATAATTTACAGGAGTAACCTGCGTTACTGTTGGTGCTGTATAATAATATAATGTAGCATATCTAACAATAACAATTCCTGAAGCACCATCACTTCTATTGCTATATTGTCCTCCACCTGCTCCTCCACCACCTGTATTTGCTGTTGCATTAGTCATTCCAAAATGTCCATATCCTCCATTTGCTCCACCACCACAACCACCTAAACCACTGTGAGCAGTATCATAATAACAACCACCTCCACCTCCACCAGCATAGCAGGTTTGTGTTCCATTAATATCAAAGATTGAACCATTACCACCAAAACCACTTGTTCCAGTGCTTCCACTTCCAAATGCGTTTCCACCTGCTCCACTTAAACTTCCAGAACCTCCACCTCCACCACCACAAGATGTTCCACCACCATCTTTACCACTACTATTTCCATAGCTTGTTCCATTAATACCTGTTTGTATTGATAATCCAAGAGTAGAAGAAGAACAACCACCTGCTCCTCCACTTCCACCATTTTGTCCAAAAGTATTTCCAGTTCCACCTGCTCCACCATATGCAATCATTGAGAAATTTACATTTTTGAAAGATGAATTTGTTCCATTATTAGCATAAGTAGTTGCACTTCCACCATAAACTCCAGTTCCACCTACTCCAACAGTTACAGTAAAGTTTCCAGTTTGTGAAAATGAACCATTATATATTACTCCACCACCTCCTCCACCACCTGCTGCACAATCACCTCTTGCTGCTCCTCCTCCTCCACCTCCAACAACAAGAACACTTAAATTAATCATATTTCCTGTAACATTAAAATATCCATTAGAAGTATATGTAACAACCGTATAATTTGTTGAACCATTTAGATAATAACTTGTTGTTCCTGAAGACTGAACATAAGAAGCCCATTCACTTATTTTCTTCCCATAAAATGTTGGTATCCATTCAACTTTATCTCCATATCCAACATCTGTAAATATTCCTATTGTATAAATTCCTTCATCAACATTTGAAGGGTCAAAATCTTTCCAAACAGTTTCATTATAATAATCTGTATATGCAATTTGCTGTGGCTGACTATCTGGTGTGCTATTATCCCAAACAGTTCTATAATCTGTATATGGAACTTGTTCTACTGCTTTATATTTATAATCAAATTGCTTATCTTGTATTGTTGAATTTTGATTATTTTCATTATAGAAATCTATCTTTTGTAAAGCATTTGTATAACTTGTTGTATCTAAAGTAAATTCAGCAACTTCTTGGTATCCCATAGGAACAACATTAACAATAGGTGTATCAAGTGTCACATCTGCTATCTGACTTCCTAATCCTAAGAAATTTGTGATTGTTACTTCTTTATTTTGAGCATCATAGTTCTTAACTGATAAAAAGTCAGCAGATACAAAAAATGAGTTGAATAATATCATTACCGATACTAAAATAATCAATCCTAGAGCTTTGTAAGAGGTATTTTTGTTCATTTTCTCACCTTAAATCCCATCTTTTTGAGATTGTATTTAATATTTGTTTTTGGGAATGGAACTTCTTTGTTTTCAAATTTTAAAGCTAAAGCGTGAGATTGTTGCCTGTTGTAATGCAAATCTTTCACAAAATATTCTTCTGCTTCTTCGTGTCTGATTGTTGTATATCTAACATCGTGTGGAAGCTTATGATAAATTTCTATTGTATGTTCTGGATGCTTATGCTTAAATGGAATATGTAATTGCTTAGCTGCTTCTTCATTCATTCCAATATATCCACCTTTGAATTTCTTATTGCTGTATTCTATTTTATCTTTCATTTTATAATCCACTCCCTTCATTTCCTGTCCTAATTAAGTTAATGAATAAGAAGACACCACCTAAAACTGAAATAACTAAAGTTATTATTGGAAGATTATTCAATATCCAATTAGATGCTGAAAACTGACTAAGCAATCCATTATATATTCCTGAAGTTAATAAAGTTTGGTAGGCATTTGATATTGGTGCAGCAAATATTATTGCTAAAAGACATATCAAAATGTATGCAAAGAAATATATCGGATGTATTTTCTGAAGAGCATTTGCAACTATTACAAGAACTGCAAGTCCTAAAATATAAACAATGGCAACCATCTTCAATGCTTGTATACTTTGATTAACCTGTCCGAATGTAGCATCACTTGCCTGAGTTAAATTTATCCAGTTTGGACTTCCAGCATTTGCATCATTCTGAACTCCAACTTGGTGCATAACTCCATTAATTAATCCCATAGCATAAATCAATCCACCGAAGAAAACAACAGTTAGAAATGCAACTATCATCCAGTTGAATATTCCGAATGTTCCAGTTCCTTGTCCTTTCTTATTTCTAATTATGCTTGGAAGTTTCATTTTAATTTGTCCTCCTTCTTAATATCTTCAACAAAATTTGCTATTTCCAAATCACTCTTAATCTTTCCCCAAAGTGGATGCTTCATTGCTTTCTTTTCAACTAATGGTGGACTTGGTCTCTTATCTAAACCATTTAAAAATCTGATAGATGCTATCTTAGAAAATTCATTAGCAAGTCCTTCATACATCTTAGCCTGTTTTACTTTTACTTTTTCCATAGTATTTTATTTTACTCTTAGCCCCCTTCCTAATTCTTCCTTAATTTTACTGTCTCTTATTGCATTTGCTATTAATAGATATACAAAAAGTATAAACAATGGAAGTGTTAAACCAGCCATTCCATAAAATATAAACTGAAATATTGAAGTTATAAATGCAAAATCTAAATAAGCAAAACAAATCATCCAAGTAAAGTAACTTAAGAATAATAATATTACATAACAAAATGCTAATGAGAATATCTTAAGATATTTAACATTTGAAACATCAAGAACATAGCCAGTCATCTCATCTCTCTTATTATTTCCATCGGCAGCTATTCCATATATAAGAAGTCCAACAAACATTAAAAAGCAAACAATCCAAATCAATGAATATAATAATGCCATTGGAGTTGTTAAAACATCACCATTTCCAGTTACTTGAATATATCCTGAACCACAATTAGAATAATAATCATATTCTCCATTCAATAAAGAATTTGTAAAAGTATAATTCGCATAACCAGTATTAAAAGTAGACATAGTCTGATTATAAATTACATTTGTAGAATTTGGAAATGTTACTGTGACATTGCAAGAACTTGCATTAGTTGGAATTTTTAAATCAATAACTGAATTTATTTTATAAGTCTGAGAAGAAACTAATGGAACAACCATTAATATCAATATAAGAAAGCCCATTACAAGAAAAATATTTGATTTGCATTTGTTCATATTATTTAAATGGATTTAGTTTGGATAACCAATTTTTTCCTTGAGAAGAAGAACCCATTGAAGGATACATAGGTGAACCTATTAATGGTTCATTCTGATTTACTATCCTTGCCTGATTTAAGTCCTTTCTTTCCTCTCCATTTATTGCTCTCCTATAACTATCTTCAATCATAGAAAGCAGTGTTATAACCATAATAGAGTAGTTACACATTTTGTATTCATTATCTATTCCATATTTTTCATAATTATTATAAATCAGCATCCTTAATTCGTGCCCTATCATTCTTATTCTTGGCTTTATTTCATCAACTGTATAATTAGAAAGAACTTTATTTTTATTAAGGAACATTCTTATTTCCCTTAAAATATCATTAACTCCTCTGTCATTAAAAACTACTTCTTCTGGATTTGGATTTTTAATCCAAGCAATATTTCCATTATCATCTTTTCCTATAATGTCACATCTAAGAAATTGCTGTATATCCTGAAGTTCATCTTTGAAATCAAGCTGCCATTCAACTAAATTTGACTTTGGTGTATTCTGAAACATTGCAGAAGCATAAGGAACAGAATTAGCATTTTGCTGCAATGCGTGTTGTCTCTGCAAATCTCTTTCATATCTTTCTACTTCTTCTGAATAATCATCTCTTTTACCCATTAGAAACTCCTTAATCCACTAAATGAGCATAAGCATCAGCTTCCTGATGTATGCTTCTCATATTTACTTGTCCAGTAGTATCTGGTATTGGTCTGCTTTCAATATTTTGTTGTTGATACCTTTGCTGTGCATCAGCCTGTTGTAAAGCTCTTTGTTCATATGGATTAAGTCCAGCTGTCCTTTGTGCTTGTAATGTTTCCATTCTATGTAAGTGTGATTGAACTTTTCTATATTCATAAACTCCTATTGGTTGCCCTGTTCTTGGGTCAAAATACTTAGTAGTTCCAACAGGTCTTCCTCTTCCAGAAAATGCTCTTCCAACTTTCTTTTCTTTTTCATATGGACTTCTTGCTATTGGAGGTCTATTTTGTGTTTCATATAATGTTCTTGTTGGATGTTTAATAAACTTTAAAGAATGAGTAACACCTTTACTAATTTTACCAGCAAAAGAATTATCATATGACTGTTGTCTTTGTTCATATTTTAAAATTTTTTTGTTAGCTTCATACTCTCTATCCTTTTGATAATCTTTTCTTGCTTTCTCTGTTAGTGTTCTAATATCTAAAGGTTTTTTCTTAGGCATAGGTTTACTAAGTAACCTGAAGTTTAAAAATATTGTTATACTGCCATAACTGAAATACCCTGAAATACCTACCTACAAGCCTTGTAGAGGCAGAATTATATTTTAAAATTCATTAACTTTGATAATCTTTTGGCATCTGCAATCTGTGATTTCTCTTCATAACTTTGAAGATTAGCACTTGTCTTTTGTATGAACTGGTCTGGAGTTTGTATCTGAACTCCTCTTCTAACTTTGTAACCTCTAAACTGAGTTTGTCTTGGCATAAATTGTCCTTCATCAAATTGTCCAAAGACTTCAGTTGTCTTTCCAGTTGGAATAATTCTAAATGTCCTTGCTAAATCTTTTAATGCTTTCTCACTTCCAAATTCTAATGCCTGTCCTCTTGGAAGTCCACCTGCAATCTGTGTAAATCTTCCTCTCCTTCTTAATAAAACATTATAAGTTGGAACTTGTCTTCCAATTCTTGCCTGTTTTTTCTTATTGCCTGATAAAGGAGGCAATATTCCTTCTCCTGTTTCTTCATCTCCAAAAGGATTTCCAAAAATATCTTGATTTGTAATTTCATTTATTTTAAATAACTGGTTTTGTCTTTCTAATTGATTTTGCTTTTGCAGAACATCTTGTTTTAATATAACATCATTCTTTAATAATTCATTTTGCTTTTCTAAAACATTTTCTTTAAATAATTCACCTTGGTTAAGGATAGTAAATGTTTTTATTTGAGGTTCTTGATTTAACATTACAATAGGTTTATTCATAACATCTGTTCTGCTTAAAATACTTGTTTCCGAAACTTCATACAATCCTTGTCCTTCAAAAGGAATAAAGTATAACCCTTGTCCTCCAACCATTGAAGGTAAATTATCATTAACTGGATATATTCTAGATGGTTTTAAAACGGTTGTAGCTTTAGGTAAAGTTCTACGGATATATCTTTGCTGTAAAACCTGTTTATCTGCTTGTTCACCTTCTTGAATTATTTTTTCATCTCCAAATATTTTTGATAAAGGAGTTTTTGCTTTTGGTTTTAATGTTTCTCTTTTAATACTTTCACTTAATACACCTTCATCAAGAATATTCTCCGTTGCTTTAACATCTGATAATGATGGAAATTTTGGTTTCTCAAGTAATTTTACAGGAGAAACTAAATCATCTTCATCTTCAATAATTCTACCTATTGTTGTAAACATAGGAACTCCTGCTCTAGTTCTAATCACATCTCCAGTAGGAGATAAATAATTAACAGAACCACGAAATTGAATATCTTCATCAGTAGCATATTTTAAAACATTATAACCATAGTCTTCAGCAAATGCAGAAGCTATTCTAGCGGATAAAAAACCATTTAAATCACTACTTCTTGGATAATATACTTCTCCAGTTATTCCTGAAACTTGTTCTTTAAATGGAAAAAATAAATCTGCTTCACCTTCCTTAAAAGAAGAAACCCTATATGTATCATACTTTTCAACTAAAGGTATTTCACCTAATACATTTTCAACTTCTCTTACATCAAAATTAGTTTGATAATTTCTAGTTGGATTTCCTGAAGCTAAAAAGTTATTCTCAAAATTTTGATATGAAACACTTCTTGCATTTAAAGAAGTTGGTTCAGCAGTTATAGTTAAGTCAGTTGCTTCTGGAAATATTTCTACACTTATTGGCTTAAATCCAAAATATTCTCTGAAAGCATTTGTAGTTGTAACAGTTCTACCACCTTCACCCCCTCCTGTAAGAATAGAATTAATTCTAAGAGTTTTCCAATTTCCACTTTCATCTAATTTTAATACATCTAATTCAAAAGTTCTTGATTTATCAGCTAAAGCCATATCATACTCTGCAACAACTTTATATGGTTCAAAGGCATTTAAATATGGATTAACCGCTTCTGTAAAACCATAAATTCCTGCACCAGCAATTAATACATCTGCTATTCTTTGCTCAGCAGACAAATCTTTATTTAATGCACCTTTAGTTCCAGTATAAGTAACATATGTTCCTATTACTAATTTTGCTATTTGAGGAAATTCTTTATAAGCTCCTGCTGTATCAATTATTAATGCTGTGCTTAACATACTATCAGGTAATCCAGAATTAATTATTTTCCCTATTGAACCTTCATCATTTAATATTTGTGCTACATCTCCTCTAGCTTTTGAAAACAATGGATTAAAAGACATATCTCCTCCCCATAATAAAGTAGTAGAACTTTGAAGCAAGTCTGAACCAAATTGCTTAAGTTCATCACTTGTTGTTTCAGTTGAAGGTTTATATCCAGAAATAGTTCCTTCTTTATATGGTTTATACTGAAAAACATCTCTTGTCGTTACTGATTTTCCAGAATTATCATAAATAACTTGTGGTGCTGTTGCTGTAAAAGTATATTTACCATCCTTCAAAGCAATCTGTCCTGTATCTTTTAATTGCTGAAGTTCATCAGGGGTTGCATTTCTTGGAGAACCAACAGGCTGAATAACCTGAATAGTTCCATTTGAATTTTGAATAAATGTTCCTGCTGGATAAATATCAACAGGAGTTCCATTAAGTCCTTCATTGTTAAAATAAGAAGCTGCTGGATTTATTATATGAATAGGAATATTTGTTATAGTGCTTGGTTGTTTAAAATTTTCTTCTGTTCCAAAAGTAACTTCAGTATTATATCCACCATATCTTATATCTTTACCTTCACTTTTATAGTAAGCATATACTTGATTATCTATCTCATTAGCAGTTAAACCTCCAGTATTGGGAACAATAGATTTTCCACCATAATTAACTCCACCTTCTGTTACTGTTCCATCTGCATTAACTGTTACTGTTGTGCTTAAACTAACTGGATTTCTTGCTGGAGTTCCTACAAGGTTGGGAGATATTCCTGAAGAAGATTGCAAACCACTTTCTGTTAATATTATTCCTGAAGGATTATTATTATTTTTAACAAGTCCTGAAGGTATACCAGCAGAAGACTGAACTCCTAAATCTGTTAAGACTATTCCAGAACCAACGCTTGGGTTTAAAGGATTATTATCTTGATTTCCTCCAAAAAAATATCTTCCACTTTTTCCTCCAACAGTTGTATTTGTTGCAGAAGGAGCTTTGTAAAAGTTCAAAGCATTTTCAAATGTTTGTGCTTCCTGTGGATACTCACTTCTAAATTCACTTGGGTTCTTAACAAAATTCATAAAGCTATTTGCAAAATCTTCTCTTGACTGTTCACTTCCATACATTCCTTTCAATGCTGCTCTATTAACTGTTTGAAATATATTATCAGTAGAAGATTTAGCATATACATTATCTGTAACTGGTATGTCTTGATATGTTTGCAAGTAATGTCCAAATTCGTGAGCAATAGTATTCTTCTCCATTGATGGAAGAGGACTGAATAATCTATTTATCCAAACATCATTTCCATATTGATAACCAGACTGCAACACATCATTTAAACCAAATCCAGCAACATTATCTCCAATACCAGATTGTATGTTTACACCGCTATATTTAATTGCATTATTATATTCATTCTCTACATTCTGATTATAATTTTGATTAGTCTGGCTAACTGGTGTAGGATTATTTGTATGCTGTTCAATATAATTTTGTGTAGGAGCTGGAGTAGGAGTTGTTTGATTTTGATTAACATTTGTAACAGGAACAGTTACCTTTCCTAAATTAGTGCTAACAAGTGCTGAGGGTATTCCAGCAGAAGACTGCAAACCATTTTGAGTTAATACAACTCCAGAATTTGAATTAGATTTAAATGCAGAACTCTGCTGTTGCTGAAAAGGATTTTTTTGTGATATAAGCTGGATTGTAGCCATTAATTAGAATTAGTGGTAGAAGTATTTATATTTATTTGTGATAAACTAGTATGGATGCCTTTCTTATCCAAATTAAAATCTGCATAAGTTCCATTCCTTATAATGAAACAACTGCAAGAAGTATCTCCATTATTTGCTTTGTTCACACTATCAATAAAATAAACTCCGCTATTTGCCATACACTTATATCCCTGTGTATGAAAAAAGAAGATAACATAAACTGAAAGAACTACAATTACAAAAATCATAAAATAAAAAGCTATTGTTTTCCAGTTAATCATTTTACTTCTTTGATTTCTTCTTAGATTTTCCTCTTCCATTTCTAGCCATTACAGCCTTGCATACAAGTAGATTTCCATCTTTACCTGTTCCGCAAAAGTATAAATAACCTTTCTCTCTTGGAATATCTGTCTTCAAAATAATTTCACTCATCGTATATTAAACCTCCTTTCATCTTTATTAATAATCATTTTTATTTACCTTTATTGTAAACTTTCTTTGGAACATATTCATATCCTTCTTCTTCATCATCATCAGCTTCTTCATCGTCTTCTTTAGTCTCTTCTTCATCATCGTCATCATCGTCAGGTAAATCTTCAAGTTCTTTTTTCTTAACTGTTTGTTTTGATTTAACTTCAGTATTTTGAGACTGTTCTGTTTCTTCTTCTGAAGATGCCCCAGCCGTTACTTTTAACATTTGGCTTGTCAAGTTGTTGATTGACTGAGTGTTTCTGTCTATCGACTGGATTAACTGGTGTCTGAAGACTGCTTCGTTCTGCAAGTCCATTACTTCTTGGAAGTATGCGTTCCGCACTATCAAGTTCTTTACTTGCTCTTGACTTAACGATTTCACCGTCTCTTCTTGTTTTGTCATTTTCAATATCCCTCCTTGCCATTCTATCTCTCTTATTTTTCATTGCGATATTAAAGAGTATCTTGTATGGTTTTGCTTCTCCACCTGAATTTGACATTATTTTTTCTGCAAGATTAAAATCAGCTAAAATTTCTGGAGGAATATCCTTAAGTGGGTCTATCTTCTTTTTCTTTTTGAACAATCCAAAAAATGTCATTTTATATCTCCTAATGTTAATTGTGGTTTCTTAAAAGCCATTTCAAATATATGAAGTCCCATCTTTGGTTGAACACAATTATTTAATATCTTTTCTTTTAATGTTTGAGTTATTTGAATATTAGAGAAATCAAATCCAAACTCTTTGGTTAAATGTTCATTCTTATCAAAATCATTATTAAACTCTCTGTCCTTTCCAACAATTATATTTCTTGTTTCACTCTCTATCTTAGAGATAATAAAATTACTCCAATAGTAATGATTATTTGATTTCTGTGGTTTGATTAAAGGTTCATAGTAACTTATAACATTCTCTACAACCCATTTCCCTTTAAAGAAATTCTGTAAAAATATAATCTCTTCATAAAGTTTCATATCAGGGTATCTACAAATATCCATACCCTTTAAAAAATTATTAGTTCTGCTATGTGTTGGACAAGGAGGACTACTCCATATAAAATCAAATTCTTTATAATGTTCTAAAAGATATTGATGCGCGTCTGTAACTATAACTTTATCATTTGGAAAAAAGTCTTGATATATCTTAGCAATCTCTGGATTATTCTCTATTGCAGTTACTTCTATATCTCCATTCCAAAGTTTTCTATTTCCACCAATTCCTGCATAAAGGTTTAGAATTTTAATTGTCATTTAATGTCCAACTGGAATTAACCCTGAAGGTGTTAATGCTTGGATATTTGCAGTGAGATTATTCAACTTATCCAATATATCTCCTTCAAATTTAATTGAAGCACTAAGTCCAGACATCGCTGTAACAAATTCTTTATAGCAAAGATACAGCATAAATCCAGCAATAACAACAAAACTTATTGCTAAAACCCAAGTTCCATACTTATCCATAAATGATTTCTTATCTGAGTGCAAAGCATCAATCTGTTTCTCTAATGCTGTATACTGACCTCTCATTAATGGATTAGCTGTAACAACTGGAATTAATCCTCCGTGCTTAGCTATCTCTTCTATCTTTCCATAGAACATTGAATTATACCAATAACCATCTGGAGACTTGAAAAAATAATAAGTATGCAATCCAACTCTTCCACCATATGCAACCTTCCAAGTTTTTAATTTTTTAAGATAAAGAATTTCAAATCCACCAGAACCCATCTTAACAATCTTTGCTTTATCATCAAGTGCTGGTTGATAATAATCTCCAACAAGTTCAAGAAGTTTTATATTCTTATTAAATACTTTTTTGTTTCTCCAGCTCATATAAATAAATATTGCACCACCAATAAAAATAATAGCAAATAAAATCCATCCTGCTACCTTAAGAAGATTTATTCCATTAAATGCTCCAAAAATTTTAGAGTTCGTTGAAGAAATTATATCAGTAGCAGCCATTTAATTTAATACCATCCCTTCATTTAACATCTTCCCTGCCATCTCTGCTGCTGAAGAAAAAAGACTTCCTGTAATAGCACCTTTAATATCATCGTCATAAATATCCTGACAATTCTTATGGACAAATTTATCTGGAACATTCTTCTGTTCTTTATTATTAAATTCCCTAACCATAAAGTAATGCTCTCCGTCTTTTATTTGCCTGTGACAACTTATGCACTCTCGTTTACTTTCTTTTGCTTTATGTTTCATCACTTTCTTTTTTACCTCTTTCTTAATTTTTTTCATCTTATTTGTATTTTGGTGTTACCTCATATTTAAAATTAAAAAATTCATTATCCAGTTCTCTCTTTGCTCTTCTATAATTTCTTATATCATACAAGTCAGCAATAAAAGCAACTGCAATATAAACCAGTAATATTTCAAAGATAAAACAGGATGTTCTAAAAAATAAATGAACTGCCTGTATACCTGAAGTTAAATCAAGAAATATTGTTATTAAAATTAATAAAAGCACCATATAAAGACTAAACATTACAGCCCCTTGTGTAGCACTGCTCTGATTTTCTTTATCTATCTTACTTTCTTTTAATAAATATTCTATTCTATCTCCCTGCTTTAACTTAGAAAAATCATCTCTTTTTATTGACATCTTATTTATTACTCCATATCTTATATTTATAAATTAATATGACAAAAATTGTTATACATAATCCAAGATTAATTCCTGCTAGATAACCAATAGTCCAACCTACGGCTAAAGTATTAATCATATTCTATCTCCTCTATTTGTTTGTTTTTGTATTAACATTATTGTTTTTTTTACTGGCTCATATAATCTTCCAGCAATAAAACCTATTGTTAAATAGATTATAACACTGAACCAATATTCCATTTTATACCCTTTGATATTGATATTTCTTTTCTATTCTTCTAACTCTTACCCATAAGGCAAGAAGTGCAATGGCAACAACTAATATTGACCCTGCAATTAAAAGACTTCCCCAGCTTATCATTTTATTTTGTTTCCTCCAGAGCATTATTTAATCTCTTCATAAAACCGTCTTTCTTTTGTGGAACAGGATTAGAATTATAATATTCTGATTTGGCTTTGCACTCACTGCATTTACTAGCAAACCTTTTAGAAATAATCTTTGCAGTATTAAATTCAAAGAGGGTAGGTTTATAATTAGCAATCAATCTAAGTCCGTGAACTCCAAAGTGGATTTGTTCCAATGCTTCTTTATCTTCCATATTTCTTTCCTGAACTGATTTTTTACTTTCCATTTTATTCTTCTTTTATTATTACTTTTTATTGTTCACCTTTTCTAAATCTGCATCATTAAACACCGTCGAACATTTGATGCAAACATAATCTTGTTTCTTTCTTCTAAAGTATGTCTGAGTTGAATTACACTTAGGACATCTTACAGACTTGTTTTGTTTTATTTTATCCATTGAATACTAAGGATATTGCCCTTTATAAATATTTTCTTTTTTTCTTTCTATTGCTTTCACTATCCATCTTCTGATAAATAACTCCCAAGCTAAAATAGCAAAGACCATAACCTCAAGGTTATTCCAGTTTATTAAATTTAAAATGTCCATTCACTTCTTTTAAGTTTGTTTTTTACATTCTTTTCTCTCTGAACTTCCTGATAACATTTATCACATAAAGTTGTGCTGTGTGTCTTCGGAAAAAACCTTTGATTGCATTTAGCACATTCCTTTGGAAATGGTCTTCCTTTTATTTTATTATGAAATATCATTTTTAATCCTCTGCTAATCTATATCTCTTTAGTTCGTCTCTATCATCTCTGTCTTCACTGCTAAGCATATACTTAAAATATTCCATAGACAAATCTCTATGAGTTGTTTTATCAATAACATTCTTTCCTTCCATCTCATCATACTCTTCACAATATTTCTTAAATTTATATTTAACAACTGACTTCGGCTTGTTCTCACGAAGAGCCAACTTAAAGTTTAGTATCCTTATCTCAAGTGTCATTATTTCATCTCCATTTTTTTACTCATATAATCTGTATATAAAAAATACATATCTCTAAATCCGTTGATGTGTTCGTTGCTTGGATTTCTCAATCGCTTATATGCAGCTTCATAATCCAAGAACAATTCTTTTACTTCTGACTTTGGCTTGTTCTCTTCTACGGATTTTTTAAATTTGATTTTCTTTTCTAACATTTTTCAGTTCCTTTATTTCTTTCTCCAAGTTTTTAATTTTTATTGTGATGGACTTAGTCCTTTCATTGATTGCTGTGATGCGTGTATCGAGTGCAGACCAAACCTTTGCGAAGTCAGTGTCATTCATTTCTCATCTCCCTTTCAACTGCAAGTCTTTCTTCAACATACTCTTTGTATGTTTGCTTGTGGTTTGGATTGATTGCTTTCTGTTCGGCAAAGTCCTGCTTGTAATCATCTTTCAATTCATTACTCGATGAAAGAGAAGTAAATACTACTCCTATTATAACCATAATAATTATAACACCCATAACGATTGGCATAAGATTTACCATTGTTTGCATTGTAGATACCATCTGTGTTCCTTCATCTATAACATTGCTCATTGACTGAAATCCTCCTGCTGTTAATAAGATTAAGTTTATCATATTCCTAACTTCCCTTTTATTAATTCCCATAACCAATTTATAATAGTAGCTCCGAATATTGTTCCAACTAAGAACCAAAAGATACTTCCAGCAATGCTTCCTTTTTTAGACTTCATTCTATACTCCCTATTAATTTATTATAATAAATTACCTTATCAACATTCCAAGACTTTCCAAGAGCATAGAAAAATAAAAGAGCCTCAAAACCATATCCAGCAAGTTTATACATTATGCAATTTTCAATAACCATTTGTTCAGTTACTTCCTTATCTATTGTAAAAATTCCTTCACTCATTTTAAATCATCTCCTTTTTTGAGGGATTGTTTAAGTTCCTCTAACATCTCTTTAATTTCAACTTGAGATAAATCTCCATATAAAAACTTCCTCAATAATTCTATTTTTTCTTTTATATTTTCTTCTCTTGCGATTGCTTTGCCCTCTTGAATACCTTTGAGTTCTGCTTTTAATCTATTATAATTTAAAAAATAATCATCTTTATTCATAAGATTATAATTAAAATATTCATCTTTCTCATATTCATTAATTTCTTCTTTTAATTTATCTTCGTGGGTTTTCATTCTTCACCTCTTAATTTTTTGTTTATATCATATTCTTCATCATCTAATTTACTATGTTCTTCTAAAATATTAAATATTCTATCTTCTAAAACCTGTTCATCTCTACTATTAAGGAACTTCTTCTTTAATATTTCTTTTATTCTCTTTTTCGTTCTTTTATCCATTTGAACTCCCCACGATTTCTTTTATTTTATTTAATACAAATATACTCCCATTTATATCTGAACAACTAACTTCGTCTTTCAATCTCTCAATCATATCCCTAAATTCTTTGCAGAGGGAGAGTTGTGCTTGACAGGACGGACATAAAAACTTATGTTTAGTTCCATCCATTTCATTACATTCAGTAAATCCACAAACATCATAATATTCTCCATCTGCATCTGATTGAATACCATCTAAAACTTCTTTTTTACAACCCTTTCTTATTCTCTGCTCAATTTCTGCGAGGGTGTGAATATTGTCAGAGCCAGAAGATAGAGATTGTTTAATTTCTTTCCTATTTCCCTCTAAGCCATCAGAAACAAAGTTATGTTTGCTGGTTTCACCCTCTAAACAATTTTCTTTATCTTGGTGTTTAGGATTAGATAGTTCCAATTTGCCCAATATTTCTTCTGGATGACTATTTGATTTTGGGGATGGTGTAAATCTTTTACATTCACACTTATAACAATAATGTCTTTCTCCATTATAAACTCTTAATTGATGTTCATTCTCTAAATGTCCACATTCACATAATTCATTTGAGCATATGTCTGAGGTCATTTTAGATTAACCTCTTTTAATTTAGATAATTCTGTTTTAATCTTCTTACAAGCATTTTCAAAATATTTTAAATTTGTAGGTTTAATCCCCATCTTTTCGTTATATTCACTTGGCATCATAATCTCGTGTCTTAAATATCCATACTTTCTCCAAATAACATTATCCCATCTATGAAAAGTTATTTTACTTATCTTTTTAGTGTCTAATAAACTTCTTCTTACAAACATATGTAAATCAAACCACTTTATGCTCATCTTCTTTCTTTCTTCTTCTGACATTTCTAATTGTTTATTAGCAAAAAAATCTTCGTCCATTATTATTTTTATATTCTCAATCTTCTCTCCTTCCATAAATGATTTTGGTGGGGATTTAGGTGAGGTCATTTTAAACTCCTAATTAATAAAAAACAAATTGTTGTAAACATTATTAATAAAAAAGAAATATTTATCCATCTAACCTTCTTTAAATCATAATCATAAAAATAATCATATCCTTTATCTTCAATCTTCTCTCCTTCCATAAGTGATTTTGGTGGGGATTTATGTGATGTCATTTTAACAATTTGTAAGATTACCCAATTTACTTATATCGCAATAATTATATATTCCTTTAATTAAACCAAAACAAATTAAACCAAATAATAATATTATTCCTATAACAATTATACAATTTCTCAAAATCCTTTTCTTTTTCTCTCTGGGGGATTGGTTAGTCATTTGAGGTTCCCCATTTAATCACTTTTGCTTTTATGTAAATATTTCTTCTCTTATTACAACTTGGATTATTACATTTTGCTTCTAATTTAATTGGAGAACTCTTACTTGTATCTCCCATTACAACAACTCCATCACTAAAAACATAAATATTTTCTTTCTTTTCTATAAACCAACCCCATTGATGCTTACACTTCTTCTCTTTCAATTTCTTTGAGTTTGAGGGGGATTTATTTGGATTAGTTTTTCTCAACAGTTTCTCTTCACCGAAGCAATGCAGTTCCTTAAGTTCTTTGTCTTTCATCACGCATTACAATAAAAAGTATTGTCCTCCCTATTAAATAAATATCCAACTAAGATTATAACTATTCCTACTTCTATTATTGCTGTTACAATAAGAAAACCTAACCAGTCAATCATTGTGAAAATCCTCCACCAATTATATTTCGTGTTTCAAATTCTATGTTCATATTGAATGTTCCTCCAACCATTTCTTTAATTGTTTATTATCTTCTCTATCATATCCAAAATCAATAAACTTTGGAGAATGAGATAAAGTTTTCACAGCTTCCTGCTTTGCAGTTTCTTCTTTTACAGTTTCAACTAATCGTGCAACAACTTTCTCTTGTGCGTATGCTTTAAAGCGTTCATCTGTTTTGTCTTTGTTTGTTTCCATTTTACTTTTTTCTTTGTCTCTCTCTTTCGTGAACATTCCCTGCAACAAGTCTTCTGCCAAGGAAAGCGAACCTTTGCTTCTTCCTGACACTCAGAGCAAATTATATTAAAACTCATTTTAATACTTCTCTAAAACATCTTCTATTTTATCTAATACTCTGCAATAAAAGATTGCTCTTGTTTCAATATCTTCTGCTGAATTTTCTTTTGTATCTTTTAAAAGATGACTATCTCTTTTCTTCTTTTCTTCATCTAAAAGTTTTCTTAATTCTTGTTTGAGTTTATTTTCATTTGCCATTTTGTAATTGTTCCTTCCTTCGTTTAACTGCCTCTAAAAAATAATTAGTTGCTATGCTAACAACTGCCTGACTTTGTCTTGATAAGTCTTTCATTCCTTCTTCTTCTCCAGCCTTTATCTTTTCAGCACCTGATACTAACTCATCGAAGATTTGAACCTTCTGTGCATCTGTTAATTCTTTGTTTGTATTCATCTTAGTCTACCTTGAAATAGTAAAAAAGGAATTAATAAAATAAGATTGTTTGTTTACTTCTTTACACCTTTAACATTAATAGCATCCGTTAGTTTGCCGTCACTTGTCTTGGTCTTGTAAGTTTCTAAAAGTAATATATGTCCAACCCACTGCTTTGTATCATCTCCTAATTCTTTGGAAACAATTCTTGCATTTGTTTTTGACATATCAAAAATCTTTGCTTCTTTCTTGAACTCTCCCTCAATGTGTATCCTTTGTTGCTTTTGTCCTTTCCACTCCTTATCTACAACAAGTGGTTCTTCTATGATAACAAAACCTTCATCAGGATTACTCTTCACTTCTTCAGCCTTTAGGAAAGTTCCAGTTGGCTTTACAAAATCTGTGATTTTCATTTTGGTTTAACCTCCTTTTCTCTTTTATTATAAGCATTTCTTGCAAATGTTATAGACAATACTAATGAAGAAAATCCAATTCCAAAAACCACACCTGCAAGAATATCTGTTGCTCTTGTAATTGGTGGAGTAAGGATAGCCCAAGTTCCAATTAGAAATGCAACTATCGGAATAAAGAAATCCTGAAAACTCATTTCTGTATCTCCTTTTCTTTAGTATTATTAAATGGTTGCTGTGAAAACATTTCACATATTGCATCTAAATCCTTTTCTTTTTGAGTATATTTTTCTTTATTTTTGAAGAAATATTTAACATTCTCGTAGTAATGATTAAAGATTTTCTGAGTTAATCCTATGGCTAATTGATATTGATAACTTACCATTTTTTAAAATCATCTCCATTTTTATTCTTTAAGTTTTTTATTTGTGATAGTGCTGGAGTAGTATGTAAAACCTTTTCACTTTCTTCCTCGAAGATTGCAACTCTTGCTTCATCTTTTCTTTTATTCTCTTCCATCTTCATTCCTTCAATGTTATTCATAAATGTTTCTTTGCTGATAAGATTATCTCTGTAAAGACAGTATGCACTCAATACTAAGTTGTTAATGTTTGCCGAATGTCTACCTGATAATCCCATCATTATTTTAGTTTATCCTCCTTTAAATAGTTTTCTTTTTCTTTTTATTCTTCTTATTGTTACTCCACAGAGAGAACCAATTCTCTTCAAATCGAAATAGAATAACCATTGCAAAAACAAAAGCACAAAGAGCAAAGAACCATCTGGAATAATAATGTGAAACTTCAACAACTAAGTCTGAAAGCATTATCCCAAATATGCAAGAGACCATCCCCCAAGCTATATCTTTTAAGAATGTTCTCTTAACCCAATTTATTTTATACCCAAAAATTTTCACCACTTTATAATATGCTTTCCTTTTCTTCTATTATTTTTATTCTGTTCTGCAATTCTAATTTGTTCCATCCTGTCATACTCCCATTTAGCACCATCCTTTGCTGCTTTCCAATTTGTTCTTATCCAATATGTTATTCCAAAAACTAACCAGAAAGCTGTTGTTACCCAACCAATATACATCATCCAACTTGGAAGCATTGGTTCGTATGGAACTGCTGGACACCTTTCGCCTCTATTATTAAAACAAGTATCTTTATCCATCCATCCTATTTGAACAAGAATACCTATAATAGAAATAATAATAAAAGCCCAAAGTAAAAACTTTCCAATCTCTTCTTTCTTCTGTCTCCAAAATCTTTTCCAAGTTAAACTTCTTAGAGTTTCAATTTCATTTGTCATCTTAAATTTACCGCCCAGATTATTATTACTATAATTAAAATTATTACACCCAACATTATAGAAAAGATTATTGGACTTAACACCCAGAACCACGACCAGTTTATTTGATGTGTGAGTTTCAAAACTATAAATGCTATTGTTAGCAATCCAAAAAATCCACCACCCAATGAAGTGCTGCTCATTTTATTTTCAACTCCTTCTTCGCTTTTGCTTTTGCTTGAACCCAATTATCGTGAAGCCAATAATAAGTATAACCAACTAAAACAAGAGTAGCAGTCAAAACAAATATGCTTAACATAATAATCAAAACAATCCTTTGCCAGTTTCCTTCTTCTGAATAACCTAAACAATAAGCGAAAAATCCAAAAAATAATATAATAGATATTACTTTTACTGGTTCTTTAATTTCTTTCCACTTCTGCTGCCAGAAGTATTTCCAAGTTAAGGATTTTAATTTTGAATTACTCATTTTACTATTTCCTTTCTTGCTCTATATTCTGCTTCCTGTAAGTTATCTTCTATCCATCTTCTAAGAGCTTTGAAGGTTGCACCAATGAAAAGCCCAAGAATACCTAAAATAATAGAACCCATAAATCCAATAAGAAATAAATTAAGCCAATAAGGTTTGGAAATAGTGCCAACAATTTTATGCATAATAAATCCAAGAATATAAAAAACAGAAACGACTAAGCATACCCAAGCCCAGACTTTCAAAACTTCATTTGTCTTTTGTTCCCAAAAGTATTTCCATTTCAGTTTGTTTATCTTTTCTTTTGTATTGCCAATAAATCTTCCCATTTTCCAAATCTCCTTTTCATTTCTCTATTCCAGAATGGTCTGAAGTCTGCAAAGAAAAATATTGTGTTTAATAGAACTCCAATCATACAGCCAAAATTAATTCCCCAAAGAAGCATATAAGCATTTGGAAATAAAATAATAAGTGGAAGAGTTAAGAACTGGATAAGAAGCAATGTCCATCCCCAATGTCTCTCAACACTTCTTGACTTCTCAAAGAGCCTTTTGTAAAAGATAGCATCATTGAACTTTTCAGTTATCATTCGCATCTCTTCTTCATAAACATTTCTTTCTTCTTCTTCTTCTTTTTCTTTTCGCTTTTGTTTAACAATCGCAATATCTAAATAACTTTTTCTCATCTTTATTCTAACAACCTGCCCTTTATATTCTTTTTCTTTTTTTATTTCCAGAGATACGGTAGAAGTTTGTTTGTCATCTCAGGTTAAAAGGTAGAATTGAAATGGAGGAAAAGTTATAACCTCCATTCTCTTGACCGTATCTCTGGAGTATTAGATGCTTGTTCTGAAGTATTTGATTTTGGAGTTGTAGTGTGCTTAGGTTTAACTTTTGGTTCATAAATAATATCAGTGCCCACCTTTCTAATGTAAACAGTTTCTTTTTCAACTCTTTTCAATCTCTTCCTTTCAATGTATGCTGTGTAGTAAAGTCTAAATGGAGTTCCAACTACAACTCCGTTTATGTCTACCAGTTCATACTTGTTTGGTTCATTTAGTTTTGGCATTTTTTGTTTATCTTTAATCTAATGTTTATCTTTAATCTAATGTTTATCTTTAATCCGATAATGTTTATCTTTAAGTGTCTAACTCTCACGAAATTGAAAATCGTGAGAGTTAGGAGTGGTTTTTTTTAAAAACTTACCAGACTTTGCCTGTTTTACCTCTATATACTTATATACCCTATATACCCTTATAGTATAAAAATGGTGTAACTCTGGTAAGTGTGTATAATTTCTCATATAAAATCCTCAAGGATACCCAATCCCTTTAGGGTTGGGAGGAATTGAGGGAGCTTCCTTTAAATTTAGTTGTAAGCATAATTGTTCTTGTTTTCCATAATCAATCTGCATAAATTCAAGGACATTTCCAATTCCTAAATTCTTAATACAATAATTATAAAGTTGTGGATGTGTTTTCTTCATACACATAAATCTATTAGGAGTTTTATCAAACTGAATACCAAACATACAAAACATACAACCAGTATGTTCTACACCTTTATTATAAATTGAAGAATATTCTAACTTATTCTTTTTGATGTAATCCCAAACATCTTTCTGTGTCCAAAAACTAATAGGCATACTTTTCTCTTTACTAAAATTATTACATCCTTGTTTCAAATATTCAATTTGTCTATTAAAACTATCTTCTGCCATAGTTCCTATAAAACCTTTTTTCTTTGTTTTTCTTTCGTATATCTTTACTGGATTTTTCTTCATAACATCACAACATTGTTCTGAAATTTTAAAAGGAGCATTAAGTAAGTATTTATATTTCTTTGACAATTTTCCTGTGTTTCCTCTCTCATCCCCATTCAATAATTTATTTCTATACTTTTCAGATAAATTACTCGTTCTTAATTTTCTAAGAGTAGTTGCTATCATCTTTGAAACAACAGGATAACCATAAGTATCTAAAACTTGTTTAAATGCCATCTTTGGTCTAAGAACAGTAACATTATTAATAGTCTTTACAAATTCTCTTATCTCTGGATATTCTAATCCTGTATCAACAAAAACAGCTTCAACATCTGGATATAATTTCCTAACTAAATGAAGTAAAACTGTGCTATCCTTTCCACCAGAAAAAGAAACATAAACATTCCCTTTGTAATGTTCATACCATTCTTTAATTCTTCTATTTGTTAATATAACTTTTGCCTTCAAAGGCAATACTTGTTTTTGTTTTAGTTGAAATAACTCTATTCTTTTGGTTTCCATTTTCTTTATTCCTTAGATACTCCACCCTTTAGGGTGTGAGAGTATTTCATTTTACAAACCTCCCTTGATTATCTCTTCCTCTATTTTCAAAGCTACTATTTCTATCGATTTCCATTTGTTTACCTTCTAATTTATTCTTAAAACTTATACCTTCCCAAAACCTATCTATACCATTAAAACCTTCTTCACAGCCAAAGTTTTCTTCTAAAGCCTTTTTAATTACATATGAACTCTTAACTCTTATTTTATGTTTCTTACAATATTTAATATAAGCATTTCTTAATTCTTTCTTTGTTATCTTTCCATTGTAATCTTCTTCTAAGAAGTCTAAGCAGAAAGCTACAAAGCTATTTGACTTTCTAATCCAAAGGTTCTTTATTTCTTCTGAACCTTTTGTCTGGCTGAACTTCTTTTGAATATCAAGTCTATCCAATCCTTCCAAGAATTTGTTAAGAAGACCTGAGAGTTCTTCATCTGTTGAAATTTTACTTATTATATCATCATCTCTTAACTTGAATGTCTTGTCTCCTTTGTGCTGTTCTAATTCTTCTTTCACTACAAATGTATTTGGGAACTGAAGTAAAATCCATCTATCCCAAAATCCTTTGTTCATTTCATAAACCATTGGCAATTCATTACACGCAAAGATAAACTTGGCTTTGTTTACAAACTCAATGTTGCTTAAGAACTTTCTTTTGGCAGAGATAAGACTTCTACCTGTTAATGCTTTGAAAGCACTTGTATCTTTTAAATCCTGATTGTTTACTTCACCTGCAAGATTAACATTCTTCTTGAAGAGTTCAGATACAATGAAGTCATCTGTTAATTGTTGCAATGGAACAGCAGAACAATTCACAACTCCAATCATTCTTTTGATTAGTTCCAAAGCCTTATCTTTTCCATTTCTTCCTTCGCCAACAAACATAAATGCTTTTTCATATTTATATTCATTCATTAAACAGAACCCACCCATTTCATAAAAGACTTCTTTATCTTCTTCAACAGGTAAAATTTCTTCTAAGAACTTTTCAATCTTTGGACAAGTTGCTTGTGGATTATATTCTACTGGCATCTTGTTAAAGAAAATTCTTTCAGGAGAATATTGTTTTAACTCTCTTGAAAAGATATTAAGTATTCCATTCTTTACAGGTATCTCATCCATATATCTTTCTTTAAAGAACTCAGCAATGTCAATGAAAGTATCAACTTCTATTTTAGCTAAAACTAATCCGTAAACAAATTGTGAATATGCTTCTTCTAAAATATCACGGAGAATAATTTTAATTTCACTCTTGCCTTGTGGAGCATAAACTCCATCTTTGTAAATCCAAGTTTCAGTTTTGTTATCTTCTTTTATTGTATAGATATGATTGTTCTCTAAAATATAATCTGCAAGAAGTTCAGTTGCTTCTCCCCATTTCTTTTTTTCTCCTTTTGTTAATTCAAAGAACTGAAGTTTAATTTCTCTCTTCTGTGACTTCTGACTTTCTCTTAAGTTATCTATAAATCTTCTCTTGCTCTTTTCATATTCTTCTTCCAGTCCTGCAAGATTGGAAAGATATTCCAATGCTTCTTTGAAGTCGCAGTTCTTATAATCTTTTACAAGACTGAATATGTTCCAACTTCCGTCACAATGAAAACAATGTGCTGTCTCATAATTGAAACCTAAACACTTTCCTCCTTTGGAAGAGTGCATAGGACATTGAGTTGGATTTCTTGAAGTATCAATCCCAAATGACTTTAATACATCATCAATACCAATATTACTTTTTAATGTATCTAAGAAATCATCCGTGAGTATTCCTCTTGGCTTTTCATATTCTTTCTTTTCTTTCTTTACTTTTTTATCATAAGGCATCAGCAATGCTTTTATTTCTGCATAAGAAAGAAAAGCTATTTCATTATCTCCAACAGTTTCATACTTGTTTCCGTTGGGATGAGTTGAACCTGCACCAACAACTTGCTTACCATCTCCCTGAATATCTGCAAGTGTATCCATATTCTCATTGAAGATTTTAAAGCTCTCTGTTCTATCTGAAAAGAAATACTTATGAAGTTTTCCGCTTCCAGTCTTTACTGTAAATGTTTCTGGAAGTTTCTTGCATACTTCTTCTTGAACTCTAATGTTATCAAAGTCAATAATAATCAAACCCTTTTCTCCACCACCACGAACTCCGTAGTTTCCTCCTTTGCTTAAATGTTCAATGAGTTCTGGATTATCAAACTCAATGATTTTATTCTGCCATTCCATTTGAAATGGTTTCTTTCCACTTCTTTCTAACAGAACAAAGTTAATTCCTTTTTGTTTAAGTGTATTAGGTATTTCTATTATCATCTCTTTCTCATCATCCTCCTCTTTCATTCTTCCCACTGATTGTATAAGTTCCGTTTGTATGGCTCTTGATTGTTTTCTTTCCACACTGCTGACATTGAGTTATGTCTCTTCTTAATCTTCCTCTTGAATTAGAAAATACTTTCTTATAAGAATGAACTGTTTCATCATTGCAGTTGTCACATCGTTGAAATTTCTTTTTCATTATCTTCCCTTCTTTTTTTTACTTCCATAATTTTTGTTTTGATTATCCTCTTTTTAAATCTGTGTTGTCCTTGAATTGTATAAACACAATCAAGCGAAGAGCTTCATCGTTCAGTGAGAACCATTCTCTGAACTCGGCTGTAAAATGAAAAAAGAGTTGAATAGTGCTAACAGTAATACTCAACTTTTTTGTTTTTGTTTGTGGTTTTCTTTGGTTCTTCTCCTTTTGAAGTCAAGGCTTGTTTATCGCTTGAATAATTAAATGGGGTCGATACGAACAACTTTAAAGATAACAAGTTCTTTTATTTAAAGATTTGTATACCATAATAATCTTTATAAAAAAGATATGTTCTTTTATTTTATAGAGGACTATGGTGCAGAGGTCAAGCACATCAGACCTTGGCTCTGAAGACAGCGGTTCAAATCCGCTTAGTCCTATTATGATTAATTATTATGATTGCAGAGGGAGGCTTTGAACCTACCACTCTCGAACTTATGAGGCTCGTATGCTAAACCGACTGCACCACTCTGCATTATTAATTCTAACATAACAAAATATTTAAACTTTCTTTTTTTATTTCTTTTACGATGGCAGAAGATGAAGGAAGGAAGTCAAGATTTAATGCTGGTGTTGCATTGACAGAAAGAATAGATGCTTTACAAAGAGCAATCAACGCTGCAAGGTTTAATCCTATTGCAATGAATATGGATACACAAACTTATAATTATATGGTAATGATAAATGCAAATGATGGATTACTCGACGAGGCGTGGGGTAAGCTCTCTCCAGATGAAAAGCAAAAGGGAAGCAGGATTAAACTTGTTATAAAAGATTATGTTGATATGAACCCTCCAATAATAAAAGTAAACGGAGAGCTTAGTGTTAATAAGAAAAACTATAATGGCTTGATGTCGTTGCTGGATATATACTGCAAGATGATTAAGGACTTCCTTGATAAGCATAATTTAAATGCACCTGACGATGAGTGGGATGATGAGGGATTATAATGGCAGTAACATTAACACCAATCACAATACTATTAGGACTTGCAATCAATGGAGTGTTCACTGGAATTGGTGTTGCTGTTGGAACTTGGATTGCTAATAAGCACATTGTTTCTAGGATGGAGAATATTAATAAAGATAAAATAAAAGGAATTAAAAATAGATTAGGAAGTTATATTAAGAATGAAACAGAACCTTCAGAGATAGAATATGAATTATAATCGTTGTTTAGATAAGTGGAGTGGAGTTCGGAGTTGAAACGAATAGAAATGTTCAGTAAGGTAGTTCCTGCATAATCTTCAATGCAGGTTTATAATCACAACAGAGTAGTTGAGTAAGAATTGAATAGTGGAGTAATGAAGAGTAAGGTAGTTTCCTGTTAATCTTTAAACAGGATTATATTCAAAATAAAACAAGATGGTGAAAACATTTGAGGAGTTTAAGAAGTTTATTTTCGGTTATCGTAATCTTAGATTGCTCTATAAGAAACTTGAAGTGATGATTGCTCGTTGCGAGAGAGACAAACCAGCGTTGGATGCTTTGCTGATAAACGAAGGAGCGGAAGGCTCTGGCAAAACCAATGCAAGTGTTCTCGAAGCAGGTTTCATTCGTGCATTGACAGGAAGAGAGATACATTTGTTCTTTAGATTGAAAGAGATGATGGAGTTTGCACAAACTCACGAGGGAAAAATAATAATCTGGGATGAACCAAGCTTAGATAGTTTAAGTTCCGATGCAATGACAACTCTTAACAAAGATATGACTAGATTATTTATGGCAATCAGAAAGAAAAGGCATTTCTTTATCGTAAACTTCACAAAGTTCTGGAAGTTTCCTGAATATATAACCAATGAAAGAGCATTAGGAATGTTTAGGACTTATAGTTTGAAGGAAATTCAGAACGGAAGGTTTCTTTATATCAAAAAAGGAAACTTAGAAAGGCTAAGGCAAGATTATGATAAGAACAAGAAGAAGAATTACAGGAAGTATGCTTCATTTCACGGAGTTTTTCCAGAAATTTTAGAAGATTACTTCGACAGTATGGATATATCAGTCAATAATAGGAAAAATTGCACACTAAAAGACTATGGTGATGAGAAGGATAAGGCTATTGAGCAGATAGGACATAAGGAAGGTGGTATGAGTAAGAAGGAACTCGCACTTTGGAAGCAAGTCAATGGACTTAGGTATAGATTTTCAATGATTAGGGAGATAACACGAGATAGGTTATGTGCTGCCATTGGTTTAGAGCCAAGAAGGATACAAGAATGGGCAAAAATCCCATTAGAAAGCACAGATTTGCTAGGAAAACCTCGTTTTGAAGCTGCGAAAGCTCACATCAATACCTCTTCTAAGGTGATGTGAACCAGAAATGACAAAAAGTAAGCTAGAAAGAAACCTACTAGACATATAATAATAGGAAAACCACCCCTACAAGCCTTAAAAGGTGGAAATTTGGGTAGTTTGGACAATTAAATAGCCAATTAATTAGTAAAAGTAATGAGTAATTGTAATAATTATATAGTAACTAATTATTTGCTGGACAAATAATAGTTAATTGGTGATGAACCCAATTAATTGTTTTTTTGTTGTTTTATTTGAGTAGTAAATTCATAGACAAATAAACCCAATTAATTTTTATTTTTTTAAAATTATTTTCATTATTTCTTTTAATCATTTCTTAAATAAGAAAAGCTATTTTAAAAATAAAGTATCTAATGGATATTATAATATTTTAATACAATAATCCTTAAAAGGAATTATTTTCTATTCTATTTTATAATGATAATAATAAATAGGAAATTAGAACAACAGCAACAAAGAAAAATAAAAACTTTTTTTATACTTTTAGAAAAACTAAAATATATAGAACATAAAAGGAGGTTAAAAAAATAATGGAAACATATATAAGTTTAATAAATGGAATTGAAAATATTTTAAACCATAAAGGCAGAAATAAAAAAGACTTTCCAGAGCAACAAAACTTTTTATTATTACTTTCTGAATTAAAACAAAACTATAAAATCGAATTATCAAAAAAGTTTTTATTCAATTTGTTTAAAGCAGAAACACCAATAAAAAGAAGAAAATTAAAAATAAAAGTTTTATTTAAAGGTCTAGAAGTTCAAAAACATTTTAACTATAAAAGAATTTTAGATTTTATGAAATATAGAACAGAAATTAAAACATATGGTTTAAACAAATGGAATAAACCAGTTTTAAAAAATTTAAGGGTTCAAAATATCGGCAAGGAATTTATTAACACACAAAAAGAAATTTTAACATTTCCTAAGCTATAAAATTTTTTAGTGTTACCTTTTAGAAAAATCTTTTTTATAATCGGAGATTTATTATTTTTATATCTCCATATTTTTTTTCTTTTTTAAAATACATTCCATAAATAAGGGTTATAGTTATGAATAACAATAGAGAAAAAATAAAAATACTTCTTGAAACAATCAAAAAAAATAAAGATGGTTTTACTTTGAAATATACAACATTAAAACCCTATTCATTAAATAAAGGTCTAGCGGTCTCAATTACTCATATACAAAGCAATAAACCGCTTATAGCCATCAAAAAAGTTTTAAATTGTATAAATGGATTTAAACATATTCAAAATAATTTATTTATAGGAGGATGGTTAAATCCAGAGAATAATAAATTTTGTTTAGATATAAGTTTTATTCTTAATAATTCAGAACAGGTTCAGACAATCGGTCTTTTATTTAAACAAATAGCTTATTTTAATTTTGAAAATTTTCAAAGTATAAATTTTAAAAATAATATAAAAGAATAATGGAAAAACAAAAAGAAAATAAAATAAAAGTTTTTTCAGATGTTGATATAAATCAAAGTCTTGAAAAATATATAATAGAAAAATTTAAAGGTGTTTTTGATTAAATCAGCTTTTCTTATTTTTTATCTTAAGCTATTTATTTGTTATTTGTCTATTTATTTGTTATTTGTCTAGAAATTATAAAAGACACTTAAAAAAGGATTTAAAGATAAACATTTATTTATTATTTGTCTAGGAGAATGTTTTATAATATTATTCTTTTAAGTTAAAAGATATATGTTATTTATTTGTTATTTGTCTAGTTTTCCCTATTAGTATATTAGAGTATATACTTCTTTATTATTTGTCTATTTCTTTATTTGTCTATTTTTTAAAATACATTCCACTATTGAGGGTTATATATATGTTAAACAAAACAATAAACCTTTATAATTTTGAGGAATTGGATAAAAAAGTTCAAGAGAAAGTTATAGAGACATTTAGAGAGCAGAACACTTTTGATTTTTTGGAGGAAGATTTAAGAATGTTATTAGATGAAAAGCTAGAGAAAGAAAAAATAAAAGTAATTAGTAACCTAGAATTATATTATTCTTTGGGTTATTCTCAAGGAGATGGGGCTTGTTTTATTGGTTTTTTTGATTGGAAAAAATACCATATTAAAATAACTCATAGCGGAAACGATTACCATCATAACTCAAAAAATATTTATATGTATTATTATGATGAAAATAGGGAAGATATTTCAGAAGATGAAGAAATAGAAGCGGATGAAAAAACTTATAATGAATTTGAAGAAATTTATTGCTCAATTTGTGATTATATAGAAAAGAGTGGTTATAGAATTATGGAAGATGAAAACTCCGAAGAAGCAATAATTGAGACTATTAAATCTAATGAATATACTTTTAGAGAGAATGGAGAAATGGAAAATGCTTAGAACAATAGAACAAATAAAACTTTTAATTAATAATTGTAAATTGACAATAGAGGGTTTATTGTTTTATAAAATAATCACACAAAGAGAATATAACTTATATAATTCTAAAATTCTGGAGGTTACAAAATGAACAATATAAATATTGAATTAAAAAATCTAGGCACAATTAACCAAAATTGTGTAACTATAAAAGGCAGTTTTGGAAGTGTAAACCTTTATTTTTCTTATGAGACTATTGTCGCAGTTGATGGAATTGTTAGTGAAAATATATGGAGTAAAACAACAGGAAAACTTTTAAATTATTTACAAAAAGATAAAGATAAAAGAGTTCCTTACGATATAGTTTTAAAGGAAGTTGAGAAAAGGTTAAAAAATATACTTTTTTCTCAAAAAGAACAAATTGCGGAGGGTTTTTTAACTGAATAAATTTATTTGTTACACACTAATAGAGGTTATATATATTGAAAGATGGAAAAAGAAAAAGAAAAATATACTTGTGGAGATTGTGGAAGAAAGACAGGGCAAAATCACGCTGAGGGTTGTGATATAGAAAGGTGTCCGAAATGTAATGGACAGCTTTTAAGTTGTGATTGTTCTTTTCCTTATATGAGTTCAGATGAATTATATTTATTAGATGAAAAAGGGGTGAAATGGAAAAGATTTTTGGTTCAAAGTTCAATAAAGGAGGATTTTGGGGAGAATAATTAAAAAATGGTATTGCCAGTTACTCATAGAGAATTGAAAGAGATTATTAGGGGTTATCATAAATCTAAAATATCTTTGCTTATTAAAGGTAGGTTCGGAATAGGTAAGTCAGCAGTCTGTAAAGATGAAGCAAAAGCTATTGCTGTTGAACAGGGCAGAGAATTTTTGGAGTGGAATAAATTGTCTGAAACTGAAAAATTATCTTTATTTGATAATCCAAAAAAATATTCTGTTTATATTGATATAAGGTTAAGTGAATATTCTCCAGATGATATAAAAGGGCTTCCTATGTTTTTAAGCAATCAAAGAGCAATAGAATTTAAAATTCCACTTTGGGCTTTATATCTTGAGTTACAAGATAGTGATGGATTTTTAATATTTGATGAGATAAATTTATCTGTTCCTTTGGTTATGAGTTCAGTTTATAAAATTGTTTATGACAGAACAATTAATCAAAGTAAAATTAATCCTAATTGGTTTATAGTTATGTGTGGTAATACTAGTGAGGATAGAGCTTATACATATGATATTGCCCCTCCACTTTTAGATAGGTGTGGAGAAGTAGAATTAAAAGTTCCAGTATTGGATGATTGGGTAGAATGGGCTATAAGTAAAAAGATTGATACAAGAATAATCGGATTTTTGAATTTTAAATATTCTAATTTGTGGAAAGTGGATTTTAATGACAATCAAAAATTCACAACACCTAGAGGATGGGAGAGATTGGATTGCTTAATTAAAGAGATTAATGTTAGTGATACTTTTGAGTTATTATGCGGTTCTTCTATTGGTGAGGGAGTTGCTAGGGAGTTTATTGCTTTCTGTAAAATTCAAGAAAAATTCAGACTGGAAGATTTAATAAAAAATCCAAAAGAGATTGAAAATATTAAGGATATTTCTATAAAATACTTTTTAGTAAGTGCTGTTGCTGAAAGATATGGAGATAAAAAGTTAACTTTTAATAAAGTAATGGAAATAAGCGAAGTTCTGGATAAAATAAAAAATGCTGAATTTGTAGCTTTGCTTTGGAAAATGAGCAGTAACTATTCAAAAGGATTATTTAAGAAAGACTTTTTGAATAGCAAAGGGGATGATGAAAAACTTATAGAAAAATATGGGAAGTATTTAATATAATATGAAACCTTTAGAAATTTGTAACAATCTGGAAGATGGTTATAATGGAAAAAATATTACATATATGGTTCATAGTAAAGATAGAAAAATGTTTATAAGAAAGTTATATGAAGATTGTGTAATTGCATATGATGAAGCAAAACTAGGAAGTATTTTTATAATAAAAATTAAGGGGGGTTATGCTTGTTTTTATTATATAACAACAAAACTTAAATCTTCTTCATATTCAAATTGGAATATTAACAGAATTTCTTTAAAAAATGCTTTTGAAGTTTTAGGTGATGATTGTAAAATTATTAATCAAGAGGAATTTTCAAGAGTTAAAAAAAGCATAATACTTGAAAGTTTATAAAAATAAGAAAATGGCAACATTAAAAGAAGAAGAAAGTAAGAGAGAAAATATTTTAAGAATTAAAATAAATAGTCCAGAAGAAAGTAAAAAAGTTCAAGAAAGATTATTTTCTTTTGGATTAAAATGGGCTTCTCAAAATACAGATGTTCTTTATCAAAAAGAAGATATATCTGGAATTTTTATTAGTAAATCTGATTTTAGTTTTACAAGAACAAATGAATTAAGGGGTTGGGAAAATTGTAAGAATTTAGCGGATTATGAAATTACTATTCAAGAATTAATGAGTAAAAGTTTTGAAAAGAAATTAAGGAAGTTTATGATATTAAGCAGATTATAAAATTAAAATGACAGATGAAAATAATTTTAAAATAAAAGTAAATAATGAAGAAGAAGATAAAGAAATTCAAGATATACTCTTAAGTTTAGGATTTAAATGGAAAGATGGGGATATAAAAAAAAATTTAAATGAAAAAAACGCCATATTCATTTATTTAACTATTCCTAATCATATTGGAGTAAAAGGAATTATAACTTATGATATTGGAGTAAAAGGAATTATAACTTATGATGGAGAACCAAAAGGAGATTTTGAGTATTTTGAAACTCACGAAAATAAAGAGATAACTTTTAAACAATTAAGAGATAAAAAATTTCAGATGAAATTAAAAAAAATATTAATATTAAACAGTTTAGAAGAGGAATAAAAATAAAATGAAAAAATGGAATTTTAAAATAAATGCAGAGAAGAAAAAAGAAGATAAAGAAATTCAAAAGATACTTCAAAAAATTGGATTTAAAAATGGATATTTAAAAGATGTGTATGAGGGTAAAGAGAGTAAAGAAAGAATGTTTAAGGAAAAGTATGGAATATTTTTTTATACTGAACATCCTAATAAGTTTAGAAATAAAATTGGGATTTATACTTGTGTTTTAAGTGATAAAGAGACTGGTTTTAATGATGGTGGAAGAACATATTTTAATGCACACACTAATAATTTAATAACTATCGATAAATTAAGAGATAAAGATTTTCAAAATGAACTTAGAAAGAGGTTAATATTAAATAGTTTAGAATAAAAATAAAATGAACACAGAAGAAAAATTAACAAGAAACAGGATACAAATTCAAAGAAGAAATAGTTTTTTCGCTTA
>Ga0265322_10000116_pt1 | contig 37098 bp, 42 predicted proteins | sample 41222metaG_FD_193584 | JGI IMG/M metagenome (GOLD analysis project Ga0265322, IMG submission 193584) | Rhizosphere microbial communities from Carex aquatilis grown in University of Washington, Seatle, WA, United States - 4-12-22 metaG | ecosystem: Host-associated > Plants > Roots > Rhizosphere...
TTCACCAACTGGTACTTCTCGTCCAACGTAAGAAGAATGTTACCCGGACCGTATTTTGTTCCTGCTGGTAGAGTCGGAAGATCTGGTTGTATTTGTTCCTCGACCGTGGCTGCTGGGGTGTGTATTTGAGGTTGAGGTGGTATCGACGCAGCTTGAGGTTTTCGAGGAAGTGTCGGAGATGCAGCAGCTGCCCTCTCTTGAAGGCTAGGTGCGTTATTAGCACCGCCAAAAATCTCGTTCATCAGACCACTATCTGGATGTTCGATAGGAATCAGCCAACCGTGTTGAACTGCGTATCGAAGTTCGCCACTGTTCGCGATTTTCTTAATGTCAACGTCGCCTTGTACTGCCAGATCCACATCTTCTTGAAGTATCTCAAGTGGTCGACCGACTTCGGGTTCGTACTTGACATCTTTCAGAATGACTCTGAATCCAGGGTTCGCACGAAATATAGTTGTCCGTATCATGAACGTTCTCCTCAGTTATTGAACATTAGGTTGATTTACATGTTGTCGTAGTCGGTTCGATTTTGTACATTGTTCGCTGGTCCACTTGGTAATATGGTCCTGTCGTTTCTGATATCGTGCCGTTTTGGATTCGTCCTACGAAGTTCGGTGTCCGTGTATTCATGCATACCGATATCTTCGGGACGTGGACCGTCATCAGTTGTGTCGGAATACGGTTCCGAACTTGCTCCCAGCACAACAGCCCAGTTCGGTCGCTTGCTTCCAACCCAGATCTGAGGATTGTCTCTTGTCGGATCACTCAGAACTTCTTCCTTCTTTCTCTGTGTATATGGGAGACGTTTGTCAGTGTAGAAACCGTCATGCATTGCCAACTGCTCGTCGTTTCCTTTTTCAGGTTCATGCAGACCTTTTCCAAACCAGTCGTTTTTACTCCTGTCTTCATCAAACAACCTATCCTCTGAACCGAACAAAAGTAAAGTCCGTCGTTTAACGCTTGGTAACACCGTTCTATCCGTTCGCTCCACAGTTTCACTCCTTGTACTTAGACTTACTATTCGCGAATCCAGTCGTAAGGTAAAACCGCGACACTGAATACATTCAGTTGTGTTCGGTCGACCATTGATTTCATCTCTAGAGGTACTACTACAGCTCTGATTTCGTGAGTTTCTGGAATGTTGAATCCGTTCACCAAACCCTCGTCATCCCACATCAGCACAGCATGTTTACTGATTCCTTGTTCCTCTGGTGTCAGGATAATACCTGTCCAGTCTTTTGGAACGGGAGTCCAGAACGTACCGTAGTAGTTCTCTGCTTCTCTCACAGTTGAACCAAACGGTGTAATGTTTTTCTTCATCTGAACGTCTTCATTCCGATGCTCGAAGTCTTCGATGTAGTTCGGTTCGATCTTACGTTTCTTAAGATGTCGGTCGGATTCTTGAACAGGTGGTGGAGAGATATCGAGAGTCTCCATATAGTCGCCTTCGTTCACTGATCCAAGAGACAACGGTTTAACTTGATTGAGAGGTTTTTCAGTCTGTAGTCGTTCGTCAATCTTTGGAGTCAAACGAGGTCTAAGGAAGTAACGTTCACCCTTATCCATCGGCTCACCCCACAACTCGTCACGTTCGAGAGGTTTATCGTGTGGAAGGTCTTGATGAAACTCTTTACCGTGATCGCCTTCGGTATCAGAAAGACTCGTACCAGTCTCGGGAGCGCCAAATCGAAGAAGTGATTGCATGTCAGAAATATAACAGTTCAGAGGTAGTTTCGATACGTATGCATCAGTTGTATTATTGTGACATGAAAACAAAAAGGAGAACTAATATGAAACGTCTTTTCGCTGTTGCTTTACTTCTCGGTCTCTTCGGTTGCGGTCATAATCCAGTGGAACCGCAGCAACCAGTAGAAAACCACAACTTTCCAAAGATTACAGTTTACAGTGTTGCTCCAGGAGTGCCAAATCCTGAGATGAGCACAGCGTCATTCCGCGTTGTTTTTCTCCGAAAGTCTGACCTGCCAACATCCGTATATGCTTACGGAAACAACTTCTCATCGTATACATACTCACCGAACAGTTCGTTTCAAGAGTCTGATTCATCGTATCTCTATATGATGAGTGTCAGTCATCCACCCACGCTATTTACAGAAATAGATTCTATAACGTTTGTTTGCAAATACAATTGGACTTCAGATTCAACTGTAGTAGTTGCACATATATTTTGAGTGATTCAGGACGTTGCTGGTTGAATAACATAGTAGTGAATCGTCACTCGCCATGTCGAATTGGCAGACAGACCCGTAACTACCAAGGTAAGAGTCTGAGCAGTAGAATTGTAGTATGGACAACTCTTAGTTCCAGGATCAGTATTTCCTGCGCTTGCGTTAATGGAAGTTGTGTTGAACTGTGTGGTAGAAGTTGTACCTTTTACGGTAGTCAAAGTCATACCTGGTCCTGTACTAGTACATCTTACACTTACACCTAGAATAACAGCATTTGCAGGCAACTGATTAACAGTTGCTGCTGATGGATAAGGCACTACTAGTGATTCACTCAGTACTCCAAATCCCAACAGTTGACCGTTTGCACTGTTCGGCAAGTCGAGAGCTAATACGTTTTGAGAGTTTACGGATTGTCTTGAAAGAGTAGTATCTGCACCAAAAACAAGTTGTGCAGATGATAGCATGTTTATGTTTCCACTAGTATCGAAAGTTATCAGATCTGAAGCCGTCGTTCCGTTGAAGTACGCGTATGTCAAACTATCATCACTCGTCCTGAATTGAATGGACCAGTTTTGATTATCCGTATTATCCGAAAATTGAAGTCCTGCGTACCTTACACTATCGCTAACACCGACTAGATTGAGGCATACTCCCGCACCAAAAACTGTCGCATTTCCACTTACCTGCAGAGCATACGCACCATCATCACTACTAGTTCCAACTAAGACTCTGTCGCCTGTGTTAGTCGGATAGATGAATCCACCAACGTCCCTAGTCCAGTAACCGCCACTGTAACCGCTGAACCCAGATCCAGGATAACCACTCGTTCCACCGTAGCCACTCAGCCCAGAGAAGCCACTGTATCCGGAGTAGCCACTGAAACCACTCACAGAACTAGAGTAGCCACTCAACCCACTGAAACCAGAATATCCTGAATAGCCACTGAAACCACTAGTCGCTGTTCCGCTAAAGCCACTGAATCCAGATCCTGAGTAGCCACTGTAGCCTGATTTACCGGAATATCCACTTGTTCCAGAATATCCCGAAATACCACTGTAGCCTGAGTAACCACTGAATCCACTACCAGAGAAGCCACTGTAACCTGAGTAGCCGGAATAGCCACTGAATCCACTACCGGAATATCCTGAGAACGCTGAGTAACCACTCGTTCCGGAATAGCCACTTACTCCACTGTACCCTGAATAGCCACTTACTCCACTGTACCCTGAATAGCCACTGAAACCAGACGGACTACTATAACCTGACTGTCCACTGTATCCGGAGTAGCCACTGAATCCACTGCTGGAGTAGCCGGAAAAGCCACTTACAGCACCACTATACCCTGAGACTGCAGAATAGCCAGAGAAGCCACTTGTCCCGCCACTATAACCACTTGCTCCTGAGCCTCCGTAACCACTCATTCCAGACTGACCGCCAGAAGTTCCAGAGTAACCACTGAATCCTGATCCTGAGTAGCCACTAAAGCCGCTGTATCCAGACTTTCCTGAGTAACCGGACTTTCCTGAGTAGCCACTGAATCCGGAATAGCTAGAGTAGCCACTTACACCACTGTAACCAGAAGTTCCAGAATATCCTGAGAACCCAGAACTAGAGTAACCACTGAATCCACTGTAACCGCTAGTTCCAGAATATCCACTAGTTCCGGAATATCCACTGAATCCACTCGGTCCACTATAACCTGAGAATGCAGAATATCCTGAGAATCCAGATCCACTGTAACCTGAAAATCCACTGTAGCCGCTAGCGCCAGAGTAACCGCTATATCCGGACGACCCACTGTAACCACTAGTACCTGAGTAACCACTGAAATCACTCGGTCCACTGTATCCGGACTGTCCACTGTAACCTGACTGTCCACTGTAACCTGACTGTCCACTGAATCCACTGAATCCAGACGGTCCACTATAACCAGACTGTCCAGAATAGCCACTGAATCCAGATGCCGAGTAACCTGAAGTTCCACTGTAACCTGATAACCCAGAATACCCTGACCGCCCACTGTAACCGCTTGCACCAGAACTTGAGTAACCTGACGCTCCACTGTAACCACTAGTACCTGAGTAGCCACTGAATCCGCTCGGTCCACTGTATCCAGATACGCCAGAGTAGCCACTAAATCCACTTCCACTATAACCTGACTGACCTGAATATCCCGATCCAGAGTAACCAGAAGTTCCAGAGTAACCGCTGAATCCAGAACCAGAGTAGCCACTGTAACCTGAATATCCTGAGGTTCCCGAGTAGCCAGACTGACCAGATTGACCTGAGTAGCCACTGAATCCGCTAGTCCCTGTTCCACTATATCCTGAGTAGCCACTTTGACCTGACCCACCACTGTATCCACTCGTCCCAGAGTAACCACTTGTTCCTGAATATCCACTGAAGCCAGAACCGGAGTAACCACTAGTTCCTGAATATCCACTGAATCCAGAATAGCCACTGAATCCCGATGGTCCACTGTAACCTGAGAATGCTGAGTAGCCACTGAATCCAGAGGCCGAGTAACCACTGAGACCTGAGTAGCCAGAAATGCCACTGTATCCAGAAATGCCACTGTAGCCACTGAATCCGCTAGTCCCTGTTCCACTATATCCTGAGTAGCCACTTTGACCTGACCCACCACTGTATCCACTCGTCCCAGAGTAACCACTTGTTCCTGAATATCCACTGAAGCCAGAACCGGAGTAACCACTAGTTCCTGAATATCCACTGAATCCAGAATAGCCAGAAAACCCACTCGATCCACTGTAACCTGAGAATGCAGAGTACCCAGAGAATCCAGAACTAGAATAACCACTCGTTCCAGAATAACCTGACTTGCCAGAATAGCCACTGAATCCTGATGGTCCACTGTATCCTGATTGTCCTGAATAACCGCTGAAACCACTTCCTGAGTAGCCAGAGAAGCTACTATAACCTGACTGACCACTGTATCCAGAAATGCCACTGTAGCCAGACATCCCTGAGTAGCCACTGAATCCACTACCGGAATATCCACTCGTCCCAGAGTAACCACTCGCTCCGGAATATCCGCTAAAGCCAGAACCGGAATAGCCACTTGTTCCTGAATAGCCACTTGTTCCTGAATAGCCACTGAATCCCGATGGTCCACTGTAACCTGAGAATGCTGAGTAGCCACTGAATCCAGAGGCCGAGTAACCACTGAGACCTGAGTAGCCAGAAATGCCACTGTATCCAGAAATGCCACTGTAGCCACTGAATCCACTACCGGAATATCCTGACTTACCAGAGTAACCGGAAGTTCCAGAATAGCCACTTGATCCACTCAGTGAACTACTATACCCTGACTGTCCACTGTAACCACTAGTCCCAGAATAACCTGAATAACCTGAAACATTGTCACCTGACCAACCTGATATTCCGTCATAGACGGGTTGTCCACTAGCGCCAGAATAACCAGAAAATGCAGAGTAGCCACTAGTTCCTGAGTAGCCACTAGTTCCTGAGTAGCCACTAGTTCCTGAGTAGCCACTAGTTCCTGAGTAGCCACTAGTTCCTGAGTAGCCACTAGTTCCTGAGTAACCAGAAGTTCCAGAGTAACCACTGAATCCAGAACCTGAGTATCCTGAAGTTCCAGAATAGCCACTGAATGCTGAGTAGCCGCTGAAACCAGACGGACTACTGTAGCCACTGAATCCAGAAGCACCAGGACTTGCTGCACTGTAACCTGAGAAACCTGATGGTCCACTATAACCAGATCGTCCACTATAACCTGACTGTCCACTGCCACCAGCACCGGAGTAGCCACTGAAACCAGAACCTGAGTAACCGCTGAAGCCAGATCCACTGTAACCAGAGAATCCTGAGTTTCCTCCGTAACTTAGAACCAGTAGATCGTTGTTGCCGAACGTAGAGACTGCGTTAGAAGATGCAGCGTAGGAAACTGTGAGTTGAGTAAAACCACCACCTGGGTCAGCAGCAACAGCTGTAATGAGGAAGACAACGAATGTTGCCGCACTATTGTTTTCGGTAATTTTGATGTAGCCGTTGTTAAGAAGATCCAACCAACCCTGACATGGGCTACCGTCATAGTTCGTGTGGTCTATGTAGATTGCAGTTGTACCAGCAAACGTTGATGTGTTGAACGCTAGATGACTTGCTCCAGGACTTCCACCGCCAGTTGCAGTGTTGAACTGCCAACGATTACTGTCGCCACCGAACGCCCCAGTCCCACCACTGTAACCGCTATATCCACTGAATCCAGAAGCACCCGGACTTGCAGCACTGTAACCACTTATGCCACTGTATCCTGAGAATGCAGAATAACCACTTTGACCACTTAATCCAGTGCCTGAATACCCACTGAAGCCAGATCCTGAGTAGCCACTGAAACCTGAAGCCCCAGAGTAACCACTGAAACCAGACGGACTACTATAGCCTGAAGTTCCAGAGTAGCCAGAGAATCCAGACAGACCACTGTAACCTGAAGTCCCAGAGTAGCCTGAGAATGCTGAGTAGCCACTAAAACCAGACGGACTACTGTAACCAGAAGTCCCGGAGTAGCCACTGAAACCAGACGGACTACTGTAACCGCTTTCGCCTGAATAGCCTGAAGTCCCAGAGTAACCACTGAAACCAGACGGACTACTGTAGCCTGAGAATGCTGAGTAGCCAGAGAATCCAGAACCTGAGTAGCCACTGAAGCCAGATACGCCAATATATCCACTTTCGCCAGAATAACCAGACGTGCCTGAATAGCCACTGTAGCCTGATAGTCCAATATAACCACTCTGACCCGAATATCCACTAGTCCCGGACTGTCCAACGTAACCTGATTCGCCAGAGTAGCCACTGAATCCGCTACCAGAATATCCTGAGAAGCCAGAACCGGAGTAACCGCTGAATGAGGAGTAACCAGAAAAGCCTGATGGACTGCTATATCCAGAGAATCCTGAATCTCCGTAACCTGAGTAACCGGAAGTCCCCTTATTCGGGAAGACGTCTATATTGGAGTAGCCTTGGAAGTTCTGCTGTGACATACGTGATAAAAGTACGTCATTAGCAGAAGTTTATCAACTACTTCTTATTGTGCCTCAGAAGAAAGAAGTGATTTAACAGCGGTGACTACACGATCAGGTGCGACGAACGCGTGCTTGTCGTAGTGTGTGCTTTCCCACGGTTGGTATTGATTGTGACGAAGATACTTACGACCTTGAAGAAGATTGATGTTGCTCTTATATCCGAAAATGTTTGGATCTGATTGTCCCCACAGAACGATACCACGTCTTCCTTTTGTTGTCGCAAAGTGATTGAAGAAGTTATCGACTGAGATCCAGACATCGACTGATTCGAGAAGTTCTTCCAGTTGCTTCAACGGTAGACCGAACTTCCATTCGTCCGCCGGAAGTTGCTTCTCATTCGGTGTGCCAACTTGAATTACGTAGAAACCCTCGTCACGCAACATCGTGAGAAGTTCAGTCCAGTAAGGATAGTTCTTTGGATTCTCTCGTTTGCTCGCCTCTCCTCTGAGTCCTCGAGCAAAAGGACTGATCAGGATTCGTTTTACTTTTTCTTCAGCCATCCGTTAGGTGAAAATGTCATGTAATACTTTTCGCACGACCGAATAATCTGAAAATCGTGGTTTTCTTTCATAAATTCGATAATAGCTTTCATCGGTCCACCGTCGTCTTCGGTATTCATCTGTGGTATCGGATGACCACAAATGTTTGAGTCGCCAACGACCAGATACATTCCTGGAGTAACGAACTTGTGATACAGTTTCAGTTCTTCCAGTACGTTGGCGGTGCTATGATTAGAGTCCAATATCACCATCACTTTTCCAAACGCTTCCTTACCGATTGCTTCGACGATGAGTGGATGAGTTGACATGCCCTTGAAAAACGATATTCGAGGGTGCGTTATCTCAGGTTTGATCCACTCCTGCGTATCAACGGTAATTATTCGAGTATCCGTAGTTATCGTTGCGTAGAATAGTGCACTTCCGCCCCTCCACGTTCCAGTCTCGATAATGATATCTGGTTGAGTTTCATGGATAATTTCCTGCATTATCCACATATCGAGAGGATTCTGAAGACACTCTACACCCATCCACTTTGTATTACCGTTATTCCACGTATGATCGGAGTAGTAGAACATGCGATGAAAAGCATCAGTGATTTCTCGCTCTCGTTCAGAAAACGTCATAGTTACCTCAGATACATTGCACGGAACGCGTCACGTAGCGTCCCCTTCCAGTTTTGGTCGCCCATGAATTGGTAGATGTCGTATCCGCTAAGATTACCGAACATCCCGATTGCGTCAGCGATCGAAATGAGCCTCAGGTCGGTTTCTTTCTCGAACACTTCTGGATAGCAAGCAGCAATAACGATAGTCGACCCTGCAAATCGAGTTCGAAGTTCAGGCAGAATTGTAGAGAACGCTATGTGGTCACCGAGACCGTTATCCAAGATGATGAACTTGAAGTTCGTCGGTTTCACGTCCCATTCTTTCATCTTACCAGAAAAGATCTGCTCGTCCTTCTGCCAGAACTGTTGCTGTGCGTTGCTTCGAATACCACCTTGAGGATCTCTGACGTGCCATGTGATGGCTTTTGGATTGACCAATAGTTTCCATCCAGCACGTTTCATCTCGTAGGTGAACATGGTTTCCTCTCTGTGACCCGCAGGAGACAGATCCTTCTGATAACCGTGTTTCCCAGCCTCTCGTCTGTAGACGAAGGTGCTGTAGAGATGGTCAACCTCAACCACGTCTTCTTTCTCATGAGGATACCATTGCGTGTTCAGCCCAAGATAGATATCCTCGATCTTGCTGGATGCTAAACTCGAAGGAGTTGGAGGCAGTTTAGGATCTAACACTAAACCGCCGACAGCACCAACTCCAGGTTTCATTGAAGACATTAAGTATTCTAGCGTATGTTCTTCAGCAACGTTATCATCATCCAGTCGCCAGACAAACGGTGTCGTTGCCATCTCTAGTATTGCTTGATGATTCAAAACTTGACCCTTCTTAGCACCGAACAAGATTCGCCACGCAATACCTTTTCGTGAAAGGAGAGCGAGCAGATTCTGGTACAACGGAATCGGTCGCAGATCTTTTCCCTCCCCGTCGTCGAAAATCACAAGTTCTTTTGGTTTGAACGTCTGAAGAGCGATACTTTCAATCGCTAACGGAAGAGTCGAGAAGTATCGATCCTTCGTCGAAATCATTGCAGTAACTGAGCGATCTTCTTGTGGTTCGTCGAATCTTGGAACGGGCATTGACGTAACGATCGGTCTGTCATCGACAAAGTCGACACCCGGACCGTGTGGAAGTGGTGGTTCCGGTATTGGTTTTGACGGTTCAGGAGGATTGAACGTCTGCATCTCCTGTTGATTCGGAAATCTGTGCGAATACTTTATGTTGCACCCTTTGCATACGGCTTCTATTTCGAGTACACCGAAATAGTTCCGTGAGATGCAGACAACTTCCTTGATGTCGTAGTGTCGTTCAACAAACCATTGCAGAAGCAAAACGCCTTTCGTCGGATTACCATCCTTTGCCCCCATGTCCTGATCTAGGTATAAGACGAAGGACTTGTGCTCCTCTGCAAACTTTTCAGCTTTGGACACCGTATCAGCAAATAATACGTCTTCTTTACGTAGTCCGTACCACTCAGGTTGTTTCTCGTCATCGACGAATAGAATAGGAGGTCCAAGAGGTTTCATAGATTCTACTACACGGACAAGTTTGTGTATCGTTGCAAAACTATCTACCCTTACTTTTGTACCGTCAGCTTGAGGATAGTCCACAAAGAAGTACGTCTGCATTACGTCTGCATACCCCATGCCTTGTACATAACTTAGCAGTTCATCATGGTCGTACGGAAATTGCTTGTGTTGCACCTGCCCAGGTCTGTTTCCGTGGATCTCCAAAAATATGATGCTAAATCGTCTGATTACTTCTTTTGGGGTGGAATGAAGAATTGCGTGTTCAGCACCCTCACAGTCGATCTTCAGAACAGCATCTTGTACACCTTCTGGAAGATATATTCCTGCAAAATTAGACAGCGTAATAGCAAGAACTCCTTGATCGGAATTCATGGATCTGGCCGTCACACCTGCGTCTATCATAGTGACATATCGAGACGTACCGTCGTTCACAGCCATGTTGAATAGCTGAATCTGTGAATATGGTTCTGTGTTACGCTGTAAGTTAGCAAAATTGCCCTTGTCTGGTTCGATAGCAAAGACTTTCTTCGCTCCGTACTCCACTGCAAGTAGCGACACTAGCCCAATGTTTGCTCCGATATCAACAACGTACTTGTCCTTGAAGTCACTTGGTTCGATATGATAAGTATTACCTTCGATTATTTCCTGATACTCGGGTTGACCTTTCAGATGCTCGCACGGTTTCTGTTTCACTTCGACTGCTACTGGTTTCGATGGTTCGACCACTGTTGTTCTGACATCGTCTCGCCCATGTTCACCGAGAATGTCAGGAATGTAGACGCTCAGAGCAAGATTTTCCTTCGCGCATTCGATAAGGAAGTTGTAGTCGTGATAGTACTCATTTAACCAGGCATCCTTGTGTTTCTTCGCAACATCCGTTCGAACCATAAAGTTAAGACTATCGATATTGCCACGTTCGAATTGTCCAAGACAATCATGACCCGGTACCACATGCTTCGGAGGAAATAACGGACTATTCATCCGGATATTGCAATACGTAATACCAATGAGATCTGTAATTCCGGCTACCAATTTCTCGCAGTACTCTGGGTAGATCTGATTATCGTCGTCAACGAAACAAACAGCACCGTCATCAGGTATTCCCTCGAGTAGACTTCTACGAATCGGCGCGCCCCAGAAACCTTCCTTCTTCGCCATACACGAGTAGTGAAACTTCACGTTACCGTGTGATTCGTCGTTGAAGTGATTCACCAAAGTTTCGACTTCAGGATCAGGACCGTCTGCACATATCCACGCATGAACGTTACTGTAGGTCTGATGTAATATCTCAGCCATCAGTTGCTCGAGTTGGGTGTGCCTGTTATACGTTGGAGTGATGATGTGGACTGCTCGATTCGGCCGATACTTCCGATCCAGAATATCCATGTGCAAGTCAGCTATCTCATTGTAGTTCGGGAGTGCCGTGAAAGTAGTGCCTGCGTTATGCTGAATCGGGAACGTTCCATGTTGCTTCAGTTTATCAACTGTATCACCGACCTGAACCATTCTATAACCAGCCTTTGCTGCCCTGATGCAGAAGTCGATATCCTCTCCTCGACCGATTCCAAACGCAGGATCGAGCAATCCGATCTTCTCGAAGACTTCACGTTTGATCGCAACACAGAAGAAGAACAGTGCCTGAGCATTATACCGTTCGTACGGGATCAACTGAGGCCCAGTTAATTCAGCAAGACCCTGTTCGATTGGTGCAAGCAGTTTCGGAAGCCATGATTTGTCGAGCAGTTTTGCGTCGTTATTCAGTATAACAATACGTTCACCTCGAGCAACTCTGATACCTGCGTTAACTGCTTTAGGAAATCCGAGTTGTTCGTCGAACCACAGCACTCTGAACCACAGCACTCTGACCCAGCCCATTACGACTGGCCAGTCAACGAGAAGTTTCGTATCGTCTGTGCAACCATTCGCCACGATAATTATCTCGATATCTGAGAGATCCGTGAAGTTCAGAATACTCTGCAAGCACGGATTAAGACAGTCGTCAAAGTGATTGTACGTTGGAATGATGATAGAGACTTTTGGTCTGCGTCCGTAACGTTCCAACAGTATTCTGTTGTTCTTCACAACATTCCAATCGAAGATATCCTTTGGCAGTTCGTGAAACGTCTTCTCACCAGCGTGGAAAAGAGGATATAGAGACTTCCACATTGTCCCTTCTACCGTATCATTCTTGCAACAGTCAATAAGATGAACCTTGTAGCCAGCACTTCTCGTCTTGATACAGAAGTCAGTATCTTCTCCACCGCCAGGATTGAATACTTCGTCCAACAACCCGACTTCGTCAAACACTTTTCGACGAACCATCGTACAGCAGAACACGAGAAAGTCTTCGTCAACTTCTTGATGATGAATCCTAATCGTTCCTGTTACACCAATCAACGGCCATTCGTCCATTGGATCACTGAGAGCATCTAACCACTTGTTCTTCGCCCAGAAATCCAACACGACACAGTCATTGTTCATCAGCAGTACGTACTCGCCGATACTTGCTTTGATACCGGCATTTGTTGCCTTAGTATAACCGATTGCATCATCAAACCACAGCAACTTAAATGGTTCGCCGAGACTCGTCACGTACTCCCTTGTACCGTCCTTGCAACCATTCGCTACGATAATCACTTCCACGTTAGACATATCAGTATTCTTCAGAATACTCTCAATACACGGTTTCAATAAGTCTTCACAGTGATTATACGTGGGAATCACGATGGAGATCCGTTTGCCTCTTACATATTTCGAGTATTTGCGGATATTGTCGAGAATATAACGAGGATACGTATTGTCAAGCGCTACAAACTTCAAAGGAACTTCTGGACGTCCCCAGATATCTTCTCCAGCAAGTATCTTCCGCTCTAAATACCTACGGTCCATCATTTGGTCGGTAACCATCTCCTGATGGTAGAACGACTGCAACTTGTTGATAACTTCGTCGACTCCGCCAAGGTAACTGAAGTGCCAACCACCATTCTTCAACGTTCGTTGCAGATTCAGTCCGTTACGAATAGTTTCGATCTGAGTCGAATGAATCATGTGACCAGGAACAATCTTCGGTGCCAACCACGGCGCTTCAGTATAACAGTTGAAGAAGTAGTAGTAAAGTGACATACTGAGGTTGCATGGGCCAATTGCGGTGTCGTAGTTCGACAGAACCTTCTTGTTTGGAATCTCGTCCGCGTCAGAGATCATGACGATGTCGTCCCACCCACAGTCAGTCAGCCCTCGAACGATTGCGTTCCGTTGGAAGTTTTCTCGTGTCAGATTCAGAGACTTCCCTGGTTCAGCAACAGTCGGCATATCGTCCACGACAACGTGAATAATTTTCGGTAGGAACTCCGAGAATCTCTGCTTATTCTGCTCGAAGTACAACGGTTTCGGTTTGCCACTATGAGTTACTGGTGCTTCAACCAGCACGAATTTATCGACTACATCGTCGAGTTCGTTCAACCTGATTTCGAGCAGATCGAGTTCGTTGAAGAACGTGAAACAGTCAAACACTTTTCGAGGGGCAACTTCAGGGTGGTAGATATACTGATCGAATCTGTCTAAGTGGTCGAGCATATGCCAAGGCATCGTTGCACGATCTGCGTTTATCACCTTGTACTTCAAGTTGCTACTATAGATACCAAGATGATCCTTGATTCGTTGCTCCAGTTTCGCTTTGAACTCAGGTGTGTTGTATTCCTGATGGCCCCACGACTCGATCTTCAGTTTGATCATATCCAGACTGCCGACGAACGAGAAATGCCAGCCGGCACTCTCAACAAAGGTTACTTGGTTCTTGTCGATATGCTTAGTTGCCTCGTTCCAACCAGAATACCGAACAGCGCACGCTCCACCTAGTGCTCTGAATAGACCATAGGAAGTTATCTTTACCCACGGATACTCAAGATACTCTTCAGTAACGTAGTTCATGTAGTAATTCGACTGCACTAGATCAAAAGCAACTATATCTATTACAGGTTTTTGCAGCACTTCCCACAGTTTCGGTCCTCGAGGAATTTCGTCAACGTCGGAGATGATAATGATATCTGTATCACGACAGTCTTTCAATGCTGATTGACACTGTTCACGTTGAAATCGCTCTCTGGCCCAATGGTCACCGTATTCTGAACCCTGCGGTAACTGATCTACAACGATATGAACAATCTTCGGTAAGTATTCTTCGAATCTGTGCTTGTTCTCAGCAAAGTATAGCGGTTTTGGTTTGCCACTGTGAGTAAATCGAGACTCGACCAAAACGAACTTGTCGACTAAGTCTCCTATTTCGTGCAGCCGAATCTCGAGCAGATCGAGCTCGTCGAAGAACGGAAAACAGTCATAGACCATGCGTTTCGTCTCTTTCTGAATCGTTGTCTCTTTTCGAGTAGTAGGATTATTCGCAAACCACACTTCGCCATCGTTCTGAACGAGTCGACCGAGTTTCTCTTCTACAGCAGTAGCTACTTCCGGAAGAAACTCGAAGTCGTGACCTGCAAGAATACCACCAGGTTTCAGTTTCGACATCCAACAGTCGATATCCAGTTTAACACCCTCAGGTGAGTGATCGCCGTCGAGAAAGACCAGGTCGAACGAGTAGTTCGTGAACGTTCGAGACTGTTCGTTGCTAAAGCCAGTAATAACAACAGACGGATCACGAATACCGAATTTGTCAAGATTCTTTCTAAGATTCGCCTGGACATCCTGACTAGTATACTTTCCGAATATCAGATGGTCGTATTGAAATGCATCAATCAGTGCAAAGGAGATATTCTTTCGCCGAATGATATCTGCAACAGAACAGATAGACCGACCAAGTAGGCACCCGATCTCAGCAACTTTTGCGTTCTCTGGAAGTCGCTCGAATAGTTTTCGATATGCTTTGATATCTGCATCAGTGAAGAAACCCTCGGGCAATGTATAACGATCTCGTAGAGTCTGTTTGTTTCGTTTCTTTATCTCGTCCCAGTTACTGAGTCCGTGAACAGTTCCCTCAGCCTTGTGATAGATCGGAAAGTTGCCAGCGTAGTGATGTTCATCTTGCCACGTTCCGACTTCTTGGAGTTTGTATCCGCCGTTTTGCATCTTAATACAGAAATCGATATCTTCTCCGAAACCCGGACTGAATACCTCGTCGAGTAACCCGAACTTCTCGAACATCTTGCGTTTGATTGCGACACAGAAGAAGATCAGAAAGTCGCGCCCGGTTACGTCACAGACGAGTTGCTTCGGTCCGGTCATTCCAATAGTTGGATCTTCCAACGGTTTGAGCAGTTCGTCTAACCACTTATTCTTTCCCCAGTAACCCTGAATGATGTTGTCGTTGTTCAACAGTACAATGACGTCATAACCTTGTGTCATCGCTCGTTGAACACCCATATTAGTCGCTTTGGTATAACCGATTGCTTCAGAAACTATCACTAGTTGAATCGTCTCTTCGGTTTCGAGAGCGAGGTTTTGGATATACTCAATAGTATTATCGTCACAACCGTTCGCTACAACAATTATTTTGAGATCTGGGTATCGATAGGTCGTCTCCTTCAGAACACTTTCAATACACGGTTTGAGGAGATCTTCACAGTGATTGTAGGTAGGAATAACAATAGCAACTTTTTTCATGGTTTGCTTAGAATTTGCTTACATTTCGCTAGGAACCTACTCGCATCGTTCCGAGCTTCGAATCCGTGATAGAGACAACTACCAAACGTAGTTCCCAGACCAAATTCTAGTTTGTCTCCGTATAACTTCCACTTCGGGACGTCGCACGCAGTCGGCATCAACAGTCTGACTGGTATACCAAGTTTGTGCGCACGAACAGTAAACAGACCGCCAACATCCGTATCAGAGGTAGAGAACAAAGTCGGTTTATCCAGTTGTTCGTACAAATCGGAAGAGAATCCAAGCATTGCTGGTCCAGCGTACACTAAAGTTTGAGTTTCATGGCCCTCAGGAGTAACACAACGTTGAGCGGGCCCAACTAGCCAGTTTCGACGAATCACTGATAAATAAGTATCGGTGATGCATTTCTGGCTGAGTGGAATACAGTCAACGTCTACCAGAATAATACAACCAGACTGCTCTCGGACCCATTGATCGACCTGATCGACACACTTCTTCCATGGTGCCCAACCTTCGGAATCAACTGGGTATCTGCGTTGTTCTAAAGGTATGCCGAACTTTGCGAACACCTTCGCTTGAGCATCAGCTACTTCTTGTGGAACGTTCTCAAGTGAATAACTAAGAATATGGCAATCCTTAAACACTTTTCCACCTCAATCGATTGTAGTAGGAGAGACACTCAGGAATGTATTCGAAATCTTCAGGTTGTGCTTTGTGCAGTATCTCGATGAAGATTCCATCAGCAAAGTACGCGTAACAGTAGCGAAGACTTCCGATCAGATCTCTGTGTAGAAGAAACTGTCCGTTATCGATGTGCCAAATTGTTGTGTTATCATGATCGTTCTTCCGATAAGTCCCGTCTTCCAACTCTTGCCAGAATATGTAGCCCTTTTTATTCGTCTCACGTATCGCTCTATTCAACACCTTGAAGAAGTTTCGATGCAGAACTGTATCGTCGTCTAGGGAGTATACGTAGCCTTCCTTGATAACATGGTCAAGTGCATAGTTTCGCTGGTCATGTCCGACTATGCCGCCGTGATGGTGATACTGTTCAATCCACGGAAGATTAAGACCTGGAACCTTGAAGTCTTCGAATCGATCATGTACAATAACCCACTTCAGTTGAGTGAAGTCAGGTTCTGCTTCAACAATAGAACGGTATAATTGCTGAAGATTCTCAGGACGGCTGCATGGAGTAATGATATTGAATAGTGACATTTGGAAAGAGTTACATCATGCAAACACGATGCCGGATAGATGCACCGTAATACCTAACGCAGTAGAAAAACCCTGGATTGTATCTCCAGGATGTATATCATGACCAAAATTGAAGTTAACGAGTTGGTTGCCTTCAATTGTTGGTCCAGGAACTAAAGTATTGCTATCGTTAGCTGGCCCACCTCCGACACAGAGGTACAAAGTAACGTCAATTGGCGTCGGTGTTGTATTCACAACAGTGATAACAGCTACAACAACTGCTGACGTACCTCCTCCAGGAACCGTATAAAGAACTCCTGGTGTTCCAACAGGAAGTTGCTGTGGTGGTGCTAATCTCTGATTGGTTATCTGTGCCACAATGCCTCCGTTATCCTACAGCAGAATCTAACAATATCAGTTCACCGTGAGATGTCGGTGGAGAGATCGTAAAGATATCCGCACCATTCGAGAGTGTGAAAGCCCAGTAATAGTCACCAGAAGTTAATCCCGAAGTGTCAGATGGTGTCAAATATACCCAAACGACTCCAATCGGACTCGATGGATCTCCTGGTGTTTGGATTTCGATTTGACTGACGTCTGTACTCACCTTCTGTATGAGAACACCCTGACTGAGAAACTTTTTCACGAACCACGTAATTGTCAGTCCTGTCAATGTTTGACCAGGAAGATTCGACGTGTCAAATGTTGCTTGCAACGTCTCAGAAACTCCGAGTTTCACCATAAAACGAACATTCGAAGCCATGTGCTACTCCTATTTGGGTTCAACCATAACTGGAACCGACGGTGAGCCAACGCCAACGTTAACACACATTCCTGGACTGACGGAAATGTTGGACGTGAGTGTTGTGACCGGTATATCTTCTTCTTGTCCTGATACTCGCACATTCTGATTTGGTCGCATACGAAGAGTCGGAACAGTAACAGGTTTCTGCGACTTGATGCTGACAGGAAACAACCACTGAGTCCGTTGATATAACTTCGGCTCAATCAGGTCGTTCCACGGAAATACTCCGTCGCCATAATACTGATCCGATGCTGTTGCAATGAACATGTTAAACCGCTACTGGTGTATAAGTTCCGTACCCGTAAAGTTTCTCTGTTAGTCTGATATTCTTCGTCTTCGAATCGTTAATTGCCGACGGCATTTTGTGTACAACTAAGATCGAATACTTTCGTTGAGCTGCGACTTCCATCTGAACTAGTCGTCCAATCAGCACTTCTATATCTTTCCAGGTCTCGATCTGATAGTCCTTTGTTTCCAAAGTGACTAGTTCGGGTTTTGTGAATTGCGGTCCACCTTCCCGTGGACTTGAAATATACTCTGGAACAGTGTCAAAGACCTCAACTTTTCGCATTACTCGAAGCTCCTTCAGAACGCCAAGGTGATCGTTTTCAAGAGGTAACTCTTCTTTCCCGACAAACGACCGTGGCATCACACTTGCAGTTCGAAGTGGTTGAGTGTCTGGTAGAGGAGGTATCGATGACGGTATCGGCGGTATTGTTTGTGGTGCTTGCACAGTTCGCAATTCCGGTGTACTCTCGAGTGCCACAGATTCCTCTGGAAGACTCTCTTCTTCTGATTTTGGAGGTCCGAACCAACTCGGATCTATGTCAATAGTAACGATAGTTCCAGCTTTTACCAACTGGTCGTCGGTTTTAAGTCCTCCACGAATTCCAATGAAGAACGATTTAATCAGTGTTGGCGATACAGATCTGCCGTTGATCGTCAACATTACCGGAATTGACTGGTCCATGATGTTACTCTCCTTTTATTCTGCTTGATGGTGCTTCGTAAACTATATTGATATCGTATTCTATACCGTTTACTTTTCCCGGAAATCGTGGTGTAAACGAATCTTCCAGTACTGAGAAGTCGCCCATTCTGTCGACTCTGAACTTTCGAATTTCGTCCTTAGCCACGTCCCAACCCCAGAAGTAGCCTTGGTCGTTCAACTCATACGGTTCGACCGTTCTAGTTGTTGTCTCATCCTTCGCATCTGTGTATGTAAGAAGGACAAGTTTTCTAGTCACTATCGCTCCGACTAGTACAGGTATTGAGGCTTCGCTTATCATCGTCGTCTGAACCTCTCTTCTATGTTATTTGGACCGCCAGGTCTCGACTGAGCACCTTGCTGATTTGGCCCACTCCATAACGGTCGACCTTTTTGTGGTGTAAAGGACTGAGCAAGTCTGATTGGACCTTGTCCTGCACGAACTGCTTCTCGTAAGTTCTGTTGCGTCGGATTATCAGTAATATGCATGCGATAGACACAATTTGCCACAACATCAGCGAAGTCATCTGTTTGTACTGGACCGGTATCTGGGTGAGCATAGAATGTAATACCACCGGTTTGTCTTCGTTGAAGATACTTCATCTCCTGTCGCAAAACGCCAATCCAGTTGTCTTCATCGAATTCATACAACTCAACCTGTTCTGTATTCAACATTCCAAGAAACGCTCCGTACATTTTAGCTTTGTACGGATTGGTGAATGTGGTTTCAATAGCTGGAATCCCGAGAGATTGCAGAAAGTGGATAGGTTGGGAGCTTTCGAACTGGTCAAAAGTGATCTCATTTACCCAATTATTGCCACCTAAATCACGAACGAGTTCCAATACAAACTGCATCACATTATTGGGATCTACAGGCACAATTACAACGTTGCCATCATGAGTTGCTTGAATAGTCTCTCTGAATCCGTGCATACCGTCAATAACGTACTTCTTGCGACCGTCTGGTTTGTCTTCTTTATGAGCCCACGCAATTGCATAAGTATCGCCAATCTTCACTTTCGACTTGCCACCAGGATCGATTCCTATCTGGTATGTCCATCGACCAGTATTGAATCGCACCAACCATTTATCGGGAACGATAGCTTTGTTCATCATACCTTCTGGTATGGCTTGAGCACTTGGATTCCCAAAGTGACCTCCGAACTCGCGTTCGAATCCGATTGGATCAGACATCTTATCGTCTTGCAGATCCGCTTCGTTCATTACCGGAGATGCTTCCCACGAAGCAAGTTGAATCACTTGACGTCCTGGCAACCCCTCAAAACGACCCTGTCCTGGTTGTGCATCTTGTTCCATACCACCAGCTAAACAATACTGATGGTACATTTCTCCACCCTTCTCTTGTGGAGATGATTCGAGAACTTCAACATAGTGACCAGGAAAGTCTTTTGTGGATGGTCTCAGAGCTGTGTATACAGCATAGTCGGAACCTGGATTGTCTGTCAGACTTTCACCCTGAGGAGTTCGCTTCGCTCGTTCTAGATGCGCGAACTCAGTCATCAGTAGCGCAATAATCGAACCACCACGACTTGATCGTGAACTGGTCGTAATCGATTCTACATAAATCGTACCAGGAAGAGGCGGTTCCTTCTGCAGACCTTGACCTCTTGGAATCTGATCGTTTCTCTGCTTGATCTGCTCGTTCTCTAGCTTATCATGCGGAGTGTACAACCGAAGTTCAGACTCGTTATCTTTGTCAAAGTCAATATATCCTCTGAAGCATTCGGCACGTTTTATCAAGTCTCTCGCGAGAGCGAATACTTCCTGTGCTTGCCCACCACTTACTGCTGAGTGAATGATATGAATGGTGTGTCGTGGTCGTATCTTATAGAACTTCTGAGGATTGAACTTACAGATAAGTTTATACGCTTCAAACGTAGCAATGTAAACAGTCAGTGCCGATTTTCGTCCCCGACGTCCAACAGGAAGGATCAACGTGTTAATTCTTCCGATACTTGGATCGAGAAGGTTCTTAATGGGAGTCTGCCACTTCTCCCTCATGATATCGATAATAGCCTGTTCTTCTTTATCAGGTGGTCGCTTATCCCATAATCCGTACAACGTCTTCAGTGCAATACGATGGAACGGAGTCGGTTCCTCATTGCAGTAGCTAGCACCTGTAATAAACTCTATTGCGTCTGGCTCATATAGAGGTTCTTCGGAGTACGTTCGAGTTAGTTCGGAACTATACTCAGAGAACATACCACTATGAACTGGAACTACTAGTTGCGATTGAATCACTCTGCAATCCGTCCCGTTAGTTGTTTCTGTGTAGTCATTCCTGTCAGCACAGGAGAAACATGTCTGTCAAGAACTTCTGCCACACGTTTATGCACTCTTTTTGCAATCTCGGGTTCTCTGGCAAACTCTTGTAGCACCAACACACTCATCAACTCAGCCATTGCTGTTCGGACAGAGTTTGTGAACACGTTCACCATATTGATGACAACCTGTGTATCTGCGAGTCCCTTCTCCGTTCGAATATGCGACGCGACAGTTCGACTCATATCAGCAAGTGTTTCGTCAATCTCTTTCTGTAGAGAGATAACTGACGCCTGAGTTCTCTTTATATCCGCGGGACTGCGGACCATCACTGCTTGTTGCCACTCACGGACAGCAGTCTCGAACATTGCTTGGAGATGCTCGAGATTTCCAATTCGCTGTCGAGTAGTCTCCTGAAGGATCGTACTGTACGAAATCGTCTCTTCCTTCTTCTGCTGATATAGTTTGAAGAGTGCTTCAGCTGAAGTAGTCGCAAGAAATCCACGAGAGCGTAAGTCGTCCTGTGTTATCCTTGCGATATCACAGTGTTTCTTATGCGAATTGAGATTGATAACATTGAGCGGTTTTGTTCCAGGTTTTATCTTGGGGTTGTAATACTCCATGATCTGCTGCCAAGTTCTTTGACTGGTTAACAGATCGAGAGTGATAAGATTAAGGTCTTCGTCGGAGAATGAGGAGCAGATCTTGCAGGTGCTATGACGTGATTTGAGTCCGATAAGTGAGGGCATCACTACACCTCACATTTCTCGTCCTTTGCGCAGTTGTCGCAGATCTTCAACTGAACTTGACGTCTCGATGGGAATGTCACAGAAACCCATTGTCCATCGCGAACTTCGAAGTCGTTTTTGCAAAGAGGACAGGCAATTAGCGTCAGATTACGTCGCACACTATTCTGTGGTCCAAGTCCTACGACGCTATCCGGTGTTATGTAGGGTCGTGGTTCTGACATGAATGTTACTCCGTTGGTTGTAAGTATTCCAACTTTCCGAGAATTCCTGAGATTTCCATTAAATCGTTAATGATATCGTCAAGTGGATCCATTCCACCACCACTAAAGTCGTCTGCTCTGAATCTCAGGTTGCTTTTCTCGATAATGTTCTTCGGTGGTTCGGTGACCATGTAGAACTTGCTGATATCCTCGTACGAACGTGCTTTCTCAAATACGTCGTCGATACGTTTCTCCAGTTCAGGAAACGCTTCGATTAACGCATCTTTGAACTTCGAAGGATTAGGCCACTGACTGCGTTCTTTCTTCTCGATAACCGCAAGAACCATCTGAGAGATCTGAACCATCTTGCCCTGGACACCCTTCAAGAGAGTCTTGATCGTTCCCCACTTAGTCGTGATATCCTTGCCCAGTTGATCGTACTGTTGTTCGGTCTTGTACGTTTTCACTTCCGCATCGAATTTCTTTTTCATCTCTGCGAGAGTCACGTCGATCTTCGCAAGTTTATCTTGAAGAACTTGAACTTCGTTGTACGCTTGTTGAATATCAGCTGGCGCTTCGGGAACCGCTTGGTCAGGCATCTCTTTTTCGTACGTACTTGGCCAAGACTTCTGAATAGTTGGCTTTTGTGCCTGACGAACATGATTGATCGCCTGTTTTACCGCGTTCACCGTAGTATTAGCTCTCGCAGCTGTTCTGCGGAGAACACCGAGCACATCATCATCAGTGATGAATCGGATACTGGATGTACCGAGACGTGTTGCTTCGTCGACATAGATCGACGCGATTTGAATAAGTGTTTCAGGTGAGAGTGTGGCTTTCTTTTCCTTAACTTTGCCACCGTTCTCATCGACGACTTTGTCGACTGCTGATTCATCGCTGTGGACGTCCTTCTGATCGAAGTTGCCCTTGCCGAGCATTCGGTTAATCATGTCGACTGTCGCATCTTCGATCTTCATGAATTGATAGTTCGGATCTATTACACGATCCTGGAGAGCGTTATCCTGCATTTCACGAAATGGAAGTGAGTATCCCTTTCCTTTACCCTTTTCCTGACCTTCGGGAAACTCGGTCAGACCGACTTCGATCTTCTTGTGCTTCTTACCACGAAGAGGAAGACCAGTCTGTTGGTCACGATCGTCAGTCTCGATTTCGATTGATTTCTTTGAGCGTTCTGCTACAGTTTGCATAGTTTTACTCCATTGTCCCAGAATTAGCTAACTCATTGACATGTTCTCTCCACCAAGTTTGCAGATCGGCTTCGGCAACTTTCTGATACTCGCTCTGCCATACTTCGTAGAGTTTTGCGATACCTTTATCTGATACCATCTCTAGTCCTGACGGCAGTTTCACGCCAGCATTCCACATGTCATTTAGCTGTTCAATCCGTGCATTTCCGTGTGTCGGTGCTTTTCCAATAGGTTCTGTATTCGGTGGAAAATCAGGTCCGACCTCTTCAGGTACTTCAGATGCTGGTTCGACCGTGAGTTCTTCGGCTTCTACTGTTAGATCCATACTTTTACTTGGCAGTTCAGTATCATCGATAATATCGACAGCTCCCGGAATCGTGACAGTCATCTCCCCGTTCAGACTCTCCACAGACTTCGCACCCATCGCTTTGAACATCTCAACCTGTTCGAGTCTCTTATCTGCTTCGCCCTTCGTGGGGTAGCAACCGCCGTTCCAGTTCTTGTTCTTCGGACTCTTGACGCAGTAACCTTTTTCAGTCTTCTCGACAAATGCTCTTGCTTCCAGAGAACCGACAACTGTCATTGTAGCAAGATCGTCGACTTCAATGCCCATTCCACTAACTTTGAACGTGTAGTGGATCTGATCGAACGTCGACGCACCAGTAATACTCCAAAGTCCCGGAAACAACTGAACGACATTCTCGACGTCCATAACATACTTGTTGCCTTGAGAACTTCGAACAAGGACTCTAGATAACGGAGCAATTACACGTCCGTTATCGTCAACAGGAACGAACTGTCCACTTAGTGTTTGCACGTACACTCGCTCATTGGTTTGTCACAACCTTTGCACATTTCTTCAGTTGCTTTCCGAGTGGTTGCTGCCTGAATCTGCAAAACGCCTTCTGGATTCAGTGTCAGTTTCGTCTTGCCGAATAGCACGTTCGTCGATATCTCTTGAATTCCGAACTGTTTCATCACTTCCGACGCCGTCTTCGATACTGTTCCGACTTGGTCGGGTGTCAGGTACGCAAGCAACGGTTGCATTGTTGCGAGCTTGTTCGGATCGATTGCGACAGGTTGCTGAGTGTCAAGATCAGTCATCTGTGCAGGTTGTCCCTGAACATGATTGACGACCTGGTATCGTTTGTTCGTTGCTGGATCGTACATCTGCTGATTCGGCATGAGTTGTGTATCAGTTGGAGCAGCTAATCGTTTTCCGAAGTCATACGCAATGTACAAATCATCACCCCAACCAGGTTTCCACTGATTCAGATTTGCAATCGCAGCAAGTGTTGGTTTCTTTGTGGACTCGATAAGAATCTCTGCATCAGGACTAGTTGTGGTCCGTGCTTGAGTCTTCAAAAATGACGCAAAGGTATCCTGTCTGGTCTCCTCTGGTCTGACCGTCTGAGGAAGTGGTTCACCCTGCATAATCTTTCCGAGAGTTCCTTTGAACGCACCGAGTTCCTGCGGCTCGAACGATTCAGTGAATCCCGAATTGTCATCCATAATAACGTAACCGTAACCAGTCGAGAAGATTGTGAACTCTGAGTTGCCACTCTTGACTGTGATTGTTTCGTTGCCATGGTTCACCATATCCCAGTTGTGCGCCTTTGCCATCGCAGACACAAGACCGAACGCCTGGTTCCCTGCAGCCAACTGTTGAAGATGTTGTGCCATTTCACCCTGTGCACCTGTAATCGGATTGTACGTAGGTTCTTTGTGACGATACACAGGTTTCATCGATCGCTGATACTGAGGTTTTGGAAAGTCTGACTTTATATCAGTCATCTCCGCAACAACTTCCTTCGTAAACGGATGCGTTCCGCCATCAGGAGTTGTAAACTGCGTCGGTGGAACGAATTCGCCACGTTCGTTGATGACTAACGTAGCTCCCACCCTGTGCATGAACCCTCTGTGGTCAGAGAACTCAATCAGAAACTCGCCCGCTCGCATATACGGAAAGTCCTTGCCTACAGTATTCGCTTTGATTGCACGAAGGAACCTGGCTCGAGCAGAGACCATTCCGTTCTTCTTTGCGTGCTTTTCGAGTGCATTCACAGCTCGAAAAACGACCAATCGATCCATGACAGACTGTGGCATATACGAAGGTGTCGTTGCACCTTTGACTGTCATCCTGTACGCAATGTTTGACGATCGCTTCGGAACGTGAATGTGGTTAGCGTCGTTTGTTAATAGACCGCACACATGACATGGTCGGATAGGACGCGGAAACGCAGGTTCGTTTGTTCCGACAGCACGTTGAAGAGGCACTCGCGAACTGTTGTTGAGTTTCGCAAAGACCTGTTTTGTTTGGTCCTGCTTCTGCTGTTCAACGATAGCTGAACCCGCGTCAGCAAGTTTCGCTGTGTCCAACCATTTGGGCACAAATTCTTTTTTGTGATTGAACACGGACTGATTGATGCGTGGCATTGTAACCTCTCCTTAGTATTCGACGGTTGACATTCTCAGTTGCTGAGATCCACAGACAGCTTCTAACGTAGAAGTTGACGTCTGCATGCTTTGCCCAAGCATTTGTTGCTTAATGTTTCTTGCCGCATTCTCATCTCTGTCTAGGACTAATCCACAATGAGGACAAGAGTGAGTACGTTCACTTAACAGTTTTGGTACAAGTCTTCCACAGTTTGAGCACAGTTGACTTGTATTATAGGGATTTACTTTCACTAGTATCCGATCAGCTTCTGCCGCTTTATCTGATAGTAACTGAAAGAACAGTCCCCAGGAACTGTCTGAAATACTTCTTGAAAATCCAGGATTACGAATCATACCTGCAACATTCAAGTCCTCAACAGCGATATACTTGTAGTTGTTGATATAGTAATTTGCAGTCTTGTGCAAGAAGTCTTTGCGTTGATTGACAACTTTTTCGTGTAGTTTAGCAACTTGAAGTTTAGTGGTTTTTCTACGGTTGGATCCTTTTACTTTTCGAGACAGTGATCTGTTTCTGACCCGCAACTGTTTCAGTGACTGCTTCAGAAACAATGGATTCGGTGTAATGATACCGTCACTGTCTACAGCAAAAGATTTGATACCGACGTCGATACCAACAGACTTATCTGTAGCAGGAAACTGTCTAGGTTCAACATCATCGCAACTGAACGAAACAAACCATTTACCTGTTGATGTTCGTTTGACATCGATAGTTTTGATTCGACCCTCAATAGGTCTAGATAAGTAAAGTTTCAGTCTGCCGATATTTCTCAGGTACAGATAACGACCTCGGAGTTTCCAACTATTTTGTAGTAACGTGAAAGAACTATACCGACCTCGTGACTTAAATCGAGGATAACCTGCTTCGCCTCTGCCACTTTTGACTCGTCGGAAGAATAGTTGAGTTGCTTTATCGAGTCTATCAAGAACATCCGATAAACACTGTGCATCCACCTGTTTGAACTCAGGGAAAGCTTTTCTGAGTTCTGGTAACTCACCCGATTGACTAAAGTAAGACACAGATTTTTTACTCTGGTCGTAGACAGAGATTCGTTGTTCAAGGGCAAGATTGTATAAGATTCTGCATTGCTCAATCCATTGATTGCAGTTGGCTTCAGTTTCTTTAGAAAGTTTTGCCCGATATTTAAAGGAGTGCCACATATCCGATCAATACTCTACTGGGATTTTCAAGTCTTCGAAATTCTTTCGTGTTGGTTGCTGCTGTTGCTGTCCCTGCTGTGGTTGCTGTGCATTTGGCATTGCACTTGAGCTATTCTCAGGATTATCCGCGCCACTCAGAAGATTTTCCATCTGAGGCATTTCTGGTCCGCCCTGCGGATTGAACTTCACTACCACTTGATTCTGCTTCGGTTGGACGTGGACCAAGTAGTCACCGTTATCTTGACCACCAGCGTTAGCGTCCTCAGTATTGTATAGAACGTTTGGTTCCTGACCAGCAGGATTCTGACGTCCTGGATCTTGCTGGTTCAAGTGTGGAACACCACCAGTTTGATCATCCTCATGTTTCGACTCGTTCGTTGTCCACGACATCGGTTTCACTTGATCTGCAGGGTCAATCGCAACAACCTGAAAACGTGAGTACTTTGGCGATTCAGTCTTTCGCCACTGTGTGTGATCCTGTGGTTGAATAGTCTTTCCTGTGCCGTCGTTGAGAACGATACGAATGACTTCTGTTTCCGGATTAACGCTTCGGACGATACCAATCTGACCTGTACCTTCGTTCTTCAGCCAATCGCCACGTTGAACAAACAGTAGTGACTCGGATTTCAGTGAGGCTGTTACCTCTCTGACAATTTCGTCGTCATCGTTGGTCCGAACAACCAGAACATCACGTTTCTGACCCGTTCGTGGATCAGTTTCAGTCTTCCTGACCCAAATTCGACCGTAGTCAGGACCGCCAGGACCCATCTCAGCGTAAACACCACAACCAAGGTCAGCAAACTTATCGACAACCTTGGCAAAAATAAGTTTGACTGGACGTTGAACTGGTCGGTTAGCGTTTTGAATAGCTAACCGTGCCCATTTCGATACAGCATCAGTTCGGACGACTGGGAACATTGTTATCTCCAACAGTAATAGTTTTGCTGATAATCATCAACTTTTTGTCTCCTGCACACTTTACGCACATACGACCTTCAGTCGTTATTAACATCTTGTTATATTCACAGGGATTCTTACAGAATGGACAAAGTTCGGTAATCAGTGTTTCTTGCTCGGTCGAGTGCGTTCGGATCATGACAGAAATATAATACCGTGCAGAAAGAAACCAAACGTCTTTCGACTACGACTCGAGAGGTATATCAGTTGTATTAGAAGCTACAGTGGTAATGAGTGGTTGGTCAGCCAAAAAGAGGAAATCTAACGGATTTACTTGAAGAATCATACACAATTCACGAAGTTGCTTTGCGTCCGGATAGGAACGACCAGGAGTTCTGTCAACATTCTCCCAGACTGAGATAGTACTACCACTGACGCCAATCTCTTTGCCGAGCTGCTCTTGTGACAGATATCGACCTTCTCGAACGAGTTTGAGAAAGTGTCCGTTGAAAACTCCCCAACCGCTAGCTGTATCGATGATCACTTAATTCTCCGGTAATACTTCCGAACGCTTGTGCGTTTCGTCGTAGTACAAACTTTTGAGGTCTTTCGTCAACTGATCGTCCTGCTTGCTAAACGCTCGTGCTTTCTCCATCAGCAACTCACCGAAATAGAACTTCTGACCTTCAGGATCGATATGAACCTTGATTCCCAATGCTGGTTCTTTCTCGACTACGTACTGCAACGTAGGTTCAACAAGTTCCACTTGTTCCCTGCAACGACTTGCAATCTGTTGAGGAAACAATGCTGTGCCTGGATCCTCTTTCAGCAGGTCCAGTGCTTTTTTTCTGATACGTTTGAAATCCGGTTTTGATACCATTTGTGACTTTCTCCTTTTATTATGTCACAAATATACAACTGATAGTCACAAAACGGCACTGTTGGTTGCGATCCAAAGGAAGTATAACTGAACTATTCAGATCGCAACCCAAAAAGCACAGTGCCAGTTATACTGGTGGTTGATCAGGTACGGGTTCGTAAGTTGCACAGCACTTCGGAGTCTCCCAAACATCGACTTTGCAAACGTTTGGTATCGTTTCCTTGACTCGATCAAAGATGTATTTCGCAATGTTCTCCGCTGTGGACTCAAACGGAACTTTCTTTATTTTGAACAATCGCGGGAGATCATCGTTTGCGATCCCAAGTGAACCGCCAATAGGTGCAACAGATACCGGAGTCGTATCTTTAGATGCAACGCTAAACCTAGCATCAATCTGAACTCCGATTCCACCATTATCGAAAATACCACGTGCATTCGACATTTGCGAGAAGAACCACGACATCACGATATCATGCTCGTATAGCAAGAACGCATGATCAAGTTCCTCGACAATCGGTGCAACTGTTTGAGTCAGATCGTAAAAGTCTAAAATCATTCCCTTTGAATCCAGAGAACTGTTTGATAAATATACAGTTGCCCGGTAGGAATGACCATGTGGCGAAAAACATTTGCCACCATGTTGACTGATACGATGACCCATATCCCAGGTAAAGTCCTTGTGAATTTGGTATCCCATAACTGTCTCCTGCTATTGTGTCGTCTGATAGAATGCGGTAATACTGCGGATTGTTGCGATAATTTCGAGAACACGTGCAAAAGAGGGAGTTGGAACGTTATCAGGAGAACTGACACTCAGTCTATCGATGATCCCCTTTGCCTCCTCGAGCATTGCGTCGATTGTCACGATATCGTCCTCGGCCTTTGTCAGTAACCTGTCATATCGAGACAACTGAGTAACGTTCGGTGGTTGAACTACTGAGACAACCTTCTTTTCCGGTGTAGACTGCTTTGCAGGTTGCTGCTTCGGTTTCGGTGGTTCACTGACTACTTGAGTTCCAGGTTTCACTACGTCTGCCATTTCAAACTCCTTCGTTAAGTAATTGGTTCAACAGAAATCATGCATCTCCCAAGAACTGAATAGCCACCTTCGGTTTTTCCGCACACTTTACACTTCCAAGTTCCGTAGGGTCCTGTGAGCAACACACTGTTCAACTCGATCAGACCCTTCAACTGAACGTCATCAGGAGTTACATTTAACTCTCTCAGTTGTTCCGATGTAAACTTTGCAACAACTTCTGCTCCTGTTCTTTCCATCTTCGCACCGCACACGCACAGAACCTCGAAATTGTCAGCATTCTCTGCCATTTCAAACTCCTTCATATACAGAGTAAAGTAGCGGTCACTTTTCAGTGACCGCTACTGTTTCCTTTTGATTCGTTCGCTGCTTAGTTCAGCGAAAATACCTTCGCAACGATGTCACCGCCGACCGTCTGAAGAAACAACTTCTTCCGACCAGTAATATCATTCGCGAGGTTCGTCACCGCATTGTAAACTTCCCATTGCGATAACCTATTGAACTCCGACCACTCAGGTGCGTCTCCACGAAGCTTCTTCTCCTTGTTCGCCAACCGTTCCGTGTCTGCTGTTCGAAGAAGAATCTGACGTGAGTCGGTATCGAATCCGAAGATTGTATCTGTTCCACCGGTTCCGATTTGAGCAGCGACCCTGTTCCAAATCCGAGAGATGAACTCGTTCGTGAAATGACTGTTCATCATCTGCTCGAAGTTCGACTGAAGCATCCCGCCACTGAAGGACGCAATCATCTTCCCGACATCTTCTCTGAATCGTGTCAGTCTGAGGTCGGATGTCAACCGACTGTCAATTGCGACCTTATTGTACATCCTGGTCATCATTGCTCCGTTGGTGCAGATCAACCTGAAAAGATACAACGCTGCTTCAAGTCCTGCTTTCCGATAGAGACTCCAGACAACTTTCGCTGCAACGTGAGTCTCATCGTCCAATGCCAACGTATGCTGGTTCGGAACAATGATCGGAGCTGAACTGAGAGGGATCGAATACTGCACCAGATCCTCGCCGATTTCGAACTTGTCGAGAGCGTGCATCTCCTGGAACAATGTCACAACTTCGCTTGGGTCCGGAGCTCTGAACGGAGGTTCAACGATCGTCGCAATGTCTCCATTGCTTCGGCGAAGGACAACGATGTCCTTTGATCCTCGCTGACCCATCAGTTCCGTCATGTTCTGGACCAAAAGGTCATTCGGAAGTTTGCGAACCAACTGGTTCGACAACCCGAGTGAGAAAGCGAAGTCCTTGAATCCCCAAGGCGTGATTTTTGAAACAACTCCGTTTGACACTGTCAGATCGTCCTTGAACTTCAGGTCCGACATCTTGTGTGACTCCGGAGTTAACCGATAGTCAAGTGCTGTCTGAACAGCGACGTTGATATCGGTCGTTGTAACAATTGGACGCAGATCGGCGTACTGCCTGCCTTCTGGTTCCTTTGGTGCTCTTGTCGTCATATTAGCCTCCTTTTTGGTTAGTGTATAACGATGTTATATCATACAACTAATCCAAGACTGCGCAGTCTACTAACGCCCTGTGCTACCCCAACCACCTTTTCCTCGTTCTGTCATATCAATTCCAAACGGACCAGTCACTAGTCTCACGTTCAAGACTCGAGTAAACTCCATTTGACCACAACGATCTCCTTGAACAATAGTATGTGGCATATCAGAATGGTTGTGTAATAGCACCCCAAATTCGTTTCGGTAGTCGCTATCTATTATACCAGTCCCGAGACAGTCCAATCCGAGTTTCCGATGTGAACTTCGAGCGTGAATGTGACAGTCGATTCCTTTTGGCAGTTTCAGAATGACACCTGTCGGAATATACGTGGTTTCTTCCGGATTGATCGTAACAGAGCGTTGAGCGTATAAGTCGTAGCACGTTGACCTTTTCGTTCCTCGAGTTGGCATCCTAGGATCTGGAAAACCTTCCACGTTGACAAAGTACTGTCCAGTTTTCACTACTTGAATCTCGATTGGTCTGTCAAACGATCGATACCACAGTCGTAATACTACGGTGGTCAGTACAATAAGCCAAATATACACAATCATTTTGGTAGCACTCCTGTATTCTGTAGCAGCAATCGTTCTCTAGCAATACTTTCTTCTCGCTTGATCCAGATCACCTTGAAGTCTTCGTCGGTATCGTACATACGCCTCAAATCTCGATACACGTCGTTCTTGCACTTTTCGAACAATTCATCAGACAACGTTCGATGCTCCTCTGAAGACAGATCATCTGGACAAGTAGTAGAGAGTGCTGCTTGAAAGTTATATCTGTGGTACGCCCCAGTGACGTTAAGTTCGAACGATTTCGTTATCTGTATCATTATTTATCTCAGCCAAAAGGGTAATTCTTTGCTTCGTTTCTTACGTTTCAGCTTTCGTTTCCTTCGAGACTTCAACTGATTCTGATGTTCAGCCTTTACAGCATCCTGCTTCGTCTTGTATTTACGAGATCGGACCGAGAGTGGGAACGGCACTGATTACCTCTGGAAATACGTCTAGTTCGTCAAACAACGTATAACTGAACAGATTCGGATAAATGGCTGTATGCTTGTGTGCCATACTGATCATTTCGGCGAAGTTAACCGGATCTGCGACCACCTGACATGCTGCAGACCATTTTCCCACCACGGTTGACGTTTGATCAGGATTGGCTCTGTGAATATCTACTCCCGCAGACTGCAACGCAACGATCGTGTCCGGATTCATGTCAACGACGTCGTTCTTGTTGTTGTCAGTGTAGAACGACATTTTTCCACACTGAACGAATGCTTCGTACTCCTGTTTGTGAAGTCCGAGCATGTGTGAATCCAGGTACTGTCCCGGAACGAGAATGTGAGTGCCCTCAACGTTCATTGGATTCTCGAGATAGTAGAACCCTGGTTCTGTTGTCGCTGGATAGATCTTCCAGATCCAGTTCGTTCCGTCGAACGTCATCCAACCAACACCGTCCTGGAACGTGTTCGTATCAGGTTTGTTTGCTCGGATACCGAACAGATTCAGGAAGTCAGGATCAGTGCGAAGGATATAGCCTTTGGTTCGATACGCACTGACAATCAACGCACCTGTCAACTTTGTTATGTCCATGCTATAACCCGTCCTTTACCCTTAAGTATAATGCATCAGTTGTCGTCACGTCGCCCCAACAGTAGTCGATCACGTCTTGCATGTGACCGTCTGCAATTGCTTGAGGAATCTGATCCGGAAGTAGTCCTGCCTTTGGGTCTGGTAAGTTGAACATTGCTGCTGCAGTCCGAAGACTTAGTTTTGCGTTGCTCTGCCAGTTTGCTAACCACTGCATAACGTCAAAGTGTGGTTCCTTTGCGAATCGTTTCAGATTCACAAAGTATTGCCAAGCTCCACCCGTCACTTGAACACCGTGCTTCAGACTTCTGAGTCGAATAATCGGTGCGTCGAAGTCGAGTGAGTTCCAACCGACGAATACTGTAAAGTAGTCCTTCGATTGGATATTCCGCAGCATTTCAGAGAAACCCTCGAGAACTTTCTTCTCGTCTGCATCAGCAAAGTTTTTCAAAGTTACATGTCCTGTTGTCTCGTTTGTTATCTTTGCACAGATACAGACAACCTGACAGAATGCAGGATGAACTGCAGGTAGAAACTCTCGACCTGGTGTCTTCTCAGTTAGTGCACGAAGTCGTGTCAGTTCCTCGCTTAGTACTTCGTTAGTGTTACATTCTGAATTCGGAATTGTTTCGATGTCGAATGTTATCCTGAGTCTGTTCATTATACTATTCCCTCTGTAACGTGAGAAATACCGTCAGAACTTTGTGACACTGAGTAGATCCTATCACCGTAACCCGCGAACGACTGACTGTGCGTAATGACAACGATTTGTCTGTTGAACTTGTGACAGATTTCGTGAACGAGCAAACCAAACCGAGAACTGTGAACCTCGTCCACAAACGATCCTGGCTCGTCTGCACAGATTGGTCCTTGAACCTTGAGAACGTGTGCGATACCAATACGAAGGATAAGTGCTGCAACATCGACAACGCCACCACCATTTGTTTCTGTTAACTCGCCAATCGTTACGTTACCGTCTTTAGTCTTGAATACGAAGTCGACTTCCGTCTGACCTCTTCGTTCTTCGAACTCGATTCCGAACTTGTAACCTTTATTGAACACGAACTCCAATGCTTCGGTAATCAACGGTTCAACGAAGTTTTTGATATGTTGCTGCGACACCTTAGACAGTGCTTCCAACAGTCGCTTCATTCCAGCTAACACGTCGGCTTCGTGCTTGTGACTGTTCAATGCTTCAGTCGCTAGTTGTCGATCCGCCAGAACTTTGTCACGAAGTCCTTTGATATACTGCACCTTTCCGGATACAGCGTTCAGTCGCGTTTCGAACACGTTATTGAGCAAGTCCAAGTGCTCTCTCCGCTGCAACAAGTGACGACTCGATTGAGATTTTCTCTGTAGCAATTTCTGACTCGAGTCTGATAATCGACGCATCCAACTCATCGAAGTCGTTCACTCCGAGAGTCTTGACTTCTGCTCTCAGATCGGTCAACTGCTGGTCGATTGACTTCAGTTCAGTCTCTCGACGAGTTACTTCGGTCTTGACCGTATCGATTCGTTTCTGCAACTGATTGAGTTCAGTTGCAGGATCAACAGTAGGTGGTGACGGAAACGTTTGAGGAAACGAATGATTTGGTGGTGGTGCAGGTACCTGGTTCATACTACTTCTCCTTCTTTTCTGGTCGTTCGAGCAACTGAATAGTTCTGTCGATTACTTCTTCAGACAACTCAAGCTCTCTTCCGAGTATCGGAATCTTTCCTTTCACGTCGACAATTTCAACTTGAGCAAGATCCAGGAGTGAGACGAACTGATTGATGTCCATCGTCATCTCTTCAACCTTGTCCAATGGTTTCTCAGTGAACGGATGCGGATCGCAAGGTACGTCTACAAACTTGTAGTCGTAAAGAACTCCAGGTCTGGAAGGTTTGGTATCAATAATCATCACACGAGGTATTCGGTACGGACCACGTTCAATGCGACCGATACTTCCTGGATTAAAGAACGTCGAGGTTCCAGAAACGATGCCTTCCTTCCAGCCTGGATGATAATGTCCACTGAGAACGAGTTGTGCGTTAGTATAGACTTGGTTCACCAAAACGTACTGCCACGGAACTGGTTTGTCGAGTAGATCCGCATGAATCATCTGAATGATAAGTTTGCTGTTGTGTTCAGGATCGAGAACAGAAAACTCTCGAGCGTCGAATGCGTGCATGTACCCTGTTCCATAGACTCTGACTTTGTTGTCAAGGTCGATGTACTTTGGATAGTTAGTGCAACCAACCATATGAAAGAGACCTGCAGCAACAAGTTCACCTACTGCTGTTCGTTCAAGCGTCAACTGCTGATAACCGTGAACGTCGTGACTACCGGTAATTGCAATGATCGGTATCTGCCAGTCCTTGAATACTCTCGTCAGTCTGTTCACTAGTGACAGAGACGGAGAAGGAATGTGAGTGGTGTCACCACCGTTCAAAGCGAACTGCACACCCTCGTTCTTGAATATCTCACCGACTCGTTCGAGTTTCTCGATGATAGTCTTCGGAAACCAATCCGACCTTGAACTCGGATTGTCAAGTCTTGCGTGAACGTCTGTAAAAAAGCCTAGTTTCACCTTCTACCTACTTTTAAGAAACGCTTCCGTTCGAAGCCATGCATCCGCTTCTGATACTCCAGAACAAATAGCAACATGTTCAGCTACAATACTATACGGTTTGCCATCGCTTGGATAGTGAATACACTCGGCACTGGGAAAGTGTTGTAGTACAAATTGCGATGGTGGATAATGAACTTCCTCTTCTCTACCAAAAAACTTTAGAATGGTTTTCCACATGTTGGACATACTCCAAGTTCTGTTCGTCTTGCTTCTAGTTCGAGTACCGCTACACTGCAATCGATATTTGCAGTGGATAGTGCTCTGACACCTTCTACTCTCATTCCAAACAACCGTTTGTGCTTGTCCCGTAAAGTTGCTAGTTGCTGCAACTGACTTCCGACATTTCGTGCTGCTTCCACAGTTGGAACGGCAACTTCAGGAACTTCAACACGTTTTGCTTGTAAAGTCTTATATCTTGTGCTCAGTGACCGAGCAACGATCAACTGTGCCTGCAACATCATAACACGGTCGGTCGGAACTAACTGGAGAGAAGGGATAACAATGGAATTTTTTCTTGTCTGAGCTTGAACTATACGTTCTCTAACGTTTTGCCGAGTTTTAAGTTGTCCAACCTTCATTTGAAGTTGAGAGGTAGACAGTTGAGATACCGATCCGGCTTGAGCAATCAAATAAGTCACAGCCTCTTGAGAATCCTGCAATACAAGCCGGTTGATATTGATCTCGCCCATTCGTTGGACTCGCTTCTCCTTTGCACGGTGTTCAGGAACGAATCGTTGCATATCGCTAACCCAACCGACCCATGCTTCGACGTCTGGATAAGTTGCTAGTTCCTTCTCGAGAGTTTCAACCTGGAGAGTCACACGTTTGATTTCACGTTCGTTCGACTGTCGTTCAGACTCTACAATTTGTCGCTTTCGTCCAACAACGTCGACTCCAACAATCTTTCCGAGAACCTTTCCTCGAGCTGATCCGGTATCATCGATCAGAAACAAGCCACCGTGCTGTCCACCAAAGTTCAAGTCCAGTGATACGTCTCCGAATACAATCGGATTGGCTGTCTCAGCAATTGGTCCGACGTCTGGCGGAATGTTCTTTCCGAAACCCGCATACTCGATACTGTTTACAACGTATCGGTTTCCTGGAGTTCCCTTCTTCGGATTCACTGACCTGAGAACCGTGCCAGCATCAGTTTCAAGTGTGATGTTCGTTTCAGTTACGTCTTTCCACCACGAAACAAAACCCGTGCCGTCAGGAACGTTTCGAATGACTTTCATCAGTGCCCTGAATATCGCACTCTTCCCGTTATCGTTCTGACCGACAATAATAGTAAGGTACGGAGAGAACTCAATTGTGGAGTCACGATGGGATTGAAAGTTCTGTATGTGGAGTTTCTTGAGCATCAGAGGATTTGGTTCTTTGGATCAGTGAAAATCTGTATGAACGTCTTCCACTCAGTTACAACAAACGATCCTGCGTCGAGATTTACTCTTCGCTTCGGACTCTTCTTGTCATTCAACTGACCAGGCACTTCAACATCGATCGCAGGAATTGGAATAGTAATATACTGTCGTACGAGGAGATATTGATCCCACCCATACGTACCCGACGCCCCATTAGCTATCCGGGGCGGTAGCAGTTCATCACGATAGAATCCAACCCAGAAACCTGGTCCGAAGTTTCGTTTGAAGACTAGTAACCGAATGCAGCGACGAGGTGGTATTCCTGGTACCTTTTCGTATCGCTTAATATAGTCTTGCTGTTGCCAAGTCATCTCAGCCAACCATCCGTAAAGTTGTGGGTGAGGAAATCGATGGTTGACAACGTCCATCAGAAGGTCGTAACTTCTGATATGCTTGACCTCTATCATCCACGGTAACGGACCCGTCAGATGGGTTTGACGTGAGTAGATGTCACCTGGTTCGTCAGGCATCGCGCCACTTGCGTGAGTTCGCCAGAAAGTCTTCTTTGGTAAGTTGTACCACTTGTCGCAGAGACCAGCAACCTCAACTTCGGCTGCTGATCCCTTTGCGTGTCCTTGTCCAAGTTTCATAGGTTACTT